>Ga0181344_1000238_pt1 | contig 22581 bp, 16 predicted proteins | sample Su13VDMLBDD_FD_130098 | JGI IMG/M metagenome (GOLD analysis project Ga0181344, IMG submission 130098) | Freshwater viral communities from Lake Michigan, USA - Su13.VD.MLB.D.D | ecosystem: Environmental > Aquatic > Freshwater > Lake | place: USA: Michigan | collected 2013-07-15
AATTTTGCAGGAGTTATTAACTTAATTTCATTTAACTATGGCACGTCCAGCAACACGAGCGTCCGCAGCTCAAAAAGCGGAATCAAACGAGCGTAAGGCTAAGATCTTCAGCATCCCTAAGGGTGGTGGTATTATTGCTACCATTAAGTCTGAGGCTATCATCTACGATCCCGAGACCAATACTAACCGACAGATTCGCTACTGCCCCAACGAGGCTTCTATCTTCTCTGACGAGCAGAGCACGTTTGCTGTTCGTAAGCACGTTGTCTTTGAGAATGGTCTACTTATGGTTCAGGCTAACGAGCCTACGCTTATGAAGTTCTTGGAGATGCATCCGGGTAACAAGGCTAACGGTGGAGGTCTGTTTGAAGAGGTTAACACTGAGCATAAGGCTGAGCTTGACATCAACACCGAGTTCATCCTTCACGATGCTGTTGGGCTGGTTCGCAATAAGACAATTGACGAGCTGATGCCAGTGGCTATCTACCTTGGTGTAGACACTAACCAGAAGAATGCAGAGATCAAGCGTGAGTTGCTGTTGGAGGCGAAGGCTAACCCAAAGAAGTTTATTGAATTGTTTGACAACCCAACCGTTGCAGCCCGCGCAACAGTTAAGAAGGCTATTGACTTCCAGATCCTTATGGCCCGCGAGGACGGTATGTTCTGGTTTGACAGCAATCGTCTGATTGTCGCTACACCTGCCGGACAGGATACCATCAGCGTAATGACTCAGTTCTGTATGACAGAAAAAGGTGCTCAGACTTACGAAACTTTGAAAACAGAGTTGCAGAAGTTAGAAATGTAATGTATATTTGCCCATCGGTTGTTTCATAGACAATTGGTTGGTTGGTAGAAGGGGTTCCAGAAATGGGGCCCTTTCTTTTTTAAGTACTTTTGTACTTAACTACAGATACTAAGTAATGGCAAGTGTAAACCGAGTATATTCAGCCTTGAAGGATCTGGTCAATAAAGACCAGCGAGGCTTTGTTACGCCTGCTGTCTTCAACAACTTTGCGCAGGTAGCCCAGATGGATATCTACAATGGCCTTTTCTCTGGTCTTGATAACTCCAAGGTAGTTCGTTTGCGCAATGCCGACCCGAAGTCAGACAAGTCTACAACCAAACGTATTGAGGAAGACCTATCAACGTTCATCAAGCGCGCTACTATCACTCAGGCTAATGGTGTATTTGAGAAGCCAACTGACTTGGCGAGAATTATCTCCGCCACGTCATTTGGCTCTATCCTGCTGAACACGTCCACGAAGATTAATATCCCTATCGTGTACGACCCTATTAAGCTTGACTACATCCTCCGCAGTGAGTTGTCTGTCCCAACAGAAAATGAACCAATTGCGGCTATATTGGATGACATTGAGGTATATCCTACTACAATCAAAAAGATTATCCTGACGTACTACAAGCAGCCTCAGGGACTCAATCCATCTACCGGAGCTAAGACCACGTCTATGCCCCGCTTTGGTTACACAGTTGTAGCAGGCAAAGAAGTTTACAGCGCTGCAAACAGCGTAGACTTCGAATTGCCCGAGCAGTACTTTGCTGACTTAGTGATTGAAATCGCTAAACTGATTGGCGTGAATCTTCGCGACACTGATGTGTACGCTTATGCTAAACAAGAAACTCAACAGCAATAATGGCACAGAGTTATGTTACCGTAGACCAGATTGTGAATGACTTCGTCTTAACGATGGAGTTTGACGATTACGCCAATTCAGTATCTGACGTAACGATCCGCAACCTAGCTAAGCGTGCTATACGCGAGATGGGTTTTGACATTATGAAGCGCATCAAGGCTACTGAGTTAACGATTGATTTGTCTACTAATACGGTAGAGCTTCCTTGCGACTACGTAGACCTAGTAAAAATTGGTATTATCGGATCAGATGGACTTGTATACATTTTCGGAGAGAATAAGAACAAAAACATACTCCCAAACCAGGTACCCTATCAGGTTCCTGATTATCTGTTGGGCTTTGACGATTTTATTTACCGCAACTATGTGTACGCCACTACGGACGGACGTTTGTATGGCTACGGAGGAGGTCACTACAGCGGTGAGTACCGAATAAACCTAGAGCAGGGACGCATTGAGCTGACCACCGGAACCAGTGTTGACACTGTGTACCTCGAGTACATTGCTGATGAAGCACTTGCCGCAAACCCATCAGTTCACGTTTACGCTGAGCAGGCTGTTCGATCATACATCTACTACCACATCGTGGAGCGCAAGAGTAACGTACCTCTTGGAGAAAAAGCTCGTGCTCGTCAAGAGTACTTTAACGAGCTACGTCTTGCTAACTCTCGGATGAAGTCATTCACTAAGGACGAGGCACTCAAGACCATTCGCAAGAATTATCGCCAATCTCCTAAGTACTAGTAACTTATGATTGACAAACTTATACCTCGGTACCTAAACCTTGATGACGACGCGCGTCTAATTAAGACCATTGAGATGACTGACGCTGTCAACGTCCGCATTAGTGCGGAAGAAGATGGCGACGGTGGTGTAATCAAAAATGCTTACGGAAATACCGCAATCACTTTTGCTACTGGAAGCTCACTTGCTGCCGGAGACAATGTTGTAATTGGCGCTATATCCAATCCACAAAGTGGAGAGGTTTTCTTCTTTGTTTGGAACAGCAATGACGATCACGCCATTTACCGGTTCTCTACATCATCAAACGAGGCTAAGCTTGTCTACCGCGATTCAGTACTTGGATTCTCAAAGTTCTACCACATCCGAGCTTCTGTAGTAAAGAACCTTGACGGGGAGACGCTTCTGTACTTTACGGATGCAAATACAGATCCTAAGAAGATTAATGTGACGAGAGCGCTGCTGGGCCTATACCCAGCCGCGTTCACGTCCGGAACCGATGCTGAGAAGCTAGCTTGTATTGCTGTTGCTAAGCAGCCTCCGATGACTCCGCCCACGTTTGCATTCTCAACGAATCCATTGTTGAAGCAAAACAATCTTTACGAGTCTACTTTTCAGTTTGCTGCTCAGTATGTTTACGAAGATGGTGAGCGTTCAGCAATTAGCCCATATTCTGAATTGGCGGTTTCTGACAGCCAATTCTTCGATGGTATTATAACTGAGGAGCAAAAGCTCGAGAATAACACGCTTACCGTTTACGTACCAACATCTGCTGCTGACGTAAAGGAAATCATTGTCCTAGCTCGCAATGGAAACGCTGGAGCTTTTTACGAGATTGGAGTATTGGTAAACAGCAGTAGCGTAGCAACGCAATCTATTGCTTTTGATAATACTAAGCTATATTCTCCGGTATCACAGGACGAGGTAAATAAGATTTACGATAACGTACCTCAAACGGCAGAAGCCCTTACGATAGCTGGAAATCGCCTAATGCTCGGTGGATACACTGAAGGGTACGAAAACATCCGTACAGACGTTGAAGTAATTCCCAACTACTTCCCACAAGTATCTGAGTACGAAATAAGCGTATCATACCCTTCACCTACAATTGTAACTGATACTCAACTTAAGCGTAAAGCATTTGATATTGACATCTCTTCGCTACCAGCTACAACGGCAGAAGACTCCATCATAAACATTTCATTCGCTTTAGACTTAGAGCGCATCATTATTGATGGAGGAGGAGCATACATCCAGTGGGTTCAAACGGACAAGGCATCACAAGAAGATCACGATTACGCTGGAATCATCAAGCCATACACACTTGTTGGAGGGGAACCAGATGGCGGTATTCGCGTAAAGTCTTCAGCACTTTGCGTGTCTGAATACATAAAGGTCCCGGCTGGGACAACTAAGTCTGATATTGTAGACCTGATCAAAACAGCAATAGAAGGAAACTACAACCTGGTGCTTGATTCTGACGTTACCGACTTTGACTACGCCACGCAAATCACTGACGTTGATGACCTTCAGGGCACTACCAACTCAAACAAGTGGATGTACTTTGCTGGGTCAGGACAGCTAGAGATTGAGGTTGACGACGAAACATCTACGTATGTTCGTTTCAGTATGTCAATGATTAGCGCAGCACTGACGGCTAAGCTTGGCTACAACTTCAACGTAGCAGCAACATTCAATACGGCGCTTAATATAGTTCCATTGGGCCTCCTAAAGTCACTGTTTACTCGTGGCCAATCTTTGGGTCAAGCGTTTCCAGCTACAAACGTTCTGTTCAACAAGATTCAGTTTGTAGATGCTCCTTCATTCATCTATGCTGGAGATGGCATCCAATACAAGCAGTTCAACAACATTAGTGAGGCCGGTAATCAGTTCACTCCAGACTATAACGGAAACGTAAACGGACAAACAGCACTTGGAAAGACTACGTTCTTGACTAACGAGGACATAGAAGATATCAAGACGGTATTGTTTGATGCTAACGTACTTACTCGCGGAGATGCAAACGGATACCCAACGTTTAAAGCTGGTGCAAACCACTCATTCGGTATTGTTTACTACGACCAATTCAACCGTAACGGTGGCGTTCAAACGATTCCTGATATGTACGTCAATTGGTTTGACAACCGACTGACTGAAAACTCACTTTACGGACGAGCAAATGCTGTTCTCCGTGTGAAGCATAATGCTCCTCTTTGGGCAAAGAAGTGGGCTCCTGTATATGCTCCGATAAACAGCATTACTCAAAAGTTCCAGTACTCAATTACTGGAGCATATGTTGCGACAAACCTACAGGCTAAGCCATTCGCTGGCGTTAGCTCATTTGATCAGGTTACGTATCTTTCTTTGCGGTCGCTTGAAGGAAAAAGCGACTCGTACAAAGAAAGCTTTGGAGCCAATCTTGAGTACACGTTTACTCCTGGTGACCGCCTACGTATTGTAGCTTATAACAAGAACAATGGTCAATATACGTTCAACGTAACATCTTCAACCGGAACAGTAGCTGTTGGTGATGTGTTGATTCAGATTGGTATTGGCGGATTAGCGTCTATGACTGTTACGCAATCTACGGTAACAGGTGGATCAGGAACTATTGTTGCTGTTCCACAAGAGGGTAGTATCAAGCCTACTAGCTCTGGTACCTTGATAAATATTGCTACCGGAGTATCTGTCGTATACAATTCTTTGTCGATTACTGATCTTTTTGTTCCGTCATCAATTGATCTTGAGGTAATTGGATACAGTGAGTTTACTGATGATGTGGATTCAAACCCAATTCTTGACCTCACTAGTGACGAAGGAACGTTCAATACAACAGGTCGATTTGTCGTTGTTCGCTCTTCATCTGAATCTGGATGGGATAACTACAGCATCTCTAGTGAGACCGATAACTGGCGTAATGACTGTATTATAGAAATATACAGATTCAACAAACCATCAGAACAGCAAATCTTCTATGAGATTGGTGAGTCATTCCCGGTCGTCAATGGAGTACACGTTGGTCAACGGACTGTCATAAGTCAGTTCAGTGTTAACGTCATCAATTCATCTGATCGCAACAATATGTTGATTTACTCAAATATTGTAGCATATCGTGGTGATATTTTGACTGATGGATCTGGACGCACACTTGTTGTGAAGAACGTTTACCCACAAGTAAACGGTATTTACAACTACGTATTCTACGGCCAGCGTCTTGACGGCGTTTGGAGCAACGGAACTTACACCCTGAATATCACTAACAGCTCTGATGCTGTTGTTCAGCTTGAGAATGGTGATGCCTACTACCGTCCACGACTGCTTAAGGTTGGAGACCAGGCTTACACTAACAACTATAAATTTGCGTTCATTGAGGATTACTCGGTGAGTGACTTCTTTTCATCTAAGTCTACGTCTATTGGTCGCCCACACGCTGTGCAACCTGACGCTAAAACTGTATTTAGAAGCGCATCAGTAACGTACTCTGACCCGTTTGTTGTGGACAGCAAATACCTAGGGTTGTCGAGCTTTAATCCATCGCTCGCCAACTTCTACGATTTTGAGTACCTCCACGGAACAATCAAGCAGCTTGTTGGAGACGATGATCGTATGTACATCATCCAAGAGCGTAAGTCTGGATGGGCCCCTATTGGCCGAAATGTTATTGAGTCAAGCGACGGCCTTCAAAGCCTGTCGCTTTCACGCAACGTCGTTAGTGCTCCCAACTATTACGTTGGTGACTACGGAATCAACAACAACCCAGAGTCATTAGCTGTTGACCGGGGGCGCATCTACTTTGCAGATATTCGTTCCGGAAAAGTTATTCGAATCTCTCGCGATGGAATCACACTGATTAGCGAGGCTAAGATGGATGCGTTCTTTAAAGAGAACTTCCGTTACCTGACTACCTTGTCTTCTTCAACTAAAGTGACAGCTGGTATAGACGTTGAGGCGGACGAGTACATTATCTCAAGCGAGCTTCTTTATAACGCTGAGGTTACAATATCTACTGGTGGATCTCCGTACAGTACATATAATGTGCAAACAAATGCTGCTGGAACGCGAGTTATTGCTGAAGTTGACTTTGACGACGACGAGTTGTTCACTTTTAGTACTGAAATCCGCGAGTTTGAAGATTTGTGTGATGAGTTTGATGACAGCCTTAACTGCATCGTGTTCCTAGATAAGCTGATTGATGGACAACCAGCATACGTTGGTGAAGAGTTTATCGGTCAAAGTGGCACCATATACGGTGTTGCGACTGATACGTCATACAATTTCTTTGTTACTATCGCTTTTGACTTGGCTACTGGAGAGTTTTACTTCACCAATGACTGCGGCGATTACTCTGGAACAATCGGATCACCTAGCGGTCTTGTAAATGACTTTACTGTTGCTTACGACGTAGAGGAGAACGTATGGAATACGAAGTACTCATACCGTCCAGAAGCTATTGTTTCTGTTGACGACGAACTCTACACGTTTAAGAACGGCGTTATGTACTCTCACAACAGCTCTGCAAGCCGAGCCAACTACTACGGAGTTCAAGGGACAGCTGTTGTAGAGGTCGTGAGCAATGCTAACCCATCAATGGTTAAGTCTTACGAGGCTATCAGCCTCGAAGGTAACAGCGCTTGGGCTGCAACGCTTACAAATACTGATCAGCTTGCTACAATCCTTACCGGAGACTTTAGCGAGCGCGAGCGCAACTGGTATGCTTACGTACCCCGCGACAGCAGTGTGAACACTGGATCTTCTACAATCACTCAGTTGTCTGGTACTTCAGAGGTGTTTACTATTGGTGCTGTGGCAACTGGAGGCGTTAGTGGTGCTACACTTACGTTTACTACTCCAGTTGGAGACATTCCGTTCCCGATTGGAGGCGCACTATATAAAGTGTCTGGAGCCACGCTTGTAACATTGAATGTCACTGTTTCAAGCATAAGTGGTCTAAACCAGATAACAGCTAGTGGGTCAATTGTAGGTGTTTCTGCTGGAGATACAATCGTTGTAATTGCTAATGGAGCGATTGAGGGAGACAACATTCGCGATTACTACGTTAAGGCTAGGCTTTCTAATAATACAAGCGCTGGAGTTGAGCTTTACGCTATTAACTTAGTGTATGCTAAGTCTAACTTACATAACGAACTCGGACAATAATTAGTACCTTTGTGATATGCGACCAAAGAAGAGTAAAGAACCTAAAAAATATATAGCCGGAGGAATTGTGGCTGCTGGCGCTTTAGGCGGTCTTCAGTCACTTTTAGGAGCTGGTCAAATGCTTGCTGGTATGGGTAGTGCAAGCAAAATCAAGAAAGCCCCTACAGCTCGTCCGTCTGAATACTCTGAAATGCTAAAGCAAGCTCGTGGAGCTGAATTAGAACAGAAAAGGCTAGAGGAACTCAATCGTACAATTAGCACGGGTATCGGCGCAGCTCAAAGCGCCGGAGGCCGTGCGGTGATTGGAGCGCTACCGGGTATGGTTCGTGCGGCTGATGTTGGCGCTATGGACATCTTAGAACAGCGTCAGGCTCAAACACTAGAAGCTCTTGGCTTTGCAGCTCAAGGCGCAGAAAACGAAATAGCTCGCAAGACTAATCGTGAGATGATGGAGCGCCAAGCAGCTCAGTCTGCTATTGAGGGAGGACTTCAGAATATCGCTGGTGGATTAGGTCAAGCAGGATCTGCTTTGGTATATGGTTCTCAAAACGCAAAAAAGCCGCAGGAAGATCGTATGCAAGAAACATCTGTTCCTGAGCGTAGCATTGCTGAAGTAGCATCACCATCAAGCCTTCCTTCTGCTGGATCTATGGTTAAAAAATCAAGCCCAATTCCTTCGCTTAAAGGTCTTGAAAATTTAACTCCTGATATGTTAAGGTCTTTGGAAAAAGGTGGTATGATTACCGATGGTAAGTTTGACCATAAAACGAATCCTATTGATATCGTTCAGCGCGGAAAAAAAGTTGGAGAAATGACTGGTGGCGAGGTGATTTTAAATCCCTCGCAACAAAAGAAGCTAAGCAAAGAAAGCGCTTACTTCCGTCAATTGCTCAAGAAATTTAACAAACAGAAATAATGGCAGAGCTGATTCCAAGTGGCGTAATTCAGCTTCCTAATTTTGCTGAGTTACAGTATAATTTAGACCGCCAGAAGAAACAAGATGAGCTCAATGTAGCTCGCGACTTGGCGCAGTATAAGCGCCAGTCTGGAGCTATCCCCCCAGGGGCTATGCCTTTGGTTCAGGGCAAGTTTGATGCGTGGCAGAATGCAGCCAAGAAATATGCGGCTGATCAGTCTGCCGAAACATTTGCTGAACTTAACTCAGCATACGACGATTATGCTCAAGCCCACGGATACGGCAAGTTTTTGTACGATATCGTTAACGAGCAGAAGTCTAAGTTTTATACTGACCCTAATAAGTGGGACGTTAAAGTAGAAGATTTTGAAGGCAACGTTGATGCTCTTCTAAACACACCATACAACAGCTTGGAAGAAATCGCAACAGCTACTACTGCTGTCGCTGATCTTCGCCCGGCAAAGAAGTACGACTTCGGATCTGCTGAAGACTTTACCAAAGTTCAGGTAGACAACTGGAAGAACACCTTTAAGGATCTTGACACTAAAGGAACTGGGGCTGTTACCCCAGAACAAAAGAGAAAGTGGTTTGACGATGTACTGACTCAAACTCTAACTTCTGAAGACGCAAGGCGGAATGCTGCACTTAGTGAGGCTGTTCGTCTTGGACGTTTTGGTACTGGGCCGCTTACTGAAGAAGACATCAATACGTTTATGTCTAACGAGAAGGCTTTCAATGAAGCCCTTCAGTCTTTTGAGGATCGTTCTTGGAACATCTTCAATCCGGCTACGGCACTTCGTTACGAAGATATGTATGATGTAAATCAGGACAGAGCTCGTGCTGCTCGCGAATCGTCTAAAACTTCAGAGGAGAAAGTACCTGCTGCATACCGAAACCTTAGTGGCATTAAGCCTCCTGGTGCTGGTGGTTTGCTGTTCCGAATTGACAACAGCCCAATCCAAACTTCTAGAGGAGAAGAGATTGTTGCATTTGGAACGGTAAATGGAGTAGAGACAGTTTCTGTAGTAAAGAAGAAGGGTCCATTTGACTTATCAGAACCAAAGCCAACATACCGCACAGCAACAGCTGAAGACAAATCGAATATGAAGGCTAAGATCGGCCCAGCATACAATTCGTACATTAGCCAAGGAAAAGCAAACGCAGACTTAAATCCATAATAATGGGAGAGGAAACAAAAAAGGTTTACGCCAATCTGTCTTCACAAGGAAGAATCACAGTCTCGTACGACGAGTTTGCTAAAGCATATAATAGCAACCCAGAGTACAAGGCTAAGATTGACGCAGCCGTAGGCGTAAAAAAAAAAGAACCTTCAGAGGTCTCACCTTCAAAGCCTTCGGCAAAACCTTCTGCTTCGGTTACATCGACTAATGTACCTGCTGCGTTTGGTGAAATTCCCAAGTTTGAACGCAGGCAAGAAGCGGTAAAGCCTTCGCCTGAAGATACTCCAAACTGGTACAATGTAGCTAAGTCTGCACTTGGCCAGACATATGAGATTGGTAAGAGCGCACTTCTTAAGGCTGCCTCATACGCATCTCCAACAGCAACACCACTTACTCGGGAAATAATCGACGTAGAGGCTAAGGCTGCTCTCAATAAGATTCGCGAAGAAGGCCCCAAGTTTGAGCAATCGTTTACCGAAAGCATTGCGCAAGGTAAGTTTGGCGATGCAGCGCTTCAGGCTGAGGAGTTTTTATTAGGGACAGCACCTCTTGCTGCTACATCCGCAGCAATTACTATTGGAACCGGTGGTGCTGGAGCTCCAATAGCTCTTGCCTTGATGGGCGGATACGGCGCGCAATCAGCACACCTTGAAGCTAAAGGACAGAAGTTTTATGAAGAGATGAGCCCACTTATGCGTGCAGGATATACCGGCGCAATGGGCGGACTAGAGATTCTTGGCGAAGGTGTCGGAGGAAAAATCTTGTCTAAGGCAGCGATGAAGCTTGCTGCACAAGAATTAAGCAAAGAAGCATTCGATCAAACAGCAAAGGAAATTGTAAGAGGAGCGCTAAAGTCTAATGGTGTTGCAATCACTGAAGAAGCTCTTGCTGAATTCACAACTGGATTCGGGCAATCTGCTATTGATCAGTACGCTCGCACTGGAACAATTGACTTTAAAGAGGCATTACGTCAAGGCGGTGAAGGTGCAGCTATGGGTGCTGTTGGTGGTGGTGTCTTCAACACCCCATCCACAGTTGCTGATGCTACTGCACTTGCTAACTCTGTTGGTCGCGACCTAAAGAACATCAAGGCTAGAACAGAAATCAATAAGTTTAAGGAGAAACTTGATGCTTCGTCTACTGTTGAAGAGCAGGACTACTACGCTCAGAAATTAGCTGAAGCCATTAAAACTCGCACTCGTAATGCATCAGAAGATGCTAAGTTTTACGAATACGTAGGCACGCAAAATCCGCAAGACCTTGAGCAGTTTCTTGAAATTGATAACGAAATCAAGCGCTATGCTTCGATGGCTAAAGTCATCAAAGACGCGGACGCAGTAAAAGACATCAAGGCAAAAATTGGAGATTTGGTCCAACAGCAAAAAAATTTAGAATCTAAATACGAAGGATATGATAGTGAAAAAGAAGCAGGGGTACCAAGTCCTGTCGTCGAAGGGCAAGCCCCTGTCGAATCCCAGCCTATCGAAGGAGCAGGCCAAGAAGCGCCTGAAGCAGGTGGAGTTCTTCAAGTACCTGTCGAAGAAGGGGCTGAAGTAAAAGCCCCGATCGAAGCAACAGTATTCGCTGCTCCATTCTACGACACGAAGGTAAACAACATTGAAGAGGCTCGTACAATTCGTCAGAGCGAACCATACGTAAAGAACCTAGATACAATCCGTAATGCATCTGCATTGTTTAATGTGGAAATTGACAACGTAGACGAATCTATTGGTGGATTCGTCAACGATGCAGGAGACAAGATTGTCGAGGTATCTAACATCATTCGCGTAAAGGGTACTCCGGAAGATATCGAGAATTACGCTGCATTCTTAGCAACGTCGGCTCCCGAAACTCAGGAGGCTACAATTGCAGCAACGTACGTAGAGCCAGATAGTGATACGCATAACATTGATGAGTTAACTATCTCAGTATCAGATATTGATGGTGCAATCGAGGCACTCAAAGAGAACGACATCTACGACTTTACCATCAATGACTCAAACAACACCATTACATTTTTAGATTTTTCTAAGGGTGCAGATGGTGATTTTATGGATAATATTGGTAGATTTGCCAAGTCATTAGAAGCTAAAAACATCAACTATGAACGACAAGACATCCGAGCAATCGACTCAAAATATATCGGACCGGGAGAAAGGGCGGGAATTCTTAGCCGGATTCAAGAAACTCTCATACAACAGGGACAGACTGGGTCAGAGCTTTATCAGCAAGTCCAACAAGCGATAGAGCGAAACAATAAATTCTTGGCTAAGACTCAGACCAAAGAGACTGAGGCTGAGCCAGAATCAATTATAGAACCAGCTTCAGATGCTGAAGCGGCTAAGTATGTAAAACCAGAGGAAGGCAAGTCTCTTGATGATATATATAAAAGTTATGAGGAGAGCATTAAGCCAGTCATAACTCCTAAGACTGTATTAGAGAGCGTTAAAAAGAAAACAATTGACCGACAGTCTAAACTTAAAAATGCTGTCCTTGAGATTGGGTTACGTAATGCTTACGATCGTATTGTAAATAAGTCTGGCGCTAGTGCCAGGGCCAACGATAAATACCGTCGTGCTGAGAAAAAAATATACAGCAAACTTTCTGATGAGGACATAAAGACGCTTGACAAAATTATTTTTGCTCGACGTGTTATCCAAATTGATCAGAACTTTGATGCTAGGGGTGAGAAGCGACCTAAGCATCCGCTTGGTTACAGCCTTGAGAAGGCAAACTTTAATCTTGCTGAACTCAAGAATGAACTTGGAGAAGACAAGTACAATGATTTGATTAAACGTTCTGATATCTACTTTGAAGAGTTCCGTTCTGCACTCAAGGACTTGTATGATGCTGGTGTTGTATCTGAAGAGACATATGAAAATCTTCGGACAAATAACTACCAGCCTAGAAAGTTTATTGAGCACGTATACGACTTCAAGGACGCTAAGTTCCTGTTAAGGGATAACGGACTTACTGACAATCAAATTAAAGCAATCAAAGAGGGTAGTGAAAAGGAGCTGATTATGAACAGCAGATTCCTACTTTCTTCTTACTTGCTTAGTGCATCAAATAGAATCTTGGCCAACAGGACTAACCAAGCTCTTTCGGAAGCCATTGGAAAAGAAAAGGGAACCAACGATTGGATCCGTCCACTTAAGGAAGGTGATGACGTGGATAGTGGATTTTCAAAAGTTCTTTATCTAGAAAACGGAGAACAAAGGCAATTCCAACTTAGATCTGATCTTAAGGCTGAGCTAGACAATGTATCGTTAAATCTAGGCGATTCATCTAAGCTTATATCAATGGTTCTTGGTGTGCCATTGATAAAGCTTATGGCTACCGGAGCTAACCCAATATTTGCTGTTAAAAACGTATTCCGTGATTTTGGCCACGTGCTCTTCTTCACAAATGTCTACGATCGGCACAACATTTATTACGCTACAGCTCTACTCGTTCGAGACTACCAGAAGGGACTTAAGTCTTCAATGCGAGAAGATCAAGACTTTAAAGACTATATGGACCTTGGTGGTGGTATGTCATTCCTTGCCACGCAAGGTCGTGATGGGAACTTCGCTAAGAAAACACTGAGAGAAAAAGCGCTAGACTTCCTAGGCAAACCTGGAGAATATTCTGAAATATCTATGAGGATTGCTGTTTACAAGAAGTTCAAGGAGGAAGGCATCTTGAAGTTTGAACAGAAGAATGGGGAAAAGCCTAAGGGTGATGACCTACTCAAGATTAAAGAAAGTGCCGTAGCAAAAGCTAGGGAGATCATTGACTTCCAGCAGGGTGGAGAGCTAGTGAAGGCTATGGATAAGTTTATACCATACCTAAACGCTGCCTTCCAGGGATTCCGAGTTGGCAGCACATATATAGCCAACAACCCTAAAGCTTTTGCAAACAAATTTGTACAAGCTCAACTTGGTCTTTTGATACTATCGTTCTTTAACTCGTGGGCAAGTGATGATGAGGATATGCAAAATATACCTGAGCATACTCGTCTTATGAACTTTATCATCTTCATTCCATTCTCTAAAAGAATAGATGAGGACGGCGTAGAGAGAAAGGCTTTTATCAAGATACCGAAAACGCAACAGGCAGCTCCATTCTTTGCGTTTATGGATGTAGCTAATAGAAAGATAATCAATGATGTCTTCGGCAAAGAATACGAAGTATCTCAGAACGAATACAACTTCATTGTAAATGGACTTAAGAAGTCTCTTCCAATTGGTTTATCTTCTGCGTTAGGCGTTGCCGATATAGCTGCAAGAAAAGCAGTTGGCAAAGCTAAAGGTGAGAAGGTTGAAAACGAGGCGTTTAGAGACATTATGCAAACTGTTCCATTGTTCAACAGTGTTGCTACGTATATGAGTAACTACGATGCTTTTAGGGATCGTATGGTTACTTTAGATAAGGATAAGATGTTGCCGTCTTTTGAGGGTGTTAGCGATCCTGACGTAGAAAAGTTTTATAAGGTAATTGGTGAAGTAACCGGTATGTCTCCGATAAGAACTAAAGCTGCAGCCGAGAAACTCATCACCGGACCTCAGTCATCATTAGTCGTTGGGTCTGCCTATGGTCTTTTAGATGCTATGGTAAACAGCTATGACCTAGACAAGGGAGAGTACAATATTGATGTTCTAAAGGACGACAAAGAGAACTTCATTAAGAATACCGGATTAAATATCAAGAAGTCTTTTATTACTGAGACAGATCCTAAGTGGAAAATTTATAGCCAAAAGGAAAGTCTTGACAATATTGATATGGAAGCTGGAACTGAGCGTGAACGCCTACGCGCAAAGGCCAAAGAGCTTGCCGCTAAGACTGGCGTACAAGAAAGTCGGGCTGAGGCTATTGCTGAAGCACAGACTTTAGCTCGTGAGATTGCTAAGAAGAATTCAGTTGACGCTAAGTACTTCTTTGAGTCGTTTAAGTCAAACATCGGAGAGTCCCCTGCTAGCCAAGAATCAGTAGAGGTTCAGTACTCCGCTAGCGATAAAGCTCGCGCTGAAAAGATTAAGTTCCTATACAATCCTCAAAGCCAGGAAGAGTTCTCTCAGATTATGCGTGAGGTCTACCAGCAAACGGGATACAGGATTAGCGACAAAACGATTTACGAATATCAAAGACTCTATGGCAAACTCAAATAACCAATGGCACAAGTTCACCTCAACCCTATTACTAACTGGGTTATTAACCGGATGCAGCGCAACGTGGCACCTAAATCAAGCCGTGAAGAAGGACCCTTCCATCCTGAAACCCACGGTTGTTACGATATGGGACACGATTGTGACACCACCAATCTATCTTACTGATACAGTAGAGGTTCCAACTGCAGGAGATTCTACGGTAATTGACAACGACACTGTACGTGTTGTCATTACAAAGTACCAAGACAAGCTGATCGTAAAGACGCAAGTCAAGGAGGTAGAGGTTCCGGTATCTGTTCAAGCTGAGTGCCCTCCGCAACTTGTTCAGCCTGAGACTAAAGGAGCCAAGATCAAAGATTTCCTACTTTTGTTTCTGGCGGCAGCACTTGCCGTTATGATGTTTCTATATCGTTTCAAGTAATGGCAAAGATAAAAGCACAGACTGCATCCACGTTCAAACCCAAGAGTAAGGTTAACCGCCCCGGCGTTCACGCAAAGACTAAGACTAGTAAATTGAAGACCTCAAAGAACTACGCTAAGTCTTACCGTGGGCAGGGCAAATAACAAGGGCCCGTCTTACGACGAGCCCCTTGATCCAGCTGTAGTTGGCTGGTGCGAGACCAGGCCAACAGCTTGTGATGGTAACTGTGAATATGCTAAGTGCACTAACCGTCGCAGCTCACGCAGGTCGGATCCATCGCTTTAGTGGCGATGTCTCCTCGCAGCACCGACTCAGTTCGCATATAGTACAGCGTCTTCACGCCGCGCTTCCAAGCCTCCATATGGACTTGGTTGATCCACTTAGGAGAAGCTTCAGATGGGAACGCAAGGTTCAGACTGACAGCTTGGTCAATATACTGTTGGCGTAGTCCTGCCTGAATAACAAGGTCAAGCTGGTTGATCTCCTTGAAGGTTTTGTACACTTCCTTGACTGTGTAGTAGCCTACCATCTCGTCAGCCTCCTCTTCCTTCATAAGCTTTCCGTTCTGGAGCACCCAGCCATTCAGCTCATTTATGTTCTGAATAGAGCCACCATCAGCCAAGATTTGATCCCAAACCTCCTTGGTGTTGATCCCTATTTTCTTCAACAGCTTCTCAAGCGTAGGGTTCTTACGGATGAATGTTCCCTTTGCTGACTGCTCGGTGAAGACGTTAGCTGCCCACGGCTCGATGCCTGCGCTCACGTTTCCGCTGAGCTTGCTGTTAGAAACAGTCGGGGCAATAGCGCGGGTGTGGGTGTTACGCACCCCAAACCCGCGACACCATAACGGTTCGCCATACACGCGAGCCATATCACGGCTAGCACGATCGCTTTCCATCTTGATGTGGGAGAAGATACGTCGGGTCTCCAGCTGTGATTGCAGCCCTTCAAACGGAATCCCGCGTTGCTGTAGATAGGTGTGCCATCCAAGTACGCCCAGGCCAAGTGCCCGTCCCTTTTCAGCGGAGCGAACCGAATTTTCGAAGCCCTTCATATTCTTGGCTTTCTGGATGAACTCTTCTAGCACACCATCTAAGAACCACGTAGAGTAGTACACTACGTCGGTATCTTTCCACTCGTCATACTTTGCTAGGTTTAGCGAAGACAAACAGCAGATGAAGCTGTGTGACTCGTCAGTATGAAGAGTAATCTCTGAACAGATGTTGGTCATAAAGACCTTCAGTCCGTTATGCTTGTAAGCCTCAGGGTTCTGCTTGTTCACGTTGCTGCGGTACATAATGTATGGCTCACCGGTAGCCTTACGCTTTTGCAGGACCTTAGACCAACGACGACGAGCATCATCGTCTCCTTCTTCCAGTCGGCGCATAAACTTGTCGGAGATGACAACGCACTGGTGTAAGTTAAGGCTCTGGCGGTTTACGTCTCCCTTTGGCTCACGGATCTCAATCCACTCCCAGAAGTCGTCGTGCTCAATGTTCAGGTTAACTGAAGCAGCACCGCGTCGCACGTTGCCCTGTGAGGTAGCGAGGATTGTTGAGTCGTAGATCTTACAGAAAGGAACTACGCCATCGGTAGTACCATTGCTGTTGGAGATTGGAGATCCAGCAGGGCGAAGCATATTGATACCAATGCCTACGCCGCCTCCGTGTTTAGCCAGCATCATAAGCTCGAGGTTCTTTGAGCCAATGTCGTATACGCTGTCAGCCACATCAATACCATAACAGCTAATAGGAAGTCCACGGTCTGTACCCATATTTGCAAGCACTGGAGTAGCTAGTCCAAGCCAGTTGTTCCAGATATACTCGAAGAACTTTGGCGCAAGCTCGGGCTTATAAAGGCGCCGAGCTGCGGCATTAGCCACTCGCCAGTACGCGTCTACCGGCTTCTCTCCTGGTAGGAGGTAGCCCTTAGAAATCGTTTTAACATACTCCTCTGTGTTGCCCCACTCTGGGAAGTCAACACCAAGCTCCCAGCCTAGAGACTCAGCATAGTTCTTTGCCATCTTCTATTTGATTTTCAATGTTATTTTTTAAACGCATATAACGCTTTCTATATCCTGCGTTCGTGTCTAGTTCACTACGTACAACTTTGGTTGTAATAGATACTGTTGCGTGGTCTCTGTTTACTAGCATACCAATCTGCTCTACTGTCATAGAAGAGTGTTCTCGCATTAGCTGCGTGAATACTTGGCGCGCCTCACGAACCTTAGCCACACGAGTAGAGCTGTTCATTTGAGCGGCAGTAACTCCGTACTCTTTTTTTACTTCACGAAATACGATGGAAGCAATAATAAAATCTTTCATAGAATTAGTTTTTACCAGATATCTTCAAAGTCTTCTCCTTCGTTTGCCTTACTGTAGTCAGTAGGGCGGACAGAGAAGAAGTCAGTGTGAGTATGTCCACCGGTTAGGTGATAGAACCAGTCAAGCTCAGCTGCCTTTCCTTTGTCGTAGTCAAAGATACCTTCATATCCTAACTCCTGCAACTTTTCGTTAGCTCTTTTTTTGATGAATTCCTTGAGGTCATCTGCCTTCAGGTTCTCAAGGTCACCCATCTCAAACATCTTGTCGATGAAGTTCATCTCCATCTCAACAGCTATACGTGCGGCCTCCTCTACTTTCGTACGTACGGCAGTGCGAACTCCAGCGTTCTCCTCGCATAGGTGGTTAAACAGAACGCAACCCATCTTGCTATGGAGGCTCTCGTCGCGCACGCTCCACTTCATCTGTTGGCCGATTCCCTTTAGAAGGTTGCGCATCTGGAAGGAATATAGAACAGCAAAGGAAGAGTAGAGCGCTACTCCCTCGGCAAACGCGGAGAACACAGCGATAGAGCGTGCGACATCTTGTCTAGCCTTTGGGCTGATCTTCAGGATGTTGTGGTCGTATCCAGCCTTGGTGTTGACGAGGTTTTCAAAACGAGCAGCTGTAGCAGGCTCGTGAAGAAAAGCCTCGAAGTCCTCAAGGCCAAGCGTCTCGTTTAGGTAGCTGTAAGCTGCGGCGTGGATGGTCTCTTGAGAGCCGAACATCATAGCCATCTGCTTGATTTCGTGCTTAGGAAACCACTTGGTAACCATACTTGTCCAGTAGTCTCCAACAGCTGTCTCTGTCTGGGCAAAGCCAAGCAGGATATTCCCAACTAGGTTACGTTCGGCGGGAGTAAGGTTCTCTTTAAAATCTTTAACATCTCCTTGCATTGAAATCTCGGTGTGAAGCCAGAAGGCTTGGGCTTGAGGAAGCCATCCGTCGGTGTAGTACTGTGGGTACTCGAATGGCTTATAGGCTACGCGTTCATCGAACAGTCCCATATTGGTTGATTTTATATTAGACGAAAAAGGGCCACAGATGTGACCCGAAGTGGAACGCTAAGATACTTATTGACTACAAACCAAGCAAGGCGGTAATGTCCTTTCCTAAGGAAATATTGTAGTATCCTACTACCTTGACAATCACATTTTTATTGCGGAAGTGGGTAGTCGTCGGCATTTTTCTGTCACTCCAAAGTGGTTCGTCCATCTCGTCCAAACGGAAAGACCACACTCCTTTTGGTGTTGAGTTGATGTAGATCGGCTTTGTCTTAAACATCGCCGATCTTTTAATCAATGCCTCATACTTTGATTTCTCGATTACGAGGTCGTCGTAATGAGAGCGACGGCACTTGAGTTCAATGTCAGCGTTGTATAGCAGAGAGTAGCAGTCGTACTCAGAAGTTCTATGCTCACTAACCTCGAGGTCTGGAGCCAGGTAGAGTTTAACTAGGTTAAACAGCTCTCGTTCCCTAAGTATCATCCTATGTATTTTAGACGCTTAAGATTGATCTTATCGAGGTTGTAGTCCTCGTGATCCCTAAGGTCATCAAACAGGTTGCTTGCCATCTTCTTAGCTAGCTTCTTGTCCATAGACTCAATAGCCTCAGCCCATTCTTCTTTGGTACGGCATAGCATACCAGTCTCTCCGTGGCGAATTACCTTGCTATATGGTTTTGTGTTCGAAGCAATGACAGCTGTTTTAGTCCAGGCTGCCTCGGTAATCTTCAGGTCACTTTTGCACCAGTTGAATCTGTTACCCACAAGTGGAACCAGACTAACGTCGAAGTTCTTATACATCTTTCCGTAGTTCCAGATGTCCCGGGGAGGAGACATCTTATCGAACTTAAGAATCTCTTCGTACTCCATCCCTTCTACGCCATAGGTGTATACATTTGAGAAATCGTAGCCAATCTCTTTTATATCATTGATATGACCAAGAGCGCCCACGTACCCAAAGCGGATAGCACTAGAAGAATATTTACGATGGTTTCTCCACTGATCTTCTGTTTCATCGACAGCATTATTTACGAATTCTATAACGGCTCGCGGGTTTACGGCAGCCATTTGCTTAGCTAGATACTTTGATGGTGTCCAGATAACGTCAGCAATACGAATAGTCTTCTTGATGTCTGGCCCGTAGTAAACCTCATACAAAGCTTTGGCTGGGTTCTCCGGGTTCAAGCTCCAGTAGTCGTCGTTATCTAGGATGAGTTTGATGCCGTTAGTCTTAAGCATCTGGCTAAACTTCTGGTGGTTTGTGACAGAAGCCTTTCGTGAGATGATAAGATTTGTAACCGCATCAAGGTTTATGTTCTTCAGCTCCTCAAGGTTTTCGATCCAGTGAAGGTTAACTCCTTGGGCCTGGAGCCTGCGAAGGGGGACGATAAGCCTGTGGTAATTGATACCATTAAGCCCATCGATATGTACTAGCGTAATCATCCGTGTTGTTCCTTGTACTCATTCAATGCTGCACGCATCAAATCAAGTTCAATACGGAATGAACGAGAGTACTTATTTGTTATTTCGCTTAGTTGTTTTTCGTCCAGAACTGGGTTGCCCTTTTCGTCGTGTACTGCTTCGTACAGTTCTGCGCTTCCTTCCGAGATTCGAGCTGTCGCCAGGAAGTAAATCCGGCTGAGTTGTTCTAGTGTCATCTTGAATTAAAGTATAATTGTAACAGATTATTTTATCGAGGTATTGATCTTTTTTGAGAGTCGCATCATATTCGATTCTAAGCTCCACGAAGTATTTAGGAGTATCATCGTGAACGTATCCATTATACCGTAGATAATCTGCAAGAAACTTAATAGCAACAATGCTGTTGTCAAGATCATACCTAGAATTATAGCGTAGGTGGACAGCGAAGCGGTCCATAGTCCACCGATCAAATCCTTCAAGCGCTCTGGAAATACCAGTAAAATATTTTTCTTTTTGCCCGTGGCGGTACGTCCAAAACTTGCCAGCGTAGAGCTGATTAAGAGACGGAGGTTTTGGTATTGATATTTCAATTTCATTAAAATCAATTGTCATTAGTCAAATATACTAAAAAGCGTCATCAATTGACCCTTTTTCGAAATCAAACTTTTCAACAATTGGTTTTAGTATTGAAGTAAATAATGGTTTACTAGTAAACTTGTTGACGAAACCAGTGTTAGTGTGGTTCATTTCAAACAGCACAGGATAGTCTAAACTCGTCGGCTCTCCTCCGGATTCTACCTCTCGAACTTTGCGCACGTGAACCTCAACAGTCCTTCTAATGCTGTGATCTGGCGCTTGGATTTTACGGTGGAACGTCAAGAAATTATCGCTCTTATTAACAAACTTTCCGCCACCCTCAGTGTCTTCTGCATATGGAGCCTGAGGTAAACCATCCTCTCCCTTGCGACGTTGAGCCTCTGTGATGGCGTGTGTCGACAGCCACAAAGCCATATTGTGGGATTGGGTAAACGTTAGGAACTCAGATGCAGCCTCGTAGTGGTAGTCGTGCGTAGACAACGCTGTGCCGGTAGACATCTGGATTTTCAAGCTGTTGTACGGATCGATGAAGTATCCGTCGTAATTACCTTGACGCACAAGTTTCTCAGCAAATACCATCAGGTCTGTGTATGAGTAGATGTTCTTGTTGCTGATGATGGTGAAGTGCTCGTTGACCCACTGGTATGCTTGCTTTAGTTGGCCAGCCTTCATATCCTTTACCTGCATATCGGTAGCAAACTGGATGAGCTTCATCTTCACCGCGGCAGTTCGGTTCTCTGCTGAGTAAATAATCCATCGCCAGTTGTGGCGTATTGCCGAAGCAGTAATCATATACAGGGCAAACGTAGACTTACCAATGTTTGAGATGCCGTTGATGATGGTGAAGTCTCGCTTGAACAGGAAGTGTTTGTCTAACGCCTCACATCCAGTTGGCAAGCCAAGTATAAGCTTGCCGTCGATGTAGTCCTGAATCCAACGGTAGTCCTCGTCGTCAGAAGAGATGAACGACATATCTCCGTCGTTGATCATCATCTCCAACTTGACGGAGTTCTCATTCTCTAGTACTTCGCGGATGGGCATCGTCTTGCCCTTCTCGATTCCGTCACGTATGGTATTGCGAGCGGTAACGATTGAATCGACATCTCGCTTGAGGATCTCTCGCTCGAGAACGTGGAAGGCTTCTTCTTCCTCCATACGTCCAACAGCAATATATCCACCACAAAGGATAGCTGCCTTCAGTAGTGTTGCGTGCTTCTCTCCGTCCTCTGCGCGTCGTACCATAGATGATACGATAGCAAGCTTGTTGTAGTCGGTGTATTGTCCTTTCTGCTCAGCTTTTTGGGCGATTGCTTTTTCAGAAAGCATCTGCCCAAAAACTTTAGAGTCTTCATTCAGTACAAGCTCTGGGTCGTAGCTGTCAAAGCAAGCTCGAGATTCGTTGATTCCCGAAGGATCTACCTCTAGACCATACTCTGCATCAAAGTAAGACTGAAGTGCTCGGAAATGGTCTCTATGTAGGCTAGGATTTGATATACGTACAAGTGCCTTGAGTCCTTCTCCAGATGGAGATATCCAGCAAGCGAATACGTGTGGGTCTGTTGAGAGTACGTTCTTGCTACCCTCAACATCAATATGGTCAAAGTCTAAGACGAGAAGGCCGGAGTGCTCAACGATGGAGTCATCCCGCCTTGATTCAAACTTACCCGCCCATAGGATCACCGGAAGCTTTTTCTTTGCTTCCTTCTGACCACTGCGAACCTGTTGAACTAGTGGAAGATGTTTCCCACCAGTCGAGATTCGGTTTAGCGCTGAACCTACGGTTATGTACGACGGGCTGTCGGTCTGTGTTACGCTCGGAAATATTGTTATCAGTTGGTTGAGTGCGCTCATTTTCAATTGCAATTTTAAGTAGGATCAGGTACCCTATCAGGTCTTGGATGGTGTCTTCGGTGTCACCGGTGATGCCGCGGTTCTTGATACGCATCAGCTTATCATCAATCCTACAGGCCAGATTCTCAACAGCTGATCCCTTGGCGAAGATATTGGCTGGCTTGAGCGC
>Ga0181344_1000239_pt1 | contig 22516 bp, 26 predicted proteins | sample Su13VDMLBDD_FD_130098 | JGI IMG/M metagenome (GOLD analysis project Ga0181344, IMG submission 130098) | Freshwater viral communities from Lake Michigan, USA - Su13.VD.MLB.D.D | ecosystem: Environmental > Aquatic > Freshwater > Lake | place: USA: Michigan | collected 2013-07-15
AGGCTTCGGCTGGTCCCGGCACCAACGCTACTCGCACGGCGCTCTGGACCAACACTGGTGCAACCGACATTGTTATTTACGCTCTGTCCGCCAACACTGGCGATGGCGTTGGTGACATCGTCGTGCGTTATATTCAAGCTGAAAACGCTTAATCAATAGGAGATCGTCATGAAGGGTAAAGCTCCCAAGACGGGTAAAATGAAGCTCAACGCTTACTCCGGTGGCACGAGCAAAGTCGCTGGCGAGATGGAGAAGTCTACTGGCGGTTTCAAGCATGGCGGCAAGACTGCTGGCAAGGTCGACGGCATGATGTCGAAGGCCCATGCCGGTCGCATGCCCCGCAAGACGGGTGGTGGTGTGTTCTCCAGCGCTTCCGGACCGGGCACTCCCCGTGGCAAGGGTTCACACTACTGAGCAATCCTCCCTGCTTAGTGGAACATGCGGGGGCCTATGCGCCCCCGCAACTGCATGGAGAGTATGATGACTGCTGCTTGGACTCGCAAGGAAGGCAAGTCTCCATCTGGTGGGCTTAACGAAAAAGGTCGTGCGTCATTAAGAGCGCAAGGCCAAGACATTAAAAGGCCACAGCCTGAGGGAGGTTCCCGAAAGGATAGCTTCTGTGCTAGAATGACCGGGATGAAGCGAAAGCTTACTGGTTCGGCTAAAGCCGCAGATCCGGATAGTCGGATCAACAAGTCACTCAGAAAGTGGGACTGCTGAAATGCAATATAAGGCACTCACCAAAACTGGAACAGGTCGCAGCGCCATTTGTGTTGTTGACGATTTCCAGACCCCCTTCAACATCGGCATTGCCGTCACGCTAAGTTCGACCGCGACATTCACGGTAGAATATTCGTTAGACGATCCCAATGCTGTTGGTTATTCGGCTGCTTCTGCAAATTGGTTCGTCGCTCCCGGATTTACCTCTGGTTCGGCTGCTGTTGCCGGGGCTTTGACGATTCCCTGCCGTGCCATCAGCATCAATGCGTCTGCCAATGCGGGTACGATAACGGCCAACATCGTTCAAGCTGGGCCTGTCTAATGGCTACGAGCGGCACATACACGTTTAATCCTTCTCTCGGTGAATTGACGCTTTACGCGTACAATCTCATTGGGGTTAGGAACACGGCTGTGCTTCAGGAGCATATGACCGCCGCTCGTATGGCTACGAACCTAATGTTGGCTCGTTGGTCGAACCAAGGCGTGAATCTTTGGGCGGTTGATCTCATCACCACCGCTCTGGTTGAAGGTCAGAAGACGTACAACGTTGATGCTAATACCGTCATGATTCTTGACGCTTATATGGAAATTACAAACAGCGGGCAGCCAATTGATCGCATTATTATGCCGGTTAGTCGTACGGAGTACGCTTCGTATCCTAACAAAGAAAGTCAAGGGTTCACCACGACTTATTGGTTCGACAGGCTGCTATCCCCGACGATAACGCTTTGGCCAGTACCTGATGGTAGCAGTGCTCAGTATCTGAAATATTATCGCGTCCGCCAACTGCAGGATGCAAACCTGCAAAACGGCCAGCAGGTAGAGATTCCGTATCTTTGGATGGAAGCTTTTGCGTATGGTCTGGCTACTCGTCTGGCTCAGGTCTGGGCTCCGCAAATGATGGTGTCTCTGAAGCCAATGGCGGACGAGTCATACCAAATCGCCGCTGACCAGAACACCGAATACGCTCAGCAGTACATTTCGCCCATGATCTCTGGTTACTTCCGATAAGGGGCGCTGATGGCATACGCCTCTCAATCCGGTAGGGCTAGAACAAGCGCTAGAAACCCGCAGGCCCACGCTATATGCGACCGTTGCGGCTTCAGGTACAATCATGTTAATCTACGTTGGCAGTATGATTGGCGTGGGGCTACCTTGCAGAACCTTAAACTACTGGTTTGCACTCCTTGTTATGATGAGCCTCAAGCTCAGCTTCGCTCGATTGTGATTCCGGCGGATCCTACGCCGATTCAGAACCCTCGCATTCAAGATTTTGTTACTGCTTCGCAGGATACCCGTACTACGTCTGGCCAGAATACCGTTGATCCAAGGACAAGCATTCCAATTATTGGTGGTGACACCCGCATTACCCAGAACGACGACGTCCGAGTCACGCAGCAAACCGGCGAACCGCCGGGTGGTCTTAACACTCAACCCGGCACCGATCCTAATGCTCCCGGTAATAATGACCCCGGCTTGCCGTATGACAACACGACCGTTCCAGAGACAGGGCCGTTGACATGAGCGTCAAACAAATACCCAATTTACCGGCGGCTACAGCGCTCAATGGTAGTGAACAGCTTGAGGCTGTTCAGTCCGGAACGTCTACCCGTTTGACGGTTAATCAAATCGGCACCTATGTAGCTGCCGCTTACTACCCTGCGACCGGAATTTATAGCGTCACCGCTAGCTCTCCACTAACTGCAAATACCGTTGGAACGGCTGTCAACATTGCGCTGCCGACTGGCAATATTACGAATGCTTATCTTGCCAATATGGCCGCCGGAACGGTCAAAGCAAACTTGACTGGCGGGTCTGCGAGTCCGTCTGATGTCACCCCCAGCGCCATTCTTGATACGTTCGGGACGACAACAGGCTCGATGCTCTATCGTGGCGCTTCCAACTGGCAGGCGCTGACGGCGGGCGCAAATGCGACCATTCTTCGGTCTAATGGTACAACTTCTGCACCGTCTTGGTCTGACCTTAGCACTCTGATTGACGCCGCTATTGGCGGTTCATCTCAGGGGTCAATGCTGTTTCGCGGCGCATCTTCATGGCAAAACTTGTCGCCCGGAACTGCGGGACAGATCCTTCAGACGCAAGGAGCTGGCGCTAATCCAACTTGGTTTACCAGTCTCGGCACCGGAACTGTCACCAACATCGCAACCGGCACAGGGTTGACTGGCGGTCCAATCACCACAACTGGAACTATTAGCATCGCCAATACTGGCGCTTCTGCTGGCTCCTATGGTTCGTCTTCGGCAGTCCCGTCCATCACGGTGAATGCGCAGGGGCAGATCACTTCTGTTGCCAATACGACGATCAATGCTGTCACTTTGACGACAGGAACGATCAGCACCGCCCCGTCCAATGGCACTGATATTACCAATAAGGACTATGTTGACAGCGTTGCGCAGGGCCTAAATTTCCATGAAGCTTGCAATTATGGATCAACGGCTGCTCTTCCTGCCTATACCTACAACAACGGTGCTTCAGGCGTTGGCGCAACGATCACCGCAAACGCTAACGGCGCGTTGGTTCTTGATGGCCACACTTTTGTCAGTCCGGCAGACATTGGCCTGCGAGTCCTAATCAAGAACGAAACGTCGGCGGCGGCTGCTTACAATGGCATTTATGATGTCACGGCAACTGGCGCAGCGGGGGCGGTTTTTGTCCTTACTCGTGCGGCAGATTTTGACACTGCTGGCACCGGCCCAAACCAGATTGACGCTGGTGACTTTTTGCTGGTCCTTTCCGGCGCAACCCTTTCGAACACTTCTTGGGTGCAACAAACACCGCTTCCTATAGTCATTGGGACGACTGGCATCACCTTTACTCAGTTTGGTGCGCAGATAACTTATACAGCAGGCACCGGGTTGTCTCTGGTTGGGACGACCTTCAGCATCGCCAATACGGCGGTCACGGCCAACTCCTATGGCTCTGCATCGGCTGTCGGCACCTTCACTGTCAACGCGCAGGGGCAGCTCACAGCCGCTTCTGACGTTAACATCGCGATTCCCGCTTCTGCGGTTACTTCAGGAACGCTGGGGGTGGCTCGCGGCGGCACTGGCATTGCCTCCTACACCATTGGCGATTTGATTTATGCCTCTGGTGGGACGACACTCTCGACCCTTGCAGATGTCGCCACCGGCAACGCGCTGATCTCTGGCGGCGTTGGGGCAGCTCCTTCATGGGGCAAGATTGGCCTTGCAACGCATGTTTCTGGCACTTTGCCTGTCGCCAATGGCGGCACGGGACAGACCGCTCCACTGACGCAGTATGGCGTCATTTATGGTGCTTCTACGACTGCCATGGACTTCACAGCGGCTGGCGCAACGGGCCAGGTGCTTGTTGGTAATACCGGGGCAGCTCCGTCTTGGGCGACTGTTTCTACCACTCTTGTCTCATCTATTAGCTTCGGCTCGACCGGCTTGACGCCTGCAACGGCGACAACTGGCGCTGTCACTGTGGCCGGGACTCTTGCGATCGCCAATGGCGGCACGGGAATTACAACAACCCCAGCCAATGGTGCGCTGCTCATCGGCAACGCCACCGGCTACACATCAGCCACTCTGACGGCAGGAACGGGCGTCAGCGTCACCAACGGGGCTGGCTCAATCACCATCGCCAATACTGGCGTGACAAGCTTCTCTGGCGGTTCCACTGGCCTTACGCCAGCAACTGCCACCACAGGGGCTGTTTCCTTGGCTGGGACGCTTGGCGTCGGTTATGGCGGCACCGGGACGGCTACGACCTTCACAGCCGGGTCTGTGGTCTTTGCGGGCGCGTCTGGCGTTTATACGCAGGACAATGCCAACTTCTTCTGGGACGACACCAACAACCGCCTCGGTGTCGGAACGACCTCTCCGTCCGTCACGCTGGCTATGTCTGCGACTGACGCCATCCTTATTCCTGTCGGCACAACGGGTCAGCAACCCACTGGCGCTGCGGGTATGCTGCGCTTCAACTCCAGCACTACCTCCTTTGAGGGCTATAACGGCACTGCTTGGGGCAGCATTGGTGGCGGCGCAACTGGTGGGGGAACGGATCAGATCTTTTATTTGAACGGTCAGACGGTTAACAGCAATTACACCATTCCAACTAGCCAGAATGCTGGCACATTTGGTCCTGTGACAATCGCTGGTGGCGCTGTCGTCACTGTGCCGTCCGGTTCGACTTGGAGCGTCGTCTAATGGGTGACTTAAAGCTCAACGGAGCTACTTCTGGGACGATCACTTTGACGCCCACTGCTGTGGCAGGGACGAACACGATCACCCTGCCTGCATCGACCGGAACGATGGCGCTGACGGCCAGTCCTACGTTCTCCGGCACAGTCACAGCTACGACCATCACAAGCCCGTCTGCAACAGCGCTTACGCTTCAGTACGGCGGTACGACAGGCGCTACCCTAGACACCAGCGGCAATCTTCAGTTCAACAGTGGCTATGGGTCCGTCACCACTGCTTATGGCTGCCGTGCATGGATAAATTATAACGGCACAACGGCGACAATTCGCGCTAATGGCAATATCAGTAGCGTTACAAAGAACGCGACTGGCGATTATACGCTTAATTTTACATCGGCATTACCTGACGCAAGCTACAGCGCAACACTTGGCGGTGGCTCCCAAACATCTGCTAGTTCGCGAATTTATATGGAACAGCACGATACCGTTCTTCGCAGCACAACTCAGTTAAGGTGTTATTCTCTTAATGGGTCATTTGCGCCGACAGATTCCATTGTTTTCTGCGCCGCTGTATTCCGCTAAAGGGGAACGACATGAGCAATCACATAATTTACCCCAACAGCAACGGAGGCATCTGCCTTGTCACGCCGACTGGTGAGCTTCCCATTGAGGAGGTGGCCCGCAAAGATGTTCCGGCTGGCATCCCGTATCTGATTGTTGGTCCTAACCAGATCCCGTCAGATCATATGTTCTTCAACGCATGGGAAGCGGACTTTTCTAGCCCGCATGGCGTTGGCATTGGTGCAGATGCTTGGTTTGCAGAGCAAGTTTCTAAGGAGATCGCATAATGGTTGTGGTCAATGTAGATAAGGCCAAGGCAATCGCACACGAAATTCGCCGCTTTGTGCGCGCTGAAGAGTTTGCGCCATACGACAAGATCGTAGCTGCACAGATACCTGGGCAGAGCATCGTAGATGCCGAAACTGCCCGTGCTGCAATTCGCTCTAAGTATGCGATAATGCAGGCAGCTATTGACGCATCCGCTACTCCTGAAGCAATCAAGGCTGCGTTGGAGACCAAATAATGTCCGGCACACTCAAGGTCACCACACTTCAGGATGGCGCTTCCGCCACAGCGAACTTGACGTTCGACACCAGCGCCAACACGACTGCTGGCGGCACCGTCGCAATGGCTTCCAGCTTCAAGCGCAACCGCATCATCAATGGGAACATGCTCATTGATCAGCGGTATGGTGGGGCCGCGACTGGCACTAGCATTAATGGCTACACCGTTGATCGGTGGTTTGTTGCTCAGAGCGTAGCCGGAAAGTTAGATGCGCAGCAATCTGCTGCCGTATATCCTGTTGGGTTTACCAAATCGCTATCTGTGACATCTCAGTCGGCGTATACTGTTGGGGCAGCAGACGTTTTCGCGATACAACAACCTATTGAAGGGATGAATGTTGCTGATTTAGCTTGGGGAACAGCAAACGCAAAAACTGTCACTATGTCGTTTCAAGTTTATTCAAGCCTTACTGGGACTTTTTCAGGATCAGTAAGAAATTCTGCTACCGATAGATATTATATTTTTACATACACAATTGCGTCCGCGAATACTTGGACGCCTGTTTCAATTACAATTGCCGGAGATACCACAGGAACGTGGCTGACGACTAACGGCGTTGGTATTTATCTCACATTCGGTCTTGGCATAGGTTCCACTTATAGTGCTACTGCGGGAGCATGGGGGACTGGGAATAAGTTTTCTGCTACTGGTTCAACCAGTGTTGTCGGTACTAGCGGCGCAACCTTCTACCTCACTGGCGTCCAGCTAGAAGTCGGCACCAAAGCGACCCCCTACGAGATGCAAATCTACAGCGATCAGTTGGCGCAGTGTCAGAGGTATTATGAAACTCAGGACTGGCAACAGAATACGTTTCGCATTGCTGTCGTTTTCAGTAACAATGATTATATAAATATGTATCAAGCTTTTGTCGTGCCAAAACGCGCCGTCCCATCCGTCACATGGACAGGGAACGGGTCTGGCCGGTGGATTTCTTCGCCGGGAGTAGCAACTTCCAGTATCACTGTGGATACCCGGTTTAACACAACAGCGACTGGTTGTAGCGTTTCGTCCACAGCGCTTTATGCCTCTTACTCTTTTGGCTGGATTGACACATTAGGCACCATGCAAATCTCTGCGGAGCTGTGATCATGTATTCTAACGCTCAATATCTGGCAGTCGATGGTGTCAATACAAGCATTAGCTGCGAGATTGATGGCGTCCTTTGGTTCGTCCCGCTCGATCCCGCCAACACCGACTACCAGAACATCATGTTCCTAGTCGGTGAAGCGAAGATCGTCATCGCACCCGCAGAGGCCACCTGATGGCAATATCGCTTGACGGCACAACTGGCATCCAAGCCCCATCCACTCAACTGGTCGGGTCCACTTCTGGTGTTGTTACCCTGACCGGGGCTGCGACTGCTGGTACATGGTCATTCACCATGCCAACGACCCCCGGAACTGCGGGTTATGTTCTTGGCACAGACGGCCTGGGTGGGACGACATGGGTAGCGCAGACTGGCGGCGGCGGTGGCGGCACCTACACTCGCACAACCTTCACTGCGACTGCGGGCCAAACTGTCTTCACAGCCTCTTACACAGTTGGCTACGTTCAGGTCTATTTAAACGGCATCTTGCTCAACAGCTCTGACTACGCAGCTACATCCGGCACAGTCATTGTCTTGGCATCGGCGGCGACTGCTGGTGATCTGGTGGACGTGATCGCGCTCAACATTGGCACGTTTACGAGCGGCGGCTATACCCGCACCACTTACACCGGCACAGCAAGCCAGACAACCTTCACAGCGTCTTACACGCCCGGCTTTATTCAGGTCTACCTCAACGGCGTCTTGCTTGATACAAGTGACTACACGGCATCATCGGGCAACGCAGTTGTCCTTAACACCGGCACTGCGGCGGGCGACACTGTCGATCTCATTGCACTGAATATTAGTGGCTTCACTGGTAGCGTCACAATTTCTGGCGCTCCAACCAGCGGGCAGCTAACTTCTTGGACGGGATCATCGAGCATTCAGGGCGTTGCTTCATCATCCGTTGACGCCAACCAAAATCTGACCATTGGCGGCAATCTGTCAATGGCGTCATCGTTCTTGCGGAATCGCCTGATCAACGGGAACATGTATGTTGCCCAGAGACTGCCTGCGGCGGTAGCGACAACTGCCACATCTGGAACGGGCTCTGTGGCTACGGTCACCTTCTCCGGTGGTGTCACCGTCGCCGTTGGTGCAACCGTCATCATCACTGGCGTGACGCCAACCGGCTACAACGGCACCTATACTGTCACAGCTTCGTCCGCTGGATCGGTGTCCTTTGCCAGCACCACAACCGGCTCGCAGACGGTCGCCGGGCAAATCACCTACACATCTGTCACCGTAACGGCTGGCACAACTGTCCCGACCATCTCCACAGGCTATCCAATTGTAGACCGCTGGTTCGTCTACAGCACGGGCGCGAACGTCGTTGCGGCGCAAGTGGCTGGCACTGGCAGCAACAGGAGCATTCTCCAAGTCGCTGGCGCTGCGTCCGTAACAGCTATTGGCATCGGTCAGCGCATTGAGTCTCTGAACTCCTATGACCTGTCTGGCAAAACATGCACCCTGTCGGTCAGCATCGCCAACTCTTTGCTGACAACGGTGACTTGGACCGCCTATTACGCAAACACCAACGACACCTTCGGCACTATCGGCACCCCCACCAAGACGCAGATAGCCACTGGCACGTTCACCGTCAACAGCACCCTGACCCGCTACTCGACCAACATCTCCGTCCCTGCGGCGGCCACCACCGGCATCGAAATCCTGTTCACCGTTGGCGCGCAGACGAGCGGCACTTGGCAGATTGACGATGTGCAGTTTGAAGAGGGGTCGATTGCGACTCCGTTTGAGCGTTCTCTTTTCCCATCACAACTGTCGCAATGTCAAAGATATTATTCAAAATCGTACCTTATTAATAGCGGCCCCGGCACCGCTACAAGTATCGGATCATTAGAGTTTTTCTCTCCAACAACCTCTGGCAATAGGCCAATAGTTCCAATTGTGCTTCCTGTCGCAATGAGAGCGGTTCCTTCGTCAACAGTCTATTCCCCCGGCACTGGCGCATCTGGAAACGGCTACAATGCTGACACAGCCGTAAATTTTGCAGTAACAATTTCACCGAGAGCCGGAACGTACAGCTTCGCCATATATCCAACATCGTCAATTACCCCCATAAATGCTTTTTGCCAAATCCACTGGACAGCGTCGGCAGAAATACCGTGAGGGGCAACTAATGGCGAACGCTCGTAACCTATCCACTCTAGCTCAGGGGGCCAGCACGGCGGGCATCCTTGGCGGAACCTATGGCGGCACTGGCGCGTCATTGTCGCCAACGACTGCGGGCAATACGATATTCTCGACTGATGGGACGAACTGGTCATCGACACAGAAGATTGTGCAGGGAACATCAATCTCGACCGCGACCACATCGTTCACTGGTCTTACAGTCGGCGTCAGCACAACTCTAACCGCATCAATTGTCACCGGCACAATTCAGGTTGGGCAAGTGATCGCTGGAACCGGAATTGCGGCTGGCACTACCATAACGGCTTTTGGCACGGGAACAGGCGGCGCTGGAACATACACCATCAGCCCGGCATCGACAGGCACTGTGAGCGGCACCATCACTGTTGTCGGCGTTTCTTTTCTGAATATCCCATCTTGGGTGAAGCGCATTACTGTTTTAACAAACGGAGTTGCTACCAGCGGCACATCAAATTTGCAAATCCAAATTGGTTCGGGGTCCGTTACTACAACTGGTTATGCGTCTCAAGCTTCATTCCCAACATCAAACACTGGCGTTATAACGTCAGGGTTCGTTCTTTTTAATCGTAGTGTAGCTGCACAGACGTTGTCTGGCGCAACCCAAATATTTTCAATTGGGTCAAATGCTTGGATCTCCACTGGACTTGCAGCTTATACGAGTGTCTCCAGCGTCGGGTGGCAGTCTGCTGGCAACAGCCCCGCTTTATCTGGCGCTCTTGATAGAGTCCGTCTAACCACAGTAAACGGAACCGACACGTTTACTGCTGGAACCGTCAACATCTTGTACGAATGAGGGATAACCCATGACCATCTCTCGCAACATATCAGTCATGGCGCAGGGTGCTAGTAGCTCTGGCATTCTCGCTGGAGGCTACGGTGGGCTTGGCGCAAGCGTGTCGCCTACAACTGCGGGCAACGTGCTGTTCACTGCGGACGGGTCTGTGTGGTCATCGACAGCAAAGATTGTGCGTGGGACTGCGGTTGCTTCTACCAGCGGTACGAGCATTGATTTCACAAGCATCCCAAGTTGGGTGAAACGCATAACATTGGTGCTTAATGGCGTCAGCACAACCGGAACCAGCATAATTGAGTTAAGGATTGGCTCTGGCTCAATTGTAGCCACTGGATATTCAGGAGGTGCTGTCTATACAGTAAACATTACAGCTACGGGCGGGGCAGTAACTCAAACAACTGGGTTTCAAGTTCCCGGCATTTCTTCTGGTAATATTAGAAGCGGGGTTTACACCCTTATAAACATATCTGGGAACATTTGGGTCGCTTCTGGCTGCGGTGGGTATTCAGAAGTTGCTGGTTCTTGGCAGGGCGGTGGCAACCTTACTCTTGGTGGCACTCTCGACAGAGTTCGTCTCACCACGGTGAACGGCACCGACACCTTCGACGCAGGCAGCGTCAACATTCTCTACGAATAGGAGGCTCATATGGAACGCATAGAGGTCAACGTCGAGACGGGTGAAGTGATGGTCATCCAGTACACGCCAGAGGAAGAGGCTGCTGCGCTGGCTTATGCCGCATCTCTGCCGCCTGAGCCTGCGCCCGCCAAGCCGACGCTGGAGGAGTTGCAGGCGCAGCTTGCGGCGCTGACTTCTCAGATCCAGCACTATGCGGACGGCAACGTGAGTGCTATTTCAATATCTGGCGATACGCCGATCAGTGGCGCTACTTTTAATGTTCCGGGGGTATAAATGGATCAGACAAGCGTAAAGATCGCCATGACCGTAGCTAATTGGAACATGGTGATGAAGGCCCTTGGCGATCTTCCTTTCAAGGATGTCGCCGACATCATTATGACCATCAAGGCGCAGGCCGAGGCCCAATTGGCCCCTCCGCCCGCAGATGAACCCGTGCAAGCAGAATAAAAGGTTAGACGTCATGGACCAGTCAACGATCAATGTGCTTTTTGCGAGTGCGTTGGGGGTTGCTGGCTGGTTCGCCCGACAACTTTGGGAAGCCGTGCAAAGATTAAAGGACGACATTCATCGCATTGAAGCCGACCTGCCAAAATCATATATCCTCAAAACTGACTTGGACAAACGAATGGACCATATCGAGGACATGTTCAAACGCATCTACGACAAGCTGGACGGAAAGGCTGACAAATGAGCACAACGGAAGAGAAGCAGGAGAAGATCGCTCTTGAGATGGCCGCTAGCGCCAGCAAGGGTGCACTAGTTGAAAAGATCGTCTTTGCGGGTATTCCAATCTTGTTCTCTTGCGTTGTCTATCTAATGGGCTCGCTTTCCACCGCCAACAACGAGATCATTCAGTTGAAGGCCAAGATTGCTGTGGTCGTCAACGCCGATAACAAGGCGATCCCGCCGCAGGGCACCACCATCGATATGGCGCAGATTCGTGAACACCTGAGCGATCAGATTGGTAAGGTGGAAAAGGAATCCGCGCTCGCCCGCGCTGCAATGACGCTCGATCGCGAACGTTCAATGGCAGCTATTGAGAAGAGCCGTATGGATATGGTTGCGGACGCCGCTGCTGCCAGAGCGGCCATTCGGTTCGACACAGCGCAGATGGTCGCGGCGCTCGACAAGCGCATCACCTTGCTTGAGAAAGGGAAATAAATGGACTTGCTGAAACAATTTGGCCCCCTGCTTGGTCAGGTAGCCCCCACCATCGCTACGGCTCTTGGTGGGCCGCTGGCTGGCGTTGCCGTCAAAACTTTGTCCAACGCCCTCTTTGGGCATGAGGAAGGCACAGAGGAGCAGATCTCCGAGGCTATGGCGTCCGCTACGCCTGACCAGCTTGCCGCCATCAAGAAAATCGATGCAGACTTCAAGGTGCAGATGAAGTCTCTCGACATCGACCTTGAGCGCATTGCCGCTGGTGACCGCGACAGCGCTCGGCAGATGCAGCGGGAGACGAAGGACTGGACGCCGAAGGCTCTAGCCTTCTTCATCACCTTCGGGTTCTTCGGGGCTCTGATTTGGATTATGGTGTTCGGCATCCCGCAGACGGGAACCGAAGTCCTCCTAATGATGCTGGGGTCGCTTAGCACTTCGTGGACGGGCGTCGTTCAGTTCTACTATGGGTCGTCTGCTGGCTCCAAAGCCAAGAACGACCTACTTGCTGCAAAGGACAAGTGAAATGAAAGAGAATTGGGAAAAGAGCTTCGCCGCTGTTTTGAAACACGAAGGTGGGTACGTTAACCACCCGAAAGATCCGGGCGGCATGACCAATCTTGGCGTCACTAAGCGCAACTGGGAAATCTTCCTTAACCGCGACGTCACCGAAGCCGAAATGCGCGCTTTGACGCCCGACGCTGTTAAACCCTTCTACAAATCCATGTATTGGGACAAGATTAAGGGTGATCAGCTTCCTTCCGGCGTAGATTATGCTGCCTACGATTTGGCGGTAAATTCCGGCACCGGCAAGGCGGCTAAATTCCTGCAGGAAATCGCCGGGGTTGCAGTGGATGGTGTAATTGGTCCCAAGTCCCTCGAAGCTATTAAGGCATGCGATCCCGAACAGACTATCGATGCTCTCTGCGATATGCGCCTTGACTTCCTTAAGCGCCTCTCTAATTTCGAGACTTTTGGAAAAGGCTGGTCCATCCGGGTGGCGGACGTCAAGGACAAAGCCACAGACATGGCGTGAAGCGTCCTGAAGTGTTATAATGGAAGCGTGATGGAGTTTCCAAATGACGACCGGCCTTAGCTATGACGGAACTGTATCTGGTACGACCAGCTACGTGACTCAGATCGCGACGATGGCGGTTGTTGCGGAAACAGACCCCGCTTTTCAGATCATCTTGCCCCAGATGATAACTTATGCTGAAAATCGCATGTACCGCGACATCGATTTTATGTTCACTTCAACATCCCTGCACGGGACAACTTTTGTTCTGACGGCTGGTAACAGGAATCTTTCGTTCAATATAAACCTGTCGGCAAACAGCGATGCGGCAACAGGAACATTTGTCGTTAGCGAGCAAATTAATCTTTTGACCGGGCCGCCAACTCTGAATGTTACAGCGGCCTCTGGCAATGGGACTACGGCCACTCTTACATACTCCGGCACCTATGCGTTCTCTGCCGGGCAGACTATCATTGTGGCTGGGATGGTTCCCGTCGGGTACAATGGGACTTACACCGTAACCAGCTCATCGGCTGGGTCTGTTTCATACGCCAGAACAACCACTGGGGGCATGACCACCGCCGGGACAATTGACGGAAGCAGCAACGCGTCCACCACCAATGACCCAGATTTGTGCGCCCGCATCCCCCTCCTTCCTACAACGAAGGAGTTCCTTGACGCCGTCTACGGGTCATCTTTCACCGCCAATCGCGGCCAGCCCCAGTACTTCGTGCCTTTCAACGAGACACTTTTCTTCGTTGGCCCGGTGCCAGATCAGGCCTATCCGGTTGAAGTCGTGGGCACCTATCGTCCTAACAGTCTGTCGGCCACGAACCTAACGACTTTCATCAGCCTTTACTTGCCGGATTTGTTCATCATGGCGTCCATGATATACGTTTCCGCGTATCAGCGTAATTTCGGTCGTGCCAACGATGACCCCCAGATGGCGGTGTCCTACGAGAGCCAATATCAGGCCCTCCTCAAGAGCGCCGTGGTCGAGGAGGCCCGCAAGAAATTCGACGCCGCCGGTTGGTCGTCGCAGAGCCCCGCCACAGTCGCTACTCCTTCGAGGGGGTAATAAATGCCCCATCAGTCACTTAAACTCATTCCTGGGGTGGACGTTAATAAAACGCCTGCTCTTAACGAAGTGGCCATCTCGCAAAGCCAACTAGTTAGGTTTATTCCCGACAGAACGTTGGGTGGGTTGGTTCAAAAGATCGGTGGGTGGACTAAGTTTTACCCTAATACGGTTGGATCCACGGTAAGGTGCCTTTGGGCATGGGAAGACACTAATTCTAATTCGTATCTCGGAGTCGGTGCTGAGAGTTCCCTGCAAGTCATAGTTTCAGGTGGTTCTAATGGCATAACACCACAAACAACCACTGTAAACGTCGCCGTGAGCGTCACTACTACTTCGGGTAGTAGTGCAGTGGTGATAACGGACACTGGTAGATACGCTAGCGATTACGACGTTGTTGACATCCAGACTCAGATAAGCGTTGGCGGTCTGGTTTTGTTCGGTCAGTACCAGTGTTATAATTCGGGTGGAGCAGCCAACACTTACACCATTTATGCCAAAGATGCTCTTGGCAACCCGGCTTTAGCCACCGCCAACGTTGTAAATGGTGGTGCTGTTGCTCAATTTGCTACCACTAACGGTTCGGCAAACGTCTCGGTAACGTTAAATGATCATGGTTATGTGGAGGGTGACACTTTCCCTGTGCTAACCGAAACCACAGTAGGTGGTGTTGTCTTTTATGGTAATTACGTTGTTAAGAGCGTTACTTCTTCAAATGTGTTCGTAATTGGCGCTACAACGTCCGCTACTTCTACGACGACCGGTTACGAGAATGGCGGTCAAGCTCACTACGTTTACCAGAAAGGTATAGGCCCACTACCAGCTGGATCGGGGTATGGAGTTGGTCCTTACGGTATAGGCGCGTATGGATCCGGCATCCCGCCCATTTTGGTGTCGGGAACGCCAATAACTACTACTGACTGGACGTTAGATAATTGGGGCCAAGTGTTCATTGCTTGTCCGTTAAACGGGCCAATATATAATTGGTTGCCCAATGCGGGCCAGCCTACCGCCGAAGTGATTCTTGAAGCACCCACCGTTAATGATGGCGTGTTCGTTGCGATGCCACAACGACAAATTGTGGCGTGGGGATCGACGTTTAACGGCATCAAGGATCCACTCTTAATTCGTTGGTGTGACGTCGAAAATTATAATCAATGGATTGCGCTAATTACTAATCAGGCGGGTTCTTACCGCATACCCAAAGGTTCTCGCATCGTTCAAGGCATTCAAGCCGGGCAACAAGGCTTACTTTGGACAGACCTTGGTATTTGGGCCATGCAGTACGTTGGTCCTCCTTATGTTTACCAGTTCAACGAACTAGGTACTGGTTGTGGTTTGATTGGCAGAAAAGCGGCCACCTCTGTTAACGGCGTTGTTTATTGGATGGGTCAGAGCCAGTTCTTTAGACTTTCTGGCGGCGGTGTCGAACCCATTCGTTGCCCTATTTGGGATGTGGTGTTTCAAGATCTAGATACTACGAATCTTGATCGTATTAGAGTTGCTGCTAATTCTCGTTTCGGTGAGGTGTCTTGGTATTTTCCCACTTATGGAAATGGCGGCGAAAACGAAGGGTATGTAAAGTATAATTATATTCTTGATCAATGGGATTACGGCTTTGACTCTGCCGCAAACTCTTATGTCGCGAGAACCGCATGGATCAACGAGTCTGTTCTTGGTGCGCCTATAGGGGCGGCGATGAACCAATACATTTACCAACATGAAACTTCGCCGGATGCTGACGGACAGCCAATGGACTCGTATTTTCAGACGGGTTATTTCGTGCTTACTGAAGCTGATGTGAAGATGTTCATCGACCAAGTTTGGCCTGACATGAAGTGGGGTTATTATGGTGGTGTGCAGGACGCTAACGTCCTTCTTACCTTTTACGTTACTGACTACCCGAGCCAAACGCCATTGGTGTATGGCCCGTATACGCTGACCCAGGCCACCACTTATGTTACGCCGAGGTTCCGTGGACGCCTCGTCTCCATAAGAATCGAGAGTAACGACATTGGATCTTGGTGGAGACTTGGTAACTTCCGATATAGACTTCAACCAGATGGGCGCTTCTAATGACGGCTAGTCTATCAGACATCCTTACTACTCAGAAGAACGGCGTCGTCGCCATCAATGGGCTCTCTCAGACAACCATTCGAAGCCTTGGAACGCAGACATCTGCCACGATCACGGCTGCAACCGTGATCTACGTTGGCAAGGGATACCTTGTGAACTTTTCAGTTGTCGTGGCTGGGACAACCGCCGGAACTATCAGCAACACCGGAGCGGTCAGCACAGTTGCGGCGGCCAATGCGCTCTGCGCGATCCCGGCCACAGTCGGCGTCATCAAGTTGGGCCAAGTCTTCTCGACGGGCTTGGTGGTCACGCCCGGTACAGGGCAGTCCGTCAACGTCACATATTCTCCGGGGTAAGCCATGCCGCTCGCCAAAGGTTCCTCGCAAAAGACAGTTAGCTCCAATATTAGCGAGCTTGTACATTCGGGTCGTCCGCAAAAGCAAGCGGTGGCGATAGCGTTGAACGTGGCCCGCAAACAGAGGGCGTTCGGTGGTACTACCACCACTACGACCACCAATGGCCCAACAATGCCCCATGTGGGACCAATCCATTCTCCGGTGGCGGGCCGAACTGACCATCTTCCTATGCACGTGAAGTCGGGATCCTACGTCATCCCGGCGGACATTATTTCTGCGATGGGCGAGGGCAACACTATGGCGGGTTTTAAGTCCGCCAAGACGATTTTCTCAGGAACGCCGTACGCCGAGGGCGGCGCTTATGGCCAGTCCATGTCTCCCTATGGCGCGACGATGCCCAAGGCGGATGGCGGAGCTACGGACGGCGACGATCTAGTTCCCATAGTGGCGGCGGGTGGAGAATACGTAGTTTCCCCAGAAGAGGTGGGGAATGTAGGGGGTGGGGACCTTGATCATGGGCACAGGGTCCTAGATGCTTTTGTCTTGAAAATGAGGGACAAGACTATTAAGACGCTCCAAACCTTGCCCGGACCCAAAAAGGACTGATCATGGGAAGTGGTCATAACGTTCGATTAGCTACACCGGAAGACGAAGACGCACTATTAGACTTGGCCTTGAGGGCTTGGAATGAAAATGGCGTGATGGATATTAATGAAGACAAGATGCGTGGAATGATTCGCCCGGCTCTTTACCTTTGGCAAGGGTTGTGCGGGGTCATTGGAGAACCCGGCGAAAAGATTGAAGGGGCAGTCCTTCTCCGAGTGTCTCAGATGTGGTATAGTGACTCATGGTTGTTGGAAGAAAAGGCTGTATTCGTGGACCCCGACTTTCGCAAGGTGGGGGGCGGTCGTTCCAGCCAATCAGTAGGCCACGCTCGTAGACTTGTTGAATTTTGCAAAGAGGCTGCAGACAAATTGGGCGTACCTCTTCTCATTGGTGTTCTCTCGAACACTAGAACTAAAGCGAAGGTTAGGCTTTACGAACGGCAGTTTGGGGAACCCGCAGGGGCCTACTTTCTGTACGGCGTGAAGACTGGCCACGAATCGCCAACGGAGCACTGATATGGGTGGTGGCGGCGGCAAAGGTGGAACTACTACTCAGACAGTTAGTATCCCTCCGGAGGTCATGGCGCGTTATAACGCCGTTAACGCCCGTGCGGAAGGTCTGGCTGATACCCCGTTTAAGCAGTACGGCACTACGCCCGAAGCTTTTGTCGCCCCACTTACCGCCACTCAACAGGCCGGTGTTTCGGGTACTAATGCTGCCGCAAACCTTGCTCAGCCCTTCTACGGTGCAGCCACTGGCCTCACTCTGGGTGGTGCGCAGAACGTCGGTCCTCTCACTGCAGGCCAGATTCAGCAGTACCAGAACCCGTACACGCAGGCGGTTGTTGGTTCTACATTGGGCGCTTTGGGTCAGCAGTTTGGCCAGCAGCAGTCCCAGCAGCAGGCGGAGGCTATCAAGGCGGGCGCATTCGGCGGCGACCGTGCTGGTCTTCAGCGCGCTGCATTGATGGGCCAGCAGGGCCTCGCGGCGTCCCAAGCCATTGCACCGCTGTACCAGCAGGGGTATCAGCAGGCCGTCCAGACGGCTCAAGGTCAGCAGGGCGTCATTGCCTCGGATCTCGCCCGCCAGATGGCGGCGGGGCAGCAAATTGCTGGTCTGGGCGCTGGTGCTCAGCAGGCGGCGCTGTCGGGCGCTCAGGCCCAGCTTGGGGCCGGTACAATTCAACAGCAGACGGAGCAGGCTGGCAAGCAGGCCCTCTATAACCAGTTCCTGCAGCAACAGGGGTATCCATTTCAAGTGGCGCAGTTCCTTGCGAACATCGCCATGGGTACTGGTGCGTTGTCCGGGTCCACCACATCGACCCAGCAGCCTAGTGGGTTCTTTTCAGACGAGAACCTTAAGCATAATAAAGAGAAGGTCGGCAAGCTCGACGACGGCCAAGACATTTACCGCTACGACATGGGGGATGGCCGCACCCAGATCGGCCTACTTGCGCAGGAAGTTGAAAAGAAGCACCCCGAGGCGGTGGGTGTTGCGGGCGGGTACAAGACCGTGGACTACGGCGCGGCGACGGACGACGCTGCTGATCGTAGCAAGCTTGCTTACGGTGGCATGGCTTCCGAAGGTGGTGCCGTTTACCCCGAGCGCGCTGGTCTAGGGTTCGCTTTGGGCGGTAGCGCCGCATTCGACCAAGACTACATCAAGCAACTCCTCGCTAACCAGCAGGGCATGTATTCGGGCCTTTATGGGCAGGTCGGCACTCCTCGTGGCGCTCAAGGCGCACCGGGCGGGGTTGGTGCGCGTGTACCTGCCGCTACTCTTCCAGTCGGCAAGCTTGCCACGGCGGGGTCTCCTCCTCAGCAACGGGCGTCTGGTTTCGATCAGGCGGTAAGCACCGGAGAGAAGTTCGCCAAATTAGGATCCGCTGCAAAGTCGGCTGCACCATACATTATGGGTGGTCAGAACGAAAAGGGCGAGCGTATTCCTAGCATTGGCGAGAGGTTGCGCGGGTTGGGCCAACCAGAGCAAGGACCCACGGGGTCCGACACTGGCGGCAAACCCTTGGCTCAAGTGCAAGAGGCGGCGAAAGACCCGCAAATGGCGTCTCTGGATCGCACAGCAGACTCTGGCGATTTCGGTGGTAAAATCGACATTGGTGATGGCGACGAAATCATTCGGGACATTGTGGCTACCGGCGGTCGCATCAACAAGCTTGGTGGCGGGGCTACTAGCGACGAGGACAATGACGCCCCGGAAGGCATTTACAAATCCGAAGGCCCCGGCATCAACATCCCGGACGAGAAGCAGAAAAACGAACTTGCTAGACCCGACAAGCCTCCGGGTGATAGTGGTGGTGGTAGCAAGTCAGGAGTTGGAAAAATAGCTGGGTCGGTGATTGGATCCACCTTTGGTCCAGTTGGTTCAATGGTGGGTAGCACTTTAGGTAGTTTTCTTCCCTTTAACGAAGGTGGCGTCGTTCCTCGTAGCCACAAGGCTCTTGGTGGCCCCGGGCTAGACGACCGCAACATGGCGGTTCCCGAACAGCCCGAAGGTCTGAAATTAAACGACCTCACGGACGTCGTTGACCGCTCCATGGACGAAGAGCGTCCTCGTGTCGCTGCAGAGGGCTTGAAGCCAACCGAAGAAAAGAAGGGTAACTTTGAATTCTCGGTGGGCAAAACCCTCAAGTTCGAGGGTGGCCTCAATCCCCGCGACACCAACGGCACCCCGTCGCTCTACGGCATCAACAAAGCAGCTAACCCGGATGTCGACTTTGGCACTCTTACTCCCCAAAAAGCGACGGACATCTACAAGAGTCGTTATTGGGATGCGATCGGTGGCGACAGTCTGCCTCCCGAATTGGCGCATGTTGCCTTCGACACTGCTGTGATTGCGGGTCCCGGTCGCGCCAAGAAGATCATGATGGCCGCCAACGGTGATCCATCAAAATTCTTGGATCTTCGCGAGCAGTTCCAAAACAGCCTCATTGAAAGAAACCCTGCAAAATACGGACGCTATGAAAGGGCGTGGAACAATCGTGTCGCCGAACTTCGTCGCGACGTTGAGCGGGGTGTCCCGCAACCCGGTGCTGTTGACGAGGGCGGTGTAAGCCCCGCTCGCTTCGACGCCACGGGCGTTCGTCCACAGACGCAGGCACTGTCGTACACGTCCACCGAGCAGCCTCGTGGTGGTCTGCCCAAGGTCATCACCGAGGGGCCGAAAGACACCATGGCGATGGCGGCGAAGACCGAGGGTCCTCGCGAAGGGACCGGCGTCGTTCCTCCTCGTTCTGGAATGAAGCCGGGATTAGGTGGTCCGGAACGTAACTACGAAGATCCCATTTCTTCCCCTTGGCGCTATATGGCGGATAAGGTGATGTCGAAGGATACCTCCGATGCGTTCAAGAGCGAGAACTTCTGGATCCCGCTCATTGCGGGCGTGGGCTCAATGCTGGCGTCCAAGAATCCTTCGTTTGGCGGCGCTCTAGGCGAAGGTTTGGTCGGTGGTGCAGCGGCTTACACCGCCCAGCAAGGCCAGCAAGCAGAAATCGCCGAGAAGCAGGCTCGCGCTGAAGAGACGATGGCCAAGATCGTTGATGGCAGCTTCAAGTCCATCAATGGCATCTTGCACGTTAGGTATCTCCTGCCCGGCGGTGGTTACGACTGGATGCCGTTCGGTGAATATCTATCCGTCGAAAACAAGCCCCCTGTGGACCCCCGCATTGCGCCGGTCATCCAGCAGATGGACACTTACCAGAAGAACCAGAAAAAGGAAGGAACCACCGAGACCAGAGGCAAGTCTGGCGCCCCAGAGGCTCCCCTCACGCCTCTGCCCCCGGCTGGCGTCGTTCCTCCCGCTCCCCCGGCGGCGGGTGCACCACCTGCGGCTAGCACCACCACTCCCCCCGCCCCGGGGAGGCCCAAGGAGGAGGGTCAGGCAACACCAGCTACCCCGGTGCCCCCTGCAACACCGCCTGCCGCTCCTGCGCCCCGCGCTGCACCAGCAGAGCCCAAGCTCAGCCAGTCCGGCGTACCTTTGACGATTGGTCTTAACAATCGCCATCGCGAGATGGCATCCTCTACTGCCAAGGGTATGGCGGGGGAGATGGAGACCGTTCGTGCCAAAGCACTGGAAAATGACTACTTTGATCCCCAGCAGAAGGTAGCCACTGCGGCTCGAAGCCAACAGCAGCAGCTGATTCCGATGGCGACGGTTTACGCGTCGTTGCCAAAGGACCAGAGTCTGGCGACCAGCGGCAAAGCGCAGGAATTCTTGCAGCCGATCGTGGCCACCCTGTCTAACCTCGCCGCCATGGCGGGTATGCCGGACGCTGTGATTAACACCGAAATTCTTGCTAGCCAAGAAAAAGTTAAGAAGCTTGTGAGCGAACTGCAGTCGGGTCGTCTGAACGAGGCCCAGCTTAAGGCGGCGCAAGCTTTCCGCGATATGGCGCAGGGCATACCGGACATCGTTAACACCCCCGGTGGACAGGCCAAGCAGATGTCTCAGCTTCTCACCACTGCACAACGCCAGATTGACAAAGACCGGTTCTTTGCTGATTGGCAGAAGGCTGCGGAGGGGGATCGTGGCCAATTTAGGCCGTTCGTTAAATTCACCAGCGCCGCTGCTAACCGTGCGTTCGACGACACTTATTCCGAAGCGTTCTATAAGGGCGAGCGGGATATGATAGAGAGAATGTTTAAGGACGACATCCCCGGCACCAAGAGTAAGGTGAGCGGCAAGGAGATGACCGTTCTTGAATACATCGCCGAGAACGGCCAGAAGCTTGGCCCCAAAGCCAAAGCGTCTCTTACCACGAAATACGGCGACGGCGTTCTTCGTTACTTTGGCGTTCCACAATAAAGGGGTGGTGTGATGGAAGACGAAGACGCCCCGCTTAACATTCGCTCTTACGAGGCGGACGTAGCCCCCGCTGGTGAAGGAGGTGATTTGCCTCTGGTGTTCAGGACGCCAGAGGATAAGGCTCCTACTCCCCGCACTTGGGGGGAGACTGCAGGCGGTTATGGCAAGACGCTAAAATCTGGTCTCGTGCAGAACATTCCCGCCCTGTTTGGGGTACCCGGTAGCGTTGAAACGTTTATGGCCAAAGACGCCCCCAATTTCCTAAAGAACGTTGGTGCGGGTATCGGGGAAAAGACCGACGTCATTAGCCCACAAAGGGCGGAGGAGATTCGTCAGGCCCCCCTTCCTTGGGTGCGCGACACATCCGGTGCTCCTGAATGGTTTAAGCCCGAATACGCGGCTCCCACTACGTCATTGCCAACGTATAAAGGCGTCAAAGAAGCCGTTAAACATTACGCTATTAAGACTGGCAGACCAGAACTCGCGTACGAGCCCGAAACTCGCGGAGAGAAGGTCCTTGCGGCGGCGATCGAGGGTGGCGTTCAGTCGATCCCGGGCGCGTGGCGGACCATCGCTGGTCGCGTCATCTCCGGCACCGCTGCTGGTGCGGCGTCGGAGTTCGCTGGCGGCATGTCCGAGGGGCAGGAAAACGAGCCTTTCGCCAGATTGGCGGGGGCTCTGGG
>Ga0181344_1000241_pt1 | contig 22432 bp, 4 predicted proteins | sample Su13VDMLBDD_FD_130098 | JGI IMG/M metagenome (GOLD analysis project Ga0181344, IMG submission 130098) | Freshwater viral communities from Lake Michigan, USA - Su13.VD.MLB.D.D | ecosystem: Environmental > Aquatic > Freshwater > Lake | place: USA: Michigan | collected 2013-07-15
TAGAATGCATTATACAAGAGGTAAACAATACAAACCTGAGTTAGCAAGTTCATTTGATTCATTAGTACAAAAGTATATGGGACCTCCGTATTATATGGAAGGATCTGATGCTATTAAAGCAGCTAAAACAGCTTCAGGATATTCAGGTGCAAGTGATGGTGTTGATCCAGACATGATAGGAAAAATATACAGTAAAAAAGGTGGACCTGTAGAAATGGCTTATGTAATGGGTTCAAATGTATTCCCATTCATGTTCTACTAAACTTTCTAGGTTTAGTAAACTTATAAAATTTTAATATATTTACAGTATAGACAAACATTAATATTATGGCAACTTATCTTCAAGGAGTTACAGATTATATACCTCAGTTTCAACCATTTCAGCCTGATTTAAACTTTTATGCAAATGCTTTGCAGACTAAGCAAAATCAGTATGATACAAACTATAAAGCATTAAACAATGTTTATGGTCAATATTTTTATGCAGATTTAACTCATGGTGATAACATTAAGAAAAAAGATGAATTGATAAAAGCAATTGATTTTAATCTTAAACGTGTCTCTGGATTAGATTTATCACTTCAACAAAATGTTGATCAAGCAACTCAAGTATTTAAACCTTTCTATGAAGATAAACATCTTATGAAGGATATGGCATGGACTAAAAATATAAATAACCAGAAGTCATATGCAATGGGGTTGAAAAATAATAGAGATGAAAAACAAAGAAGTCAATACTGGGATGCAGGTGTACGTGCTTTAGATTATAAAACTGAAGAATTTAAGAATGCTTCACTTGAGGAAACCATGTCTATAGGTAATGCAAGTTATACTCCATATGTTAATGTAATGGAGAAAGCTCAAAAGATTGCTAAAGATCAAGGTTTTAAAGTTGAGAGTATGAAACCAACTGCTGATGGTAGATGGATGGTTAAAACTACTAATGGTGAAAATATTCTTGAACCATTAAATAAATTACTTGAAGCACAATTAGGTTCAGATCCTGCAGTTATTGATGTATATAAAACTCAAGCATATGTAAATAGAAAAGACTATGCTTATTCTAATGCTGCACAATTTGGTGGAGACCAAAATGCTGCTGAGATGAAGTATCTATCTGATAGTTATAATGCACTTAAAGCTGAAAATGAAGCTAATTATAAAAAGTTAAAGAATGCATCTGATACTTATAATAATCAAATCAGTACAGTACAAAAACAAATCAATGATGGAAACGCACAACCAGGTGCTGAAACATACTTAGAGAGATTACAACAAGCTAAAAATGTTAATGATAGTGTTCTATCAAGCACAGAAGCAAATCATAATGAACTAAAAGATAAAACAAGTACAGCTACTACTACAAGTGGTTTTGAAAATCCTTATGGTGATATTGAATCATTAAGATACAAAGTAGATAATGCAATGGCATCTAGATTAATGCAAAAAGATCTAGGTGAAGCTGCTGAAGTATATGCTATGTCACATAGAGAAGTTGACTATGAAGCAAATATTTATGCAGTTAAAGCTCAAGAACATGCATATAGAATGCAAGAAGTTGCATCTGCTAATGCCAGTAGAGAAAGAGTTGCTCAAATGAGAAATGCAAGTGATGAAAAAATCATGTTTAATCAACAAAGACTTGCATCTGGTGGATATCATATTGATGATAGACCAACATTAGAAAATGGGCAACCAAATCCTGCATATAATACTGTTGTTCCAAATGAAGACGGTATTATGATTAATAACAGAGAGCATAGAAGTGGTACAGCTACACCTGAAATAAACATGAAAGTTAAAGGTGCAGAAAATATGAGACGTATGAGTTCTGAATATGCTGAACCTGTATTTAAAAATATGACTCAAACTCTTGAACAATTAAAAACTCAAGGGTTAATATCTAATGAAGACTTAACATCAATACTTGGGTATGATAGATTTAAAAATATCAGTCTTACTAAATTTAAAGAAAAGCTATCTAAAAACTCATATGGGTTTTTAAATACAGAAATAGGTTCTAAAAACTTAGATAATATTTATAATAAGTTTAATAGATGGATAAAAGATCATAATGGCAATGGTGCAGTAGTAGATGCTTATGAAAAATCAGGATTAGAAACTGCTGGTACTAAATTTACAGGATATAGTAAAAATCTTGCTAATTATGAAAAATGGAAAAAAGAAACATCAACTGTTGTAGAACAAGAGTTTTCTAGATCAGAAGATGATGATATAAGAAGATATGGTAAATACTTATATACTGAAGATGGTAGATTAAGAACTCAAAAAGAATTTGATGCATTAACTAAAATTGGTAAAGAAAAAATTGGTCCTACAAGACAAAATGTAAGAAATCAACTAGCTGGGTTTGAAAAAACTGTTAGAGAACTAAAGTATATTAATCCAAAATATAATAGTAAAGTATCTCAACAAGAACCTGAAAATAAAGAATTATATGATAAGCTTGTTAAAGCAGCAAGTAACGTATATAATACATCTTCAAAAATGATTAAAGCTCCTCCAGGAATTAGTGGAACTGGAGCAGGTCTTGCATCTAAAGAAAACTTTATATCAGTATATCATAATGCATTTAACCAACCAGGTAACGCATATATGAGAGAAACAATAAATGATTTAAACAATCTTGATTTAACTGATGATACTCAAGTTAAGATTTCATATGATGGTACAACTAAAATGGCTGGTTCTAAAAATAAACCAGGTGGTGAAGGTGCACAATTAGTAAGAGATTATATAGCAGAATATCAAAATACTAAAGGATCAAATAAACCTTTTGAATTAGGTGCAGTAAACATTGCAGAAAATAATTCTAGAAGAGGAGCAATGATTATTAGACCTGATGCTGAGTGGTTGAAAAAACAAGTATATACATTTGATGCAAATGGTAAAAGAAAATCAGGTAGAATAAGTGAAACTGAATATAATGCTATTGTAAGAAATGGTATATCAATTATTGCAGATTCAAAAAGTTTTAACAACGGTTTATATAAATCAGCTTACTTAGATCCTGTACAAGCAGTTGTTGAGTATGATGGTAAATATGAATATGTTGACCCATTGGATGAAGAAAACTATAATAAATTTACTATAGTACCTGATGAACTTGGTACAACAGATTATATTGCTAAAACACAATATAAAGTATGGGACCCAGATACTAAAAAATGGATGTATCAAGGAACATATGATGCAATGATTTCAAAAGAAGAAGGATTAGCAAATACAGCAACAGAAGCTGCAGAATTTTTTAAAGCATTAAGAACTCATAATAAAACACAGTACAATGTTGACAGATGATAACAAAGAATTTAATTCACTAGATCCACTAGGACCTCAGTTTGGAAAAGCTAATCAACAAGAAATTAGCAGTGAAGCATTAAAACCTTTTGAAGGAGCATCAATAAAACCAGTTAAAGATTATTTTCCTGTTATACCTCAGTCAGGCTCACTTACAAGAGGAGATTATGCGGTTAAAGATGTTATAACAGGTTCAGCTCCTAATCAACCACCATCAAGATCAAAACAAAAAATATCTGCAGCAGATTTTGGCAGAGCAGCTCAACAACATTTTGATATGAAGTTGAGAACAAACCAAAATAAAAATAATATATCTAAGATTGCAGCTTATAATGCTGGACCATCTGGTAATTCTTTTTATAAAAGATATGCTGCATATGGTCAAGAAAAATTTGATTTAATTGGTTTTAGTCCAACAAGAGATAATGAGGCATTATATAATCAGCATACTACTGCATGGAATGATTTTAGTAGAATGATGACTAATTCATTTGTACCATTATTTAGTAGGGGTTTTGTATCAGGTCCAAAGAGTTTACTTAATGCATTAGGTGGAGATTTTAGTGGAGATACTGAAGATGCAAAAATATATGAAGAAGCAGCAGCAATTGGGCAATCTACTAAAGGTGGTTTTGCAGGATTCTTTAATAATACTGCAATGAACTTTGCATATACATCAGGTATAATAACTGAAGCAATAGCAGAAGAAGTTGGAATGATGGCAATTACTGCAGCAACAGGAGGTGCAACATTACCAGCTTTATTTGCATCTACAGCAAATGCAGGTAAAAATATTTTAAGAGGTATAAAAGGACTTGATAAAGTTACAGATGGTTTTAAAGCTGTTAATCAAACACTTAAAAACTTAAATAACATTGATGAAACTAGAAAGTTATTTAATACTATAAAAGCTGGAGCAAATTCTAAAGTGGTTAAATTCTTAAACCCATTTGAAAATTTGACTGAAGCATTTGGTACTATAGCTAAGAATGAAAATAATTTAGAAGGATTAGCAAGAACTGCATCTGCAATTAATAAAACTGCAGGAGGCTTATTCAGAGATATAAGAAATGCTAACATGGCATTATCTGAAGCAAGACTTGAAGCAGGTATGAATGAAAATGCAGTGTATGATAAAATATATACTGAATACTATAAAAAGAATGGTGTACCACCAGATAATGATACTCAGTTTCTTATGTTACAAAAAGCAAGAGAAGCGGGAATGAGTACTCTTATTATGAATACAGCATTAATATATGGATCAAATAAAATTGTATTACCAAACATACTTGGACCTAAAGGTGGGCCAGCAGGTTTTTTAAGAAGCAAAGTTGATGATGTAATAAATCTTAAAGATGGTAAAATAGTATTTGAGCAATTTGGTAAAAAAGTAAAAGAAGGTGTTAAGCAAGTTGGTAAAGGAGAATTTAAATATGTAGAAGATTCATTAAAAGGTACTGTTAAACAAATAATGAAGCAACCAGGTAGAGCATTATTAAAAAGTTCTGCAGGTTACTTTAAAGGTAATATAATGGAAGGTGTTCAGGAAAACTTACAAGAAGTTATTGCTGGAGCTAATGAAAAGTATTATACAGATGCATTAAGTAATAGAGTACTAGGTACACATATAAATGAAAGAGGTAAGTCATCATTAATGATGGATGAGTTTGGTAAACAATTTACATCACAGGGATTTGAAACATTTGCTTCAGGTTTCTTTATGGGTATGTTTGCTAAACCATTTAATGCTGCATTACCTACATTGTTTAATGGTTATAATAGAGTATTTAATAAAGATGAATATGTAAAATATAAAGATTTAAGAAAAAATTATGCTGAGGGTATGGTAAATAGATTAAATACTATGTACTCTGATCCTAAAGAATTCTTTAATTCAAAATATTTTAACTATGGTATTCAAAATGAATTAGCTACAACAATTGAAAATGCAGATAGCAAGCTTAAAAAAGATGCAATGGATGAAGCATTTGGTAATCAAATAATGACTGCCTTAGAAACTAATACTATTAACTTTTTTACTGAGCATTTAAATTCAATGAAGGATATGACACCTGAAGAATTTGAAGAAGCATTTAGATTTGATAAAGGTACTGGTGCAAAATATCAGGGAAGAATTGATGAGACTATTGGGAAAATAAATAAAATGCAAAAAAAGTATAAGTATGCTCAAGAAAGGTTTCCAAACCCAATAGACTTAAGTCCATTGAAAAAAGGAACTGAAGAGTATAATGAAGCTACTATATTTTCAAATGCATGGGAGCACGGGAAAAGAAACTATGTACTATTGAACCAAAGCTTTACAGATACAATGTCTAGAATGGGAAGTATAATGGAAACTGTTAAAGATAATCCATCATTACAGAAAATGTCTCAAGCTGATATTGAGTTAATTTTTCAACCTAGTAAAATAGGTAAAGAAGCAGCAATGCTTAAAACTGAAATAGAAGGTTTAAAATTATCTCAAGATCCAGCTATTAAATCTCAAATTAATGAAAAACAAAATAAGTTAGATGCATTAACTGAATTCTTAGATGTGCATACTAAACATAATGCATATCATAATAGAGCTGAGTTTGCAGAAAATATATTTGATGCATACAAAAAGAAAACCGGTGAAACTGAGTTATCAGATGAGACTAAGCAATACATACTTGATACAGCTTTTGGAGAAAAAAATGATGAAAATGATTTAAGAATAAACTCTGAACTTGAAGATGTTTATAAAAAATATTTAAAAGCAGTAAGTGGTGTAGATAATAGTTATGTATTTGATACAGATATTGATGAAAGTTTTAATAAACTATTAGACCATTATAAGCTTGATGCTGAATCAAAAAAATTAGTTGAATATATTAATTTATTACATAATCCAAAATCATTTGTTGATCACGTAGAGAGAACAAAAGAATGGATGAGTAAAATGTATAATAATAGAAAACCATATTATGTAGATATGGTTAATAAGCAATTAGCTGGTATTGAAACAAATGCATTATTAAATCAATTAGCTAATTTAAATATTTTTGTTGACTTAGATGCATTACAAGATTATATGGAAAATGATATTATTCCTCAAGAATTTTTTGATGAATCAACTAAACAAGTAATACCAAAGGGTACTAAAAAGTACAATGAAATATTTAATATTCTTGCATTAAATAAAAGATTAAAATCTGAAAATGTAGAGAAACCAACACTTGATGAAACACTACAAGAAAAAGTTGATGCACTTGAGATACAAGAAAATAAAGAATTAGATGAACTTGAAAAAGTAGAGGTAATTAAAGTTATTAAAAAAGAAGTTGCTACTAAAAGTCCATTTACAATTGATGATGTATTAAAAGATCTAGATGAAACTCAGTATGTAGATGCAAAATATGAGGATTCTGAAGAAATACTAACAATGTATTTAGGTATTGCTGGTGTTAAATTAAATAACTCAGATGGTGAACTATTAGATACTGATGCTATTAAAGATAAGTTTTCTGAATATACAATATATAAAAAATCTTTAAAGGCAGATCCTGAAGAAGTTAAAGCTATTAAAGAAAAATATCAAGCACTAAAAGATAAAGAAGCTGAAGCATTTAATGAGGAGAAAGCTAAAACAAGAGCTGATATATATTCTAATTATACTCCAGTTGATCAATTACCTAAAGACTTATATAAACAACTACAAGAAGCATTTTCACAAACTGAAACAGCTATACAAGCTGATGAAAATGAACTTGAGTCAGATGAACTCATGGATTTATTTAAAGTCTTTGTAAAAACTAATACATTAGCTGAAGACATAATTAATGAGTATAATAATAAAAGTAAAGAAGCAGTAGAAAAAGAAAAACTAGGTGAGATAGATGACTTTGACTTTATCTTAAATAATAAAAAACTAAACACTGCAAATTATTCAACAGAAGATATTAAAGTATTAAGAAAACAATTTGAAGAATTAAGAGATAATGCAGATACTACACTTAAGAAAACTGCTTATCAAGATGTAATCAATAAATTTAATAAGTTAATATCTACAAGAGATGTACAAAACTTTACACCAGAGGTACAAGAAATAATTAAAAAACTTAAAGAAGAATTACTTGCTAAACAAAACAAGATATCTAAACTAGGTGATGAAGGTTATTTAGTTGATGGTTCAATTCTTGGAAGAGTAACTAATTTTATACAACAATTTAAAACTGACAAGTATACATATGCTGGTGCAAATGAGGTTACAAAAGCATTTAATAGTACTATTGGACCTGCAGGATTATCAGAATCTGTAGTTGCTTCATTTATTAAAGCATTAAGAAAAGTCTTACATGTTGATGCTGAAAAAGGTAATTACGGTTATACTGATGAGACTGAGTCTATACTTAAAAAACATTTAAATAATTTATTAAAACAACAGTTAGATAAAGTATTATTTAAAACTAAAGAAGAGTTACTAGCTGATATTCAAGGAGTTATAAGTGAAAATGCTTATGAAGCATCAAGAGATGGTGGTACATATATTGATGATCAATTAAGAAGATTATTTACAAAAGGTGATGCTCCAGAGTTTGATGAGAAAAAAATTACTAAAGAGGCATATGATAATTTATTTGGACCTAATAGTTTTTTAAAACCTATTAAACAAAAAATAGATTCAGGTGAGTTATTTGTTATTGCAAAAAACCTTAAAGTATTTGATGCAGAAAGTAATGTAGCAGGTGAGATGGATTTACTACTTATTGATAAGCAAGGTAAATTACAAATCATAGATTTTAAAACTGGTACAGAATCTAAATGGAATGGTTTTGTTGATAAAACTAAATCAGGTTTAAATAAAACTGAAGACTATACACTACAACAATATACATATGCTAGATTGTTGAAAAAGATGACAGGTTTAGATGCTGATATAAATATATTCCCAATAGAGATTACATTGGATCAAAACAATAAAAAAGTTTTAACTGCTAAAAAACCAACAGAAAAAAAACTTACTGGCCCAGATAAATGGTATTTCTCATTAGATCCTAATTTTGCAGATGTTAAAGCTAAAATAGATAAAGCAATTACTATTGAAGCACCAGGTATTAAAGTAGCTACATCTATAAACCCAGTTTATAAGAATCAGCTTAAACAAATGCTTTACCCAGATAAAGTTATCAACACACTATCTAAAGAACAAGCTGCTGAACTTACTAAAAACAGAATACCATACAGTGAATTTGTAAAACAATCTAGTAAATCATCAATGACATTTGGTGAAACACAAGCAGAAACACCTGTTATTGAAGCAGAAATTGTTCCTGTTACTAAAGCATCTGAACTTAATCTTCAGAAAGGTGATACAGTAAATGTTAAACAACCTATCAAAGATTTTGCTGATACTGGAAGTACATTAACTGTTTTGAAATCTGATGAAAAATCAGTATCTTTTACTTACAACAATACTGAAAAAACATTAACTTTACCAGAGTTAGACAAACACGTTACTACTATGGATATTGAAGAAGTAAAACAAGCTGAGAAAACACAAGAGGTTTTAGATGCTATTGATAAACAAACTATTACTGAGACAGTTAGCACTTTTGATAACTTTATGAATGATCCAGATGCAATTAAAAATGCAATTGAAGAAGCAGATAAAGTTGAGTTAACAGATTTAGAAGATGATTTGCTTAATAATCTTAAGTGTAAATAATATATAAAATACTATGAATATTTCTTGTGCCTTATCAAGTGACCAAGTAAAAGGTCTATTTAAATACGTATATAAAACAATGAAGGCTACACCAGCTGGAAAAAGTTTTAATGCAATATCTGCAATGAATGATTTATTTAATAAAATTGAATCAAAAGAAGATGCAGATACAGCAGCTAAGTTTTTACAACTTGTACCAAAGATGATATTTATTGCAACAGTTGATGAGAGTTTAAATGACCTTGAATTAGATGAAGGCTCAAGTTTAAATGATTTACGTAGACTTGTTAAAATATTTTTAAATTCTGATAATGGATTGCTTGAAACACTGAAATATTTTAGACAAGATGATAGTGTAAAGAATTTAAAGAATGAGATTAATTTAAAAAATAATAGTACTAATTCACCAACTATTGATAACGGTGAAGATGCAAACAATGCTGTAAGATTTAGAGCATCAAGTGCATTCACAACTACTATGCAACAATTTATTTCACGTAAACCAGGTGAAAAATTTGAGGAAGAAATTGATCCTAATAGAGTAAGAATATTCAATACACTTGAGAAAATTAAATCTGCTTTTAATAGTAAAGATAATAGTATACTTAATAATAAATATGAAGGTAGAACTATTAAACTTAAAGGTGTAAAATTAAGTAGTATTGCTGCAAGTAATAGAGATAAAACTACAAATGATTTAATAGTTAAAGCAAATGCAATTGCTAAAGAAGGTAAAGGTGAAAACTATCTTAAAGATGCAATAGCATTAGTAGTAACAGATTCAGACGGTAATGTAATAAACTTTAATAATGATGGTGAAATTACTTCCGCTGATAAAGGTGGTAAACCAGTTTATCAATTTTTAAGAAATGCAACTATTGATGATAAAACAGGTAAGTTAGTTGTAAGAGATATTTACGGCAAAGAAGATAGAATACAATCTGTAGATGAGCTAATAGAAAATTATGCAAGAGACAGATTTAATATGTCACTTGAAGAATTTAAAAAAGATAAACAAACATATGATGATACATATGAAGTATTTGAAGCACAACAACAAGCTGACTTTAAAGAGCTTATAAAAATAAAAGATAATATATTAAAAAATGGAGATAAGGAAAATATATTATTTGATATTTTAAATATTAGTACTGGTGTATCTGATGCATTTTATGGTGGATCAATTGCACTAAATGATTTTTTTAAACTTTCAGATAATCTTGATTCAAATTATAAGTTTACTACACTAACGTCTCCAAGAGATGGATATAGTTCTGGTCAAACATTATTAACCATTAATGGGCATGAAGTACCTGTTGATAGAAAAAACATGTCAACTGAATTAATTGATAAAATTGCTAGTGTATTTGGAAATCCAAATATATCTGATATAGATAAATATAATTTTTATGAGCAATTTTCAAATAATGCAATTAATGCAAAAGATAAAAAGCTATTTGTACATCATTCACATGAATCAGGTTTAACAGTAAGTTATAGAACTGATGCAAATAATCCTAATAAGACAATACTTAATTTATCTGATAGTGCATTTGCTAAAGAGACAATTAAAGCTGCATTATCAAATGAAAGAGTATCTAAAGATGGTAAAAAAACATATAATGCAAATATGAAAATAAATGCAGAATTGTTAAATACACCAAAAAACTTTTATGATTATAACATTGGAACAGGAGAATTTGAAATAAAATCATACATAGACTTTTTAAAAGATGTAAATCCTTTTATAAATTTTAAAGCAAGTCAAGATCCAGGTTTATATAATTCATATTTTGCATTTAGAGTAAATGATAAATTATCAAAAGAATTAAAAGCTGCTCAAGAAAAAACAAATGAGAATACATTTATTAATCAAATAATAGATGTAATCACTGAAGAAGTAGAAAAAACTCCTGAGACAAAAGAAGAAGAAGCAACTAAAGCTGATGAATCATTTAATCAAGTTGATACAACTGAAGCATCAGGTATTAGTTTATTATTTCAAAGATCTGCTAAACTACCTAATAATGTTACAAGAGAAGAAGTAGAAGCAGCTCAAGAATGGTGGAATAATTCTCCATTATCTAAGCTTATTAAGCTTGAGCATATGGCTAACATTGTTAACTCTGATGTTTATGCAAGATTTGTTATTGCAGGTAAAAGATTAGAAGATACTAAAATACAATTAGATACTGCTACTGGTGGTTCTGCTGTAGATTTATACCATGAAGCTTGGCATGCTTTTTCTCAATTATACTTGACTAAAGAACAAAAGAATAAGCTATATGCTGAGACAAGAAAAAGATTAAATAACTATGATCTTTCTCCACTTGAAGTAGAAGAAGCACTTGCTGAGGAGTTTAGAACATATGCTAAAGATCCTAAACCTACAAAAGGTACACCTACAAGAAATAGTTTATTTAGAAAAATCTTAAACTTTATCAAAACACTATTTGGTAAACGCAATACTAAAGATGAGTTATTTGAGAAATTATTTTTTGCTAGTAAGAATTCTAAACTTTTAAATAATTATAGCCCACAGGTTGATAATGCAATGTTTAGTATTCTTAATAGAGATAGAGGAATATTAAATGTAAATACAAATGAGCTTGCATTAAGTTTTCAAGACTCATTAGTTGTATCTAATCAAATTGACTCAGCATTATCAGAGTTAATAGATGAAGTATATAATGATAAAGTTAAGTTAGAAAAGCAAGGTACATTAGATAAAAAAGGCGTACCAGTAAAAGCTACAAGAAATGGTACAATAAGCTTATTAACAAATGATAATAATAAACAAGTAGCATATAATGTTATTAAATCTAGATTTGAAAATAAACTTAAATACTTTCAAGAACAATTAGAATCTGCAGATAAAGATGACTTTAATAAGGTTACTCTTTTAAAAGATAAGATAAGAATACTTGAAACAGCAATTGCTAACTGGGGTGATACAAAATCAGGTGTACTTAAGTTTCACTTAGATAACAGTACATTTGATTTAATCAAGCAAAAATATATTGAGATTGAATCTGAGGATGAAGTATCAGAAGATAAAGATAATAGTACACCAGAAAATGCAGTTGAGTCAGAAAAATATGGAAATAAAGAAGTAGGAGATAAATCTTTATTACAGTTAGCTGAGAAAGAAACTCTTTATATTATTAAAAGTTTATTTAAAGTAGTTGATGGTAAACAAGTAACAGGTAAACTTGGTTTTCCTGAGCTTGCTGATTTTAGTAGAACATGGAATATAGTTACTAAAGTTATTGGTGGTGAAAAAGATCCGGTTAAAATGTATCAAAAACTTAATGAGGGTATAAAAAGTTATCCTGAGTTAAAACAATTAATTGAAAATAAGATACCAGATCCAAAAACAATTAATAATATTGAGGAGTTTAATATTAAAGCTGCATTCTGGCAAGACTTTAAGAAAACTAAGCTTAAGTATCTTCAGTTAACTGTAGATAAACAAGATAGTAATGAGTATAAATCAGAGGTTACAGAAGCTTCAATTGAGTTTACTAATATTAAAAATAAATTTATTAGTGAATTTAAAGCATCTCCAAAAACTACTTATATAAATAAGACTGATGATAATAAATCTATCTTAAATCTTGATAAAGTTATTGCTGATTTTGATGGTAAAACATTTGATAGTCAAAAAGCTATTGGATTTGCAAGATCAATAGGTATTAACTTACAGGATTTATCTGCATTAAAAAATGAACTTGATAACAATAAAGAATACTATGGTATTCAGAATTTATTTAATGTAGTTAAAGCAATATATACAATAAGTAAAGATCCTAATGCAAGTTATGAACATAAAACATTTATTAAAAAGTTTTTATCAAACCCAATAGATGCATTATATGGTCAAATTCCACAAGGTATATATAAAAATGTTACATCTGAAAAGAATATAATTCAAAGACTAGCAAAACTACAAAGTGCATATGGTACAAACTATTCAAGTTTTAATGTATTAAATCCAGAAAAGAATCTTGTTAATGAGTTCATAGAAGATAATACTGTAAGTATGATTGTTAATGCTATTAATAATGTTACAGAAGGTAAAGACTTATGGACAGGTGATGAATATCAGTATATGAGTTACCTTAATCCAGAGATAAATGGATTCACATTACAGTCTCAGATATTAAAAAACATATTTGAATTTGGAGGTAATACTTTAAATAAAAGAAAAGGTGATTCTAAGATTGATTTAGTAATGGTTGCTGGTACTCAAATTGTGAGTGATGAAAAAGGTGCCAATACAACTTCTCTTGATGTACAAAGTAAATACATACAAGAATTAAACATGATGCTAAAAGGTGGTATCATTGAATTCATGAGACATGCATCTAAGTCTTCTTCATTTGGTATGAGGTTGTCTAATGGTGTTGCAGGGGGTCTTAGTAAAAATAAATCTAACTTGTATGTAGATATTGATATGTTTGGACCAAAAGGTAATGCATATCAGTATGCTGTTGATAATATCTTCTTAGGTTATATTCAAGCTGAGTTAACAAGAATACAAAAATTCAAAGGTAACATAGACTTATTCAAAAACTATAAAGGTTATAATAGAGTAGTTGGAGGGACTAAAGAAAATCCTATTTATGCTGGAGAACAATTTACAGCTTTTGATAATGTACTTAAAGATTTTACTACTACAATAGACGGTAAAGAAACTACTGTAGATTTAAAACAATACTTGATTGACAATGTTAAAGATGGTGATCTTAAAAACTATTTAAAATCTAATCCTGAAATTAAAAAAGCTATTACTGAGCAAGTAACAGAATACTTTAATGGGCAAACAGATAAAAATTATGAGCAATTCTCTGAGTCTCCGTTTTATGATCCAGCATTAATGAATAAACTTAATGTTTTCACAACTCTTGAAGAAGAAGATAAACATAAGTTACTTGTTAAAGCATATACAATGAATGCATGGATTCACAACTTTGAGACTGCAAGTTTAATATATGGAGATATAGTACAATATAACCATGCTAAACAAGAGATGCATAAAAGAAATACTGGTTCAACATCAGGTGGTAGAGGATTTATGGATGATCCATATACTCAAAACTTTTTAAATAGTGATCTTATTAAGAAATCATCTTACGGTTATAAACTTGGTGCTGAGTATGATAAATTTAACTACAGTAATACTTATAACACTGCAATCATGCAAGATGTTGAAAGAGATTCTGTATATGTTAGAAATATTGAGAAAGGATTAAGAGAAGATTATATTAAGAGAGGTGTATCAAAAGCAGAAATAGAAAAAAGAATTGCTATTGAGATTAAAAAATATAAAGGAATGGAAGAAGGTGATGGTCAAGGTTTTATTACTATTGATGCATACCGTAATTTAAGATTAGCAGAAAGCAATTGGTCAGCTGATCAAGAAAAACTATTCCAGGATATTATTAATGATAAACCAATCTCAGCAAATGATGTAGTAAGATTTTTTCCTGTATATAAATTACAACACTTTGGTCATTTAGCTAATACACAATTACCACTTAATGCAATGCATAAGTTTGCATTAATGCCGTTAATACCATCTGTTATTAAAGGATCTGATTTAGAGTCTTTACATAAACAAATGATGAAAGGTAATATTCAGTATGCTACATTCCAAACTGGATCTAAAGTAGGTAGTGTAACATCTGATGGAAAAGCAGATAAAATATATGATGATAATGGTGTACAAAAAACATTAAAATCTGATATTAAGTTTACGCCAAATACCATATACCTTGCAAACTTAAAGAATGTTACTGCTGTACCAACTAAGTATAAAGGTAAAACAGTATTCTCTACTCAGTTAAGAAAACTTATTCTTGAAGGTTTATATGAGAATGGTGAAATAGTAAATAAAGACTATGCACCATATGTTAAAGCATATGAGACAGCTATTAAGGATTATACTAACCTACTTAAAAAAGAATTACTTGAAGAGATAGGTTATGAAAAAGTAAATGGAAAATATGTAAGTGGTGATATAAGTAAGTTTATGGATGTAGTTCAAAATGAACTAGAAAGAAAAGACTTACCTGAACACTTAGTTAAATATATTCAAGTAGGTGCAGACAATAAGATTACAAAAGATTTGTCTTTACACTTATTAGCAGATGATATTGAAAAAATATTAGTATCACTTGTTGAAAAAAGAATAGTAAAACAAAAAGTAAAAGGTGAAGCATTAGTACAAGTAGCAAGTTCTATGTCTAATGGATTGTGGGATTCAGGTTTTAAATTTGATAAAGCAAATACAAAAGATATAGAGAAATACTTAGGTAGTAATAACTTACCATTTTATAATCCTGGTGAGAATGGTAAAACATCTGCAATGAAAGTTGCTATTGCATTACAGGGTGACTTTAATAATCTTTTAAGACTTAATCATAATGATAAAGAACCAATTGGTACAAGAGAAAGATTAAATGAGATGATTAAGAATGATGAGTGGTTGAGTAAAGGTAATAACCGTAAAGCAATCACTATGACAGCTGTAAGGATTCCTGTACAAGGATTAAACTCTATGGAATTTATGGAAGTGTATGAGTTCTTGGATCCAGCTGCAGGTAATATTATTATTCCTCCATCAGAAATTGTTGCTAAGTCAGGTGCCGATTTTGACGTTGATAAGCTTACTACATTCATGCCTAATATAGATGCAATGGGTCACTATATTGAAACAAGCATGAGTGCTGAAGACTTAGATAAAAAAGTTGCTGAAGCTAAAAGAAATGATGATAAATCTGAAGTTAATAGATTAATTAAAATACAAAAAGCTGCATTAGAAAACAGATTAATTAGTAGTATTCAAGGTATTCTTGAGTTACCAGATAATTATGCTACATTAGTAAGACCAAATGAGACATACTTATTAAAAGATATTGCTGATAAACTTGTTGATTCATCACCTGAATATAAAGAGTTTAAAACAATTAGTCCAACAAATGTATTAGAAGTAGGATACAACTTACATAAACATGAGGCTAACATGATTGGTAAAGATGTATTAGGTATTATTGCTCTTGAAAACTCATTACATCCATTACTTACATCATTAGGTGCTGCTCTTCCAAAAACATACAAACACCAAAAATGGAAAGGTAATAAATACGTAGAAATACCTAGTATTGATTTTAATATGAGATTACTACTTAATCATAACAAAACAGATGATGGTAGAATATCTTTATCAAAAATCAATAGTGTAGATGGTCAAGATAAGATTGCGGATTTAATATCACACTTGATGAATGGATCTGTGGATGTTGAGAAAGATGCATGGATATTCTTTATTCAAGCTAATAAAGAAATAGTACCGGTATTGCTTTCATTATTGAAGGCAGGTGTACCTAAAAAAGAAGCTGTATACTTTGTATCTCAACCATTAGTAAAAGAGTATGCAAGACAACAAAGGTTAATTGGTAGTGCATTTGCAAATGTTATTGATAACGGTGTTGATAATCAAAGCTTTATAAAATATCAAGCACTTCAAAATACATTAGCACAAACATCATTAAATGAATATGAGTTGACAAAAGCTCATCCAACATTGTTAAAAGATGCTAATCAATTAAAAATTATAGATTCACTTAAACCATCTACTGAAAAAATAACAATTAGATTAGATGATGGTAGAGTTGTAAAATATACAAAATCAAAACTATTAAGTGATCTTGATCAAAACTTAGTAGGTGTAGAAAACATTGCTGAAATAAAAGATGAATATGATGAAGATGTTTATCAACCTATAACTAAAGATTATTTAACTACAAATGAGAACTGGTACTATACTACACAAGTTCTTACTAAAGGTATAGAAAACTTTACACAAGATGAGTTATTAACAAATATTACTAAAAATGATACTCAATCTAATGAAGCATTAGCTGCATTTTTACACTTTATTGAATTTGAGAAAGAGATAAAAGGTTTGTCTAACTTAAAAAGGCAAGCTAATCCTGATACTAAGACTTCAAAAACAATTCAAGAGATAACTCAAAAAACATTATCACTTGATGAAGCTGCTGATTCTTCTAAGATAGAACCTGCATTAGCAGAAAAACTACAAAAAGAATCTATACTAGGTACCTTTTTTGATAAAGAAATTATAAGAGATATAATTACACCATTGTTTAGTGTAACAAATGACGAAGAGGTATCTCAATTTATTATTGATGATATTGCAAGATCAGGTGGTAGAATATCTAAAAAGTTTGGTCCAGGTAAAGATGGTGTTGAATCATTTATTACTGCATATAAGAATGCAATAATAAATTATATATATCAAAATAAATTAAATGAAATAATATCAAGTGAAGAATCATTTCCTGGTATACCAGAATCACTTACAGATATGGACTCTAAAAAGTTTGTTAAAAACTTTATGGAAATGATAAGTGAGAATACACAGTTAAAAGAAATGTATCCTATTCTTGAACAAATCACTGATATACCGGTAAAAAATAAAAAGACAGATTCTATTACAAATACTATTACATTAAATAATAAGTCTGCAGTTAAAGGTGAATTAGCAGAAGCTTATCACCAAAACTTAATAGATCTTGCTAATGATAATGTTATCAAAGTAAAAGATCCAGTTAAGAATAAAGAGATATCAGATATGTTTAAAGTATTACCACTTATGTCTATTTTACAAAATGGAGTAGGTAATACTAAATATGGTCTTAGTTATGTTTTACCAGACACTACATTCTTTGAAATACTTGAACCAGCAGCTAGAGAATTTTTAGCTTTAGATAAAAAGACTAAACTAAAAACATTATTTGTTATTGATAAACTACTATTTGATAATGGTCAAGGAGAAAACAATTATATCTTATCACAAGAAGATGCAAAGGCATATGAGTTAAAAGATATTACAAAAGATGAAGAAGTTAAAGAACCAGTAGTTAAAACACAACCTCCTACTCAACCAGTAAGTGAAGTTAAAAAGAAAGAGATATTTACTTTTAATAAAGGTATAGAGAAAAAATCATTTAGAGGTAAGCCATTAAATTTTGTAGATAAAATTACTACTAAAAAAGATACTGTTGTAGGTATGAGTAATAATAGAACTACAGGAGTAATAAGTGTTGATGCAAAAGCAATGACACAAAAATTTAATGATAAAGCTTGGACTAAACCAGCTAAACAATTGGATGGAAGTTATGCAACACCATTAGCTGAAAATGAGTTTAAGACTGCTGATGAATGGTTTACATTTGCTTTAATACATGAAGTAAAACATGATACTATTTTTAAACAAGAAGGTGAAACAACAGGTCAATATGAAGATAGAATTAATCAAGCTGCACTAGAAGATTTAAGAAAAAATTATAACATTGAATCTGTTGAAGAAACTGAAACTCCTGAAGAACCACAGATAAATAAAAATATGGCAGTATTTAATGCTGAAGTAGCAAAACAAGGTAGAATGCCTAAAGAATTTACAGTAGGTGATAGTAAGTGGATATTAAACAATAATAACTTATATGATTTAGTTGATAAAGATACAGATAAAATAATGTTTAGAAATGTAAACATGTTTACCGGTACAGTTGTAGAAGAAACTCCATCTAATGAACCTGTTAATCAAAAACAATTATATAACTTTGCTAAACAATTAGCAAGTGGAGTTAAAGATTATAAGTTAGATGAAATACTTGCAATTAAAGGAGAAAATATTGAAGATATCTATAAAGATATAAACAATGTTAAAACTCAAGATCAATTAAATAGTTTAATAAATAAAATACTTAAAGCAATATGTTAACGTGCCCAATTAAAACCAGTCAAGAGTATCAGGATATTCTTAAAGAAGCTAACGGTAATGAAGAAAGAGCCCTTGAACTATGGACAGAACGTGGGTATAACTATGATAAAGATTTAAATGAGTATAAAGAAACTGAACCTGCAACTGGTGTAGATCCTGAAGATGTAAGAGATGATAAGTTATCATCTTTAGTTGATAAGATGCGTTTATATGTTAGCAAGCAAGTACAAATGCTTGAAGGTAGAAAAGTTAAAGATCAAGAGATACTAAAAAAAGAAAAGGAAAAACTACTTGAGACACTAAAAGCATTAGATGGTGTTGACTCAATTAATATGTTTGTTAAAGATGCATTTGATCAAGCTAAACATGCTGAAAAAAGATTTGAATTAATACTAGGTAGGGTTGGTACAGAGGATAACAAAGATATATTAAATGAATTATCATCTATAAATGAATTTGCTAATGGTTATTCTATACTTGATGAAATAAGTAAACAAGATGTATATAACTTTTTCTCAGCAGAAAAAGATGTGAAAAATCCTGATACAAATAAAACTGCACAGGATATGTTATCATATGCTGTAACTGTAAGAAATAATATTAAAAAGAAATATGTCCAGGTTGGTATTCCTTTAATGGCTGACTGGTTATTACAGTATCAAGCAGAAGGTATTTATGATAAAGTATTACCACATCTTGAGACACTAAAGAAAAGACTTGATGAAACAAAAGCATCAACAACATTATCTTCTAAAAGAAAAGATAAAGAAATTGCTAAACTTGAATATGCAATCAACACATGGCAAAACTTTTCACTTAATAAAAAGAGTTTAGTTGATTTGTTAACTAAAGCAAGTCAAGATGAAGGTGTTATAGACTTTTTAATTAGTCCATTAATATCATCAAATGATCAATCACTTGGGTTATTTGCAAGAGCAGTTAAAACTGAATTAGAAATTGCTAGACTTACTGATATTGATGTTAAAAGATTAGCAAGTGTAGAATTTGATAAATACAAAGATGCTCAATCAGCAAGTCAAGATAATCCTGCTAAATTTAATGAAGGCTTGTATGAGTTTTTAGAATTTACAAAAGAAAATAGTGATGGTACTGTTGAAGTAACAAAGAGAGCAGCCTTTGTACAGAAATATGATATAAACTATTTTAAGAGTGAGTTAAGCAAAATGAAAAAATCACTTGCTGGTTTATCAGATGCTGAACAAAAGCGTGTTAAAACTCAATGGTTTAAAGATAATACTAATGCAAAAAGCCAAGAGGAAATAGATAAGATAATTGCATCTAAATTAAGATTAAAAAATGCAAAACTATTAACTCAAGCTGAATATGATGGATGGTATGATAGTGTATATTCAGAAGGTAAAGACGGTAAAAAATATTATAAAGGTGAATTAAGTGAGCCATCAATAAAGTATATAAATAAAAACTGGGAAAAACTATATAATGCTGATGGTAAACCAAAAAATGCAAAAGGTGAGTATCATAAATATTTAGTTGATATGTATCTTGAAGCACAAGAAAAATTACCTGATGCACAAAAAAGAGGATATATATTACCATCAATACTCAAAACTGATCTAGAAAGATTTCAACAAAATGGAGGTAAAGATTTAGCAAAATATAAATTTAAAGAGGCAACATCTATTACTACTGATGATGTTGATTATGCATTAGGAGATTTATCTGAGCAAGGTACTAAGTTTTTACCAGTAAATTATACTCAAAATATGGATGCATCTGAAGTAAGTTTAGACTTGGTAAGATCTGTATTAATTTTTAACTCAATGGCTAATAAATATGAAGCATTGAATAAAATAGGTAATGAGATTAATTTATTTAAAACTATTATAGGTGAAAGAGAAGTAAGTGCAACTACATCTACAGGTAAACCAATTATGGATGCCTTTGCTAAAAAAATTGGTTTTACAGAGTTCTTAAGACAGAATGGTGAAAGTTATTCTAAAAGACACGTTGATGCATTTATAGATATGGTTGTTTATCAAGAAATGCAGAAAGCTGAAGAAATACTTGGTTTCTCAGGAGGTAAGATTACTAATACTATAATGGGTTTTTCTGCTATTACAACTATTGCAGCTGATGTATTAAAAGGTGTTGCTAATAATTTACAAGGTAATATCCAATTAATTATTGAAGCAACATCTAGTGAATACTTTTCATTTAAAAACTTACATACAGGTAAAGTAGAATTTGCTAAAATAGTACCAGATCTATTTTCTGACTTTGGTAAGTCATCTCCTAAATCTTGGGCTGGAATGCTTATTGAGGAATTTGATCCAATGCAAGGTAATTATAAAGATCAGTATGGTAAAAATGTATCACAGTCAATGGCTATTAAACTAATGAGAACAGATACATTATTTTTTAACCAGCACTGGGGTGAGTATGAAATACAAACATCATCAATGTTTGCATTAATGGAAGCAACAAAAACAATAGATAAAAATACAGGAGAAGAAATATCAGTACTTGAAGCATATAAAAAATATGGTACAAAAGATATTTATAAAAATACTGAGTTTACATCTAAACAAAGATTTGATTTACAGAATAAATTACATGCATTAAGTAAAAGATTACATGGTGTTTATAATGATTTTGATAAAGGTACAGTACAAAGATTTTCATTAGGTAGACTTGGGTTAATGTATAAAAAACATTTAGTGCCAGGATATAAAAGAAGATTTAAAAAAGCTTCTATGGACCAAGAACTAGGTGATCCAACTGAAGGTTACTATAGAACTTTTAACTCTACTATGTTAAGAGACATAAGACAAATGAAACTTAATGTAATGAAAAACTGGTCAACATATAGTACTTTTGAAAAAGCACAAATAACAAGAACATTAACTGAGTTAACATTAATTCTTACTCTAGCAGGATTAGCAGGAATATTAGCTTATGCATTTGGTGGAGATGATGATGAAGATGAGGCAGTAAGAAAAACATATGCATATAATTTTGTAATGTATGAGTTAGTCAGAATGCGTAGTGAAACTGCGAGTTATATTTGGATTGGTGATACAATGCGTATTATAAAATCACCATCAGCTGTTACTGGTACATTAGAAAGAATAGCCCGTTTAGCTGCACAATTAGCACCATGGAATATTACTGAAACATACAAAAGAGATACTGGTGTTTGGGAAAAAGGGGATAATAAAGCTTGGGCATATTTCTTAAAACTTATGGGTTACTCAGGAAATAATATTGATCCAGGTGAGGCAGTTAAAGGATTTGAAAGTTTAATAAGATAAAACAATGGCAAAGAAAGCAACAGGAAGCGCAGCAGCTTCTATTAAAGTATCAAGACCTGGTGTACATTCAAAAAATGGCACATCTAAACTGAAAAAATCTAAGCTATATAAAAAAGCTTACAGAGGTCAAGGGAAGTAGAAAAAAAAAGGGAGAACCGCTATGGCTCTCCCTTTATTATTTTAAATTTTTAATATTTATATCAGTTAAATCTGATAAGTTTACTTTAAATAAACCTGTAAGTTTACTTTTATCTTTAGTTACAATTACATATTCACCACATGCTGATTTATATTTAA
>Ga0181344_1000243_pt1 | contig 22387 bp, 31 predicted proteins | sample Su13VDMLBDD_FD_130098 | JGI IMG/M metagenome (GOLD analysis project Ga0181344, IMG submission 130098) | Freshwater viral communities from Lake Michigan, USA - Su13.VD.MLB.D.D | ecosystem: Environmental > Aquatic > Freshwater > Lake | place: USA: Michigan | collected 2013-07-15
ACACAAATGACTATGTTGAACTCATGTGGCGCACTTCAGATGTTGGCGCATACATCGAGCACTACGCTGCCAGCTCCACGCCAACCAGACCTGTAGTCCCGTCGGTCATTGCGACGGTTACCTTTGTGTCAAATCTTTCAGCATAATTGACCTATGGCACTCGTACCCTTAAAAATCCCAGCAGGAATCTACCGCAACGGCACAGAATACCAGTCTGCGGGGCGCTGGTTCGACTCGAACCTTATCAGATGGTTTGAGAACACGCTGAGACCTGTGGGCGGGTGGCGTAAGCGCTCAACCTCACAGATGACTGGCGTGTCCCGTGGAATGCTGACTTGGCGTACCAATGCAGATGAACGGTATATCGCTGCTGGTACGCCCACGAAGTTGTACGCAATGAGTGAGGCGGGTGTCTTAAAAGACATCACTCCTACAACCTTCACAAACGGCATTACGGACGCGACGCTAAAGACTGGCTACGGATATAGCACCTACGGTAACTTTGCTTACGGTGTGGCGCGTCCAGACTTGGGAGGAATAATCCCCGCGACTACTTGGTCAATGGACTCATGGGGCGAGTATTTGGTTGCGTGCTCCAACGCTGACGGACAGCTCCTTGAGTGGCAACTAGGCTTTGTCACGCCAACAAAGGCAATCGCTATTGTTAACGCGCCAACAAGCTGCGAAGCTGTGATGACGACGGCAGAAAGATTTGTCTTCGGACTTGGTGCGTCAGGTAACCCACGCAAGGTCTCTTGGTGCGATCAGGAAAACAATACAGTCTGGACACCATCCGCTACCAATCAGGCAGGTAGCTTTGAGATTAACTCTGTCGGTTCTATCAAATGCGGTAAGCGCGTGCGCGGTATCAATCTGATCTTTACCGATGTTGATGTCCACGCTGCCAGCTACATTGGTCTGCCTTATGTGTACAGCTTTGAGAAGGCAGGGTCAGGTTGTGGCGTGATCAGCTCGCAAGCCGTAGCAGCCATTGATACGGCAGCGATCTGGATGTCTAAGAGTGGCTTCTTTGTATACGATGGTTATGTCAGACCATTGCCTTCAGATGTTGGCGACTATGTTTTCCAGAACATCAACTACAACCAGTCAAGCAAGGTCTACGCAGTACACAACTCAAAGTACGGTGAGATCATTTGGTTCTATCCATCAAGCGCCAGCAATGAAAACGACTCCTATGTCACTTATAACTACCGCGAAAGACATTGGGCTATTGGCACTTTGTCTCGGACTACTGGAACTGATCGCGGTGTATTCACCTATCCCTTGATGATTTCGTCAGACGGATACATCTATGAGCACGAAGTCGGATACGCATACGACGGGGCTTCCCCATTCGTGGAGTCAGGTCCTTACCAGATTGGTAACGGTGACAACATCATGTCGGTGCGTCAGGTTATCCCAGACGAACAAACCTTGGGCGAGGTCGTGATTTCCTTCAAAACAAGGATGTATCCGACTTCGACTGAGACGACTTTTGGACCGTATGCAGCAGCGCAACCGACAGATGTGAGGTTTGCTGCAAGGCAGGTCAAGGTCAGGTACACGGGGGCAGTTCTAGAGGACTGGCGTGTTGGCGTGAACCGATTTGATGTTGTCGCAATGGGCAAACGGTGACTTAGAATTGACGCAAGAATTAAGGGCGGGGAAAGTACCTGTATGTATCCGAGAGGATTACACCGTGTACTTGGAGTTTTTTAAGGGTAATTTGTGGATTCATGTGGACATTAAGAGATGGTCTACTGGAGTCAAAAAGGACTGCTTGAAGAGCATTGCTCTGATTGAGAATTTAATTGGGAAGCCTCTCGTCGCGCTGATACGCGAAGAAGACATCAAACTTGTAAGATTTGCCAAGTCATTTGGCTGGTCTGAGAAATGTCAAATATCACTATTGGACGGCTCTAAGGCTTTTATCTACACCAACAAGGTGTAACAAGGGAGATTGATATGGGTGGAGTAGTAAGCGAAATTGGTGAAGCAGGTCAGGGCATTATTGACACCGTGAGCGATGTTGGCGTAAGCATCGATCAGGGAGTGCGCGATACGCTTGGTCCTCAAGGTTGGACTACGGCAGCATTACTTGCTGCTGGTTACTACTACGCACCAGAGATCGGGGCTTATATAAATGCCACAAGTGGTAGCACAGTACCTTTGGCTGCGGTTGCTGATGCTGGCGCAGCAGAAGCAGCTTTAACAGCTACTGATCTTGCTATTGGTACTGGTACTGGTGGTGCTGTTAATGCTGGTTTTACTTTACCAGCCATTCCTCCAGAAGTAAGTGCAGCATCTAATGCTAATAGTGTTGTTAATGCTGTTTCTGGTGGTGCATCAAGCGTACCTGCTGCCGTTACTCCTCCAGCCGTTACACCTTCAGCCGTTACGAATGCTGGTGAATTAACTGCACTACAAGTAAATGAAATAGTAAACAAAGATCAGGCTGCATCTACTGGATTACTTGGCACTTTAGGTAATTTGTCAACTGCTCAACAATTAGGGCTTGGTGCTGCTGCTTTAGGGGCAACTGGCGCTCTCGGTGGAAGTACACCAACATCAAGCACAGCAACGACTAGCATTGACCCAGATATTAAAGCTGCATTTTTACGCAATTTAGGCGAAGCCAGAGAAACTGCTGCTGGTCTAGGACAAAGACAGTTTGCACCATACGCTGAGTACAACCTCGGCATGGTTCAAAAATACATGAACCCTTACGAGAACCAAGTGGTGCAAAACACATTGGCTGACATTGAGCGTGCTCGTCAAGGACAAATATCTGCTGAAGGTGCAAGGGCTACGGCAGCAGGAGCGTTTGGCGGTACACGCCAAGCAGTAACCAGATCATTGGTAGACGAAGCAGCTCTACGCAATGCTGGCAACTTGGCTGCACAACTTCGTCAGGGTGGCTTTGCACAGGCTCAGAACTTAGGTTTGGCACAGCAACAAATGATGCAGCAGTACGAGCAGCAAAAGCTCGATGCACAACGCAACTTAGGTCTAGAGCGCTTGAACATAGCACAAGGCGCATTGAGTTTGCAACCTGCAAGGATCGGTGAAAGCACCTCAACACCAATCTATCGAAACCCATCTGCATCAGCGTTTGGCGGTGCTTTGGGTGGTGCTCAACTAGGATCATTGATTGGTGGCAAAGAGTTTGGTAGCGAGTACGCTGGCTATGGTGCTGGTCTAGGCGGTCTGCTTGGATTCTTAGGTTAAGGAGTAGATCATGGCAACAATGCAAGATTTTGGCGGTTTACTCTTTGGCGGTGGCGGTACTGGTCTCGAAGACTATTTAAGTGCTGACCAGCAAAGTGGAATTAGAAACCAAGCGTTGCTGCAAGCAGCAGCAGCATTACTCTCTGCTGGCGGTCCAAGCGAGAGACCTGTCTCTTTGGGTCAAGCCCTTGGCGGTGCTCTACAAGCAGGTTCTCAGGGATACCAGCAAGCGCAGCAAGGTGCTGTGCAGAGTTTGTTGATGCGCCAGAAGTTACAAGAAGCAGATCGTGCAGCGCAGATGCGCAAGCTGTATCCGCAAATATTTAAAGAGACGATTACTCCAGAGCAGATGACTATTGCTGGGATTCCAGCGAGGGTTGTGCGAGATGACGAAGGCAACTTGATGCCCAATGCACAGATCACACCAGCGCAGAGACAGATAACCATTGATCCAAGCAAACTGCAAGCATTGACGGCTTTGTCTTCTGACCCGTTAGCGACATTGGCTTCTGTATCTAAGTTAGTCCCAGACTTGCGTCGTGCAGGGTTCTTAACGACTGGCGCACAAGAGAATCCATTTGCGATCTTTACTCAAGACGCAACAATTCCTGAAAGCATTAGAAGGATAGCAACTCAGTATGAGAAGAGCTATGCTTCTGGAACACTTGATCCTGAGAAGGCAGACGAGCGTATTCGTCAACTTGGCGAGAGTGTTCGTAATGCGCAGCAGTTCCAGCAAACTAAAACGCAACAAGAATCACAGTTTGCGCAGACTGCTGCTGGTTTAGAGCAAGCAAGAACTTTTGCTCAACAACAAGCTGCTGCATTGCTTGCACTTCGTCAACAAGCAGATGCCAATAAGCCAGAGACATTCTCCTATGCGCAGAAGAAGGAATTTGACACGGTTCAAAAGACTATGGCAGAAGCTAAATCAGCAGAAGATAGCGCATTCATTGCGGATCGTGCTGCACCACTAATATCTGAGGCGTACACAGGCAAGATTGAGGCTGGTGCTAAAGGCTTAATTGGAGCTATGGGAATATCTACAACTGCTAAGGAAGCAAACGACAGATTGACTCAACTGTCTCAACAACTTGCGTTGAAGACCCCTAAGTTTAGTGGTCCGACATCTGACGCTGACGCAAAGCGTTACGACAAGGCTGTCGGTGACTTGGCGAATCCAAGTGTCACGCCAGAGTCTAAGGTTCAAGCGTTGCAAGACATTAAGAAGTTGGCTGTTAAGTCTGCCGACTATGCGCAACAACAAGAGAACTATTACTACGCCAACAACAAGAGTCTCAAGGGATTCAAGTATGTGCCGTCTAACCCATTTGGGAACTAATCATGGCAACAAAACCCACTCAAAAAGACATATTCCTGCTAACCCAGCGTCCTGACCTTGCGCCTAAGTTTGATGAGGTTTACGGCAACGGTGCTGCTGCCGAAGTGCTTTCAAAGGCAAGTCAATCCACAAGTCCTAATGGTGCTGCGTTTGGAGTCTTTCCACAAATGCAACCACAACGCAGTTTAAGGTCTGAGTCAGCTCCAGAGGCTGGAAGTTATACAGGCGCAGCCATTCGTGGTCTGACTCCTCCTTTAGCTACCGCTTTGATGGGTGCGCCATTCGGTCCAGTCGGGATGTTGGCTGGCTCTTTGGCGTTGCCAGCAGGTGACGCATTGACTGCCTTATTCAATACCGCAACGGCTGGCGCTGAGAGAGTTACTGGCGGTCAATACGGTAGGGTTACACCGCCATCACAGGCTATACAGAACCTTTTAACTAGCGCTGGAGTACCAAAGGCAGAGACTACTGGTCAGCGTGCCTTTGAGACCAGTTTAGGCGCTATGGGCGGTACTGCCTCACAGATGGCGGGATTACAGAGACTGGCACAGACTGCCGTCTCACCAGTTACTAGAGCGATAACTCAGCAGATGGCGCAAAGACCTCTCGCTCAGACAGCCGTTGCATTGCCTGCTGGCGCTGCTGGTCAGGTCGCTGCCGAAGCAGCTCAACCACTAGGCACTATCCCAGCAATGCTTGCATCGATGGGTGCATCGACAGTCGTTGGCGGTGCTGGTATGGGTCAAAGAGGCGGTCAAGCACCAACTGGTGCAGAAGCACGCGCAGCAAGCATTGCTGATAAGGCTAGACGACTTGGCTTTACTGGTGAGACAGCTCTAACTCCAGCGCAAAGAGGTACAAGCAGAACAGCTCAGATATTTGAGGCTGCTGGCTCGACTCTGCCGTTTTCTGCTGGTCAGTTCACAAGACGATATGGCTTGCAGTCAGACTACGCGCAAGGCATCATCAACAAGGTCGCAGACATCTTTGGCGGTATGCCAGCGCAACCAGACACGGCTTTCTCTTCTGGCGCTAGTGCTGTCAAGAGTGCAGCGCAACGCAATGTTGAGAAGATCGGTAGCGGTATTCGTCAAGTCGCGTCACAGACTGATATTGACTTGGCTCAAGTACCTAAGTTTCAAGAGTCAATCCTTGGCGCTAGAAAATTACTCTCTTCTATTCCTCCAGCACTACGCAAAGACCCACTATTTGAGAGCTTTGAGCAGTTCTACTTTGGCAAGCCAAACGAGGAACTAAAGTCAATGGTGGACTCTGCCTTACAGCAATCAGGAGTCAAGCCTACAAGCCCTAATTACAGGGCTATGGAGGCGAGCTTTCGCAAGCAATTAGTCGATAGTGGCATCCCTGAGTTTGAGTTTCTTGGCTACCAGCAGAAAGGCTCTATCGCAGGTAACGACTACCAAGACCAGCGCCAACTCTTTAGTGACTTGGCTTACAACAACAAGGGAACTAAGGTCGGTGAGGCTTTCAGAGCTTTGCGTACTTCTTTAGACGACGCAAGAGACGAGACATTCAGAGCTGCTGGTTTAGATGATCAGATCATAAAGTTAAAAGAATTGCGTGGCTCTTACGGTGAAGCCAAGGATTTAAACGACAGGCTCAAGAACACCACAGACAAGACTGCGGTGAATTACATCATTAGCAATCAAGACCAGTTAGCAAACAAGGTTCTGCCATTGATGAGTGACGCTGAGAAGCGCTCTCTGTCTCAAGCAATCCTTGCAGACATCCAGCAGTCCTCAATGTTTCCCACAGGTGAGATGGACATTACCAAGTTTGGACGCAATCTTATTAAGGATGTCAAGGCATCCCCCACGACGCTGCCACAGATTCTTGGTCGTGAAAACGCTCAGACATTGACCGACTTGGCAGATGTGGCGCAGTCTGCATTGAAGGCTAAAGTGCCGACTTCTGGAACTTCTGAGCGTGCTGGAATGATGGGTCTGCTAACCTCAATGCCAGCCAAGTTTGGCGCGTCTGTCGTTGGCGGTACAGCTCTAACAGGTGAACCCGTGATCGGTCCTATGCTCTCGCTTGGTGTGCCTCCCTTGGCTACCAGAGCGTATCTCTCACCAGCAATGCAAAACATTTATGGCAATACGCTAGACCCGTTGTTTAACTACATGGCTGCACCAGTCGATCCAATGTTGCGATTTGTGGGCGGTACTGGTCTGCTTAATACCCAGACTGCACAGCCAGAACCGTATCGCATTGAACTCAACAATATGCTGCCTAGCAGACAGTAAGGGACAAGACGATGGCTGACTACATTGGCGCTACACCGCAGAACCCTTTGCTTGGTTTGCTCTATGGTGGCTACGATTATTTAAGGTCACCACAACGCACCCAGCAGATGCAGGGTCTGGCTAGTCTGCTTGAGTCAACTGGTCTACCTAAGACCATTGAGCGTATGTCCTACGGTGAACCGTTGACGAACATAGGTCAAGCCAATGTGCCATTGCTAAAGCCAGAGACGGCTGAAGCCATGATGACGGTTGCGCCTATGGCTAGTCCTGCTGCGCGTGGAGCTGGTCGCTTGGTTGGTTCTCAGATCAATCGTGCAATGCTGGGTGAAGGCGGTCTGCTTGCACCTATTACTCCGCAGCCGATGAGAATAGTACCGCCAAGTGTCGTAAGACAAATGGATATGCCAGTCAATTTGCCAACAAGCAAAGAATTCCTTAATGCCGTTACGCAAGAACCTTCTGCTGCAATTACGCCAGAAGGTTTATTGATGAATGTGAAGAGACAACAAGTGCCAGAGCAGTCTGGCATGGAGTCTGTAAGAACTGGTGTGTTCTATCTTCCAGAAAGTCAAAGTGCTTCTGTGTATAAAGGGAAACAAGGTTATGGCGGGAGTGAGCCAATACAAGGTTCTACTCTTTATAAAAATCCATTATTTGTAAAAGGTGCTACTGGTGGTAAAGCTCCAGAATCTGCATATGATCAATTGCTTGGAAAAGGCTCATATCAAACAATGCGAAATGAAGCATTGAATGTTGCATCTGGGTATAGAACACCAGATTTTGAAAGAGTAGAAAAGACTAGAGCATTCTTAGAAAAATACGGTGGCGATCCTGATTTAGCAGATTACATTGTTGAAAACTCAAAATATGGGAATCAACTAACTTACGCATTACAAGAGAATGCTGTCGCCAATGCTGTGCGCAATGCTGGGCATGATGCAGTCCTTGGATACTCCAAAGGTCGTGGCGATAAAGGCGAATTCTTCTCCGAAGTGTTTGATGTTCGTGAAAGATCATATCCAACACCACAAGGTGATTACGAATTGATGCCACAGTTTCAAGGCTTAATTAAGTAGCATCCCCCTAAACCTTAAACACGACTTCTTAGCGCAATAAGCTCCAGCACATTAGGATCATTTTCTTGACCCTTTGCTGGAGAGTACAGCGCTCTGTATCTTTCCTCTGCTTGCGGTCTTGGCTCGCACAAGTAGTACACCGCAAGGGACTTGCGTGCAAAGTCTTCTGGGCATTGGACAGGTCGTGAGAGCCCATGCAATGAGTTTGTTGTGTCAAACAAAACAGCACGATTAAATACAGGCATCACTTCTCTTACGAGATCGGATGTCTCGCTCCACATCCCTAAGTGACCGCCAAAGTCTTTGTGCCAGTCTGGTGTCAGATACACGATTAGATTCAACCGTCTTTCAAGCAGGAGCTTGGGGTGTATGGAGTAGTCCAGATGCGGGTTGAGCTTTCCCCCAGAGATATGTCTGTGCATCCCAGCGCCATGCAGACCAGAGTCAGCGTAGAGCGTGCAGCCAGTCAGGTGCTCAATTTGTTGCACAAAGTCTGGCGAGACGAGGTGCTGCATTGCTTTATAGATACTTGCTGGAAAAGCACCCCAATGATTCATGGTTGACTTGTGTTCAAGTGCATTGTTGTAATGCACCCAGAAGTCTTTTACTGTGTCAAAGTCTTGAGATATTTGTAACGCTAATTGCGGTGGGAAGAAGTCATCTATTACCAAGTGCTTGAACGGGTGCTCGGACTGCCAAGCGAATGTGTGTGTCTTCATATCTCACCAAAGAATGCAGCAGTTAACGGGTCACGCTTAATCTTGCGTCTTAGTTGATTCTGCTTGGTTAGTCTTCTTTCCTTTGCGTCTGCATCTTCTTTGGCTCGGTGCTTACGCAACCGTGAGCTGCTGCTCACAGGCTCTGGCTTATCTGCATCGACTCCGATGCCGTAGCGGTACACGGCAGACCATTGCGTCACGCTCGTCTTACGCCACGACTGGATGTGGACATTGCCTTCTTTTCGTAGCTTGGCGATCATGTCTCTGCTGGACCTGATAGTGCAGAAGAGAATCTCAGCCAGCTCGACTGCCGTGTATCCCTTTTGCGTTATCAGGGAAATTAGACGGGGCAACCTGACTGGTTTCATCTGTCCTCGTGTCCAAAGTACAGAACCGCAAAGATGATAGCAATGGCAATGGCAGCGCCAAGCGTTAGCAAGACAATGATGGTCAATATATTTTCAATCATAGTTAAGTCCTTTGAGTGTTAATTCAATATTCTTAGCGGTCTGCTCGATGTCGCAGCCCCCTTTGGCATACGCAATACACTTGTGTATCTGCTCGTCATTAAGGGATACCCACGCTCTTTTGTAGGTCTGGATGTCGTCGTCGTCCTCAACCTTGCGGTGAGGGACTGAGATGCCGATTGGTCTTGTCATTCTTCATTCTCCAAAGAATCGTTAATTAACTGCTGTTTCACCAACTCCAAGCAACCAATGACAGTCGCCATGTAAAGCGTTTCGTCATACTTGTGTATAACTTCTAGCAGTTCATCTACCAAACCGCTAGCGACTTTTCCTTGATTGAGAATCATAAATTTTTATCCTTGAGTTTGGCTTCAACGGCTTCGACCAACTGCTTTAAGTTTCCTGTTCCATCCCAATTAATGTCATCCTCATCCGTCAGCCCTACCCATGTGCGTTGTTGTGGGTGGGTGTAGAGAGGCCGCCATTCGTAAGGAATATGGTCAGGAACTAATGTTCGAGCTTGGTCAATAGTTCGATAGAGGCACGGATACCAACTTGACCATTCAGTTACTACGCCATCTTTCATGCGTTTTGCTTGTCGCTCTTGCCACGCCACAGGCTCACCCCGCTCTTGCTTTGGTTGTGGTGTGGTGTTGACAGTAAGAATTCCCGATTGCTGTGCCCCGCACTTGGTACATTCAATGTCCATTACGTATTTGTCAGGCTCTTGCTTCTCTGCCTCTGCGATGGCTTGGCGTATGGCTTTGAATGCTTTTGCTTGCAATGGGTAATCGTTTGACCACTCGAACTCGCAACCAGAGCAGTCGTCTTTAATGTCTTCCAACGCCTCAAGCGCCTGTTTCATTGCTTCTATGCTCATGCCGTCTTCTCCTCAATGACTCTAGCCTTGCGTGACTTTATCTCATTCATAACAATATCAAGTGCCTTCTCAAGCTGGGCGATGGTGGTGATGTCGAGCTGTGCGTCGTGCAAAGCCATGCCGTAGTTAATTGCCATCAGCTCGGATGCCTTCGCCACGAACCTGTCGTCTCTATTGATACCGCGACGCGATAACTCCAGCAAGGCATCCTGTCCTTCTTTTATTTCATCAACATACTCATGCCCAATGCCAAGGCGTGAGAGGGCTTCGGAGACATTCAGAGCAGAGATGATGGAGTCAATGTCGTAGCGCTTTGCCTGACCTGTTCTAAGCGCTTCCAAGGCAGAGTGGTTCTTTATCTTTAGATCAAGAACAGCGCTGCCAGTCGTGGACACAAGTCTAAAACCGTTTAAGACATAGGTGGCGACATCGAGGCGCACACCTTTGGGTTTGTATTTACTTCTTTTTCGCATTGCGTTTTAACCTTGGGCAGTTTATACAGAAGACTTTATCCTTTGATTGACACACGCCAAGGGTCTCGCACTTGGTGCGTAGTACAACCCACGGTGGCGGTGTCACCCATTTAGTTTTGATTTCACTCATTGCTGTGCAATCATTTGCATCTCTAACTCTTTGACGCGCTCGGTCAACTCTTTGACGGTTAACTCTGCAACCTCCAGCTCGTTGCCGTGTGAGCGTCGCGCCATCTGCATTCCAGCGTCGTATCCAAGCATTGCACCCTTGTGTGCAGCATCTCTTACCAGTTTGGCAATGTCTTGTGGCGACATGATGGCTATTCTGCCTTCTGCGCGTTTCAAGTAACCAAGAACTATCTCTTCTATTTTCTTTTCTACTGACATATTAGTTTCCTGTAATTAAGATAAATGCAATGACACCGACGGTTACGCCAGCAAGGAAGATGAAGACGCAATCAACAAGGCTGATTTTGTTGTCTTGGTAAGGACCATCGACTTCAAAGTTCTCGGTGTAGTTTCGGTGTTTCATTATTCGCTTTCAGAGTTAAATTGTGTGAGGGCTTCTTCGCAGATGTGATCCACGATGGACTGCATAAGAATGTGGGCGATGTCAATGTCACCACAAGATGCACTAAGTAGATTCATGCACTCAGGCACATCTGGCGCATCTCCATAATTTAGTTCTTCTGGTTCATATTCGAGGAAGCAGACGAGCGTGACCCCTTCTACTTCGATAATGATTCTGTACAGGTCTTCTAGCATTTTGTTTGCTCCTTAGCATTGGTTGTTGATATGCGAATCATACATGATTTGATTCAATCATCAAGCCCATACTATTTAGTCAACTATTACGCAAATACAATCAGTCCCGACAGGGTGTAGTTTCCCTGTCGGCTGTGCCTTATGTCTCCGCAAGAGGTGCAGTTGCCTTGATAGGGGATGGGTAAGAGGACTCATCCCCTTTTTTTACCTACTTACCTTACATGTTAATTTTAGGTTAACATTGTAGGCATGAACTACATACAAGACATAAAGCAAAGAGCTGAAGATGCTGGCTTCAAGATGGCTGATATCTGTCGTGAGGCGGGTATCAATCAGGCTCAAATGAGCAGATGGATCGCTGGCAAAACAGTACCTTTAATCTCTTCCATTGAAAAACTTGTATCCGCTACGGATCGTCTCATTGCCAAGCGCATTGAGATGCTTGAGAAGGCTGGTAAACCATGATCAATGATGAAGTGTGGCGAACAGTCACATTTGCTGAACGCTACGAGCTGTCTAATTATGGGAACTTGCGTCGTCGTGTAAACAAAACGCATCCAGAGCGACATCAATTTACATACATCGTTTCTGAAGTATGTCGTGGTGGACATTTGCGATGCTGCATAAATAAACAACGCTTCTTTGTTCATCGTCTTGTTTACTTGATGTTTGTCGGACCACTGGAAGAAGGCAAAGTAATTTGCCACATTGATGGCAATCCAAAAAACAATCACTTTTTAAATTTGTTACAAGCAACGCAAAAAGAAAATATTTCACATAAAAGATTACATGGAACTTGGCAATCTTGTGAAAAACATCCACACGCAAAACTAACTAATCTTCAAGCCATAACGATAAAAAGACTTTTGAGTGAAAGACAAAAAGATTTAAACGGTAGGTTTGTTTATGGTTCAATAAAAAATATAGCAAATAAATTACAAATTTCATTGCCATTGGTTTATGGTTTATCAAGAAAAAGGTCAGGATTCAAAGATGTCAATTAGATGCTGTGGTGTGGATGTTGGGAATAATGGTGCTATCGCTTTAATCGTCGATGGCGTGCTGGAGTCTGTCGTCGATATGCCAGTAGTTGAGATCAAACGCGGTAAGACGACAAAGCGCCAAGTGTCTGCGCAAGCCTTGGTGGGCATCATCAAGGAGATGAACCCAACGCAAGCAGCCGTCGAGAAGGTGGGTTCAATGCCAAACCAAGGTGTCAGCTCTACCTTTGCGTTTGGACGCTCTGCTGGTGTCATTGAAGGCGTATTAGCAGCGCTCCAAGTACCTGTGACTTATGTCCAGCCAGCAGTCTGGGCTAGGACTATGAACAAGGGCTACGGCAAGGACGCATCACGCCATCGCGCAATGGAGTTATTTCCAGACAAGCAGGACTGGTTTAAGTTGGTTAAGCACGACGGTCGCGCTGAAGCTGTACTAATCGCAATGTGGGGGACTAAGCAATGAACGAAGTTAACGCAACATATAACCATGAACTGGTCAAACGCATGATTGAAGAAGCAGTCTTAGCCGAGCGCGAAGCCTGTGCTTTGCTTTGCGAAGAAGAGCGAATTAACGCTACGCATTACTCAGCGCCTACGCAATCAAACTGGTTAGCCAAGAAAATCCGCGCTAGATGATTCACTATCACGGTACGCCTATCTCTCCAATCAAAGCCATTGAGACTATGGGCGGTAAGCATTTTTGCGTTTCTTACGCCAGACCAGACGACTTAAAGCGTTGCCTACAAATTGGGCAAAGTCTTATGTTTGACAACGGTGCATTTAGTGCTTACACCAGAGGAATACAATTTGATAGGGATGGGTTTTACGCATGGGTAGAACCAATGCTGGCGCATCCACATTGGGCAGTAGTGCCTGATGTCATTGACGGTACGGTGGAGCAGCAAAGAGATATGGTTAAGTCGTTTCCATTCCGCAAAGAGTTTGGAATACCAGTTTGGCATCTCGGTCTGCCTATCGACTATTTACTTGAAATATCAGACCAATGGGGTCGTGTTTGCTTTGGCTCTGCTGGCGAATACTGGCAGATCGGGACGGCAAAGTGGTGTGGACGAATGGACGAAGCATTCAATGCCCTGTCCAAAACATTTGGCAAATTACCTTGGGTGCATGGTCTCAGAATGCTTGGACAGGCATCAGGACCGTATCCACTTGCAAGTGCAGACTCAACTAATGTCGCGCTACACCATGCAGAACACGCACCTTGTGCTGGTTGCATGGCAAAGAGAATTGACTCAACAAACCCGCCCCTTAAATGGGAAAACAAACCACTACAAGAAAGTCTTTTGTGATCTATTGCGTTATTTTTATATCAGCACTTGTTGTTGCTAATTTGCTTGTTGCTATATTTGGACCGTGGTTTAGCATCATTAACAGTTTTTTACTTATTGGTTTAGACCTGTCAATCAGAGACAAACTCCACGACACATGGAAGCATAAGCATTTGCCAATCAAGATGGGTGGCTTAATCTTGGTTGCAAGCGCTGTCTCATATCTACTCAATCCCGCCACAGGAATGATCGCTATTGCTTCATTTGTTGCGTTTACTTTGTCAATGATTGCTGACTCATTGGCGTATCACTATCTATCTGAAAAGCCTTGGTTTATCAGGGCTAACGGTTCAAATATTGTTGGCGCTGGAGTTGACTCCATTGCCTTTCCTACTATTGCGTTTGGTGCATTGATGCCTGAGATAGTAGCTTTGCAGTTTGTAGCAAAGACAAGTGGTGGATTTATATGGTCATTGATAATTAAATTAAGGGGACAACAATGATCGACGAAGAACGCAACGCAATGCGCGAGCACATTGTCTGGCTGACGAGGGAGCTGGAGGACACCAGAACCAAACTCAAGATCAGGGACGAATTGCTGTCTGAGTTACTTGATCCAGAGCAGCTCGGTCACGCAGTAACCAATGAAGTTCGCGGTCGCATCTACACACTTTTGCACTTACAGGAAAACAACTAATGATAAAACTACGCCCATCGGCAGCTACACGCTGGCTCTCTTGTCCTGCATCTGTGAGGCTTTGTGCCGACATCCCCTACCAGCCAGCAGGTGAAGCTGCGCAGATTGGTACTGCAATACATGAGGTGGCAGAGACTGCATTCTTGACTAACTCAAGCCCCTATGACTGGGTAGGTAAGACCATCAAAGACATTCTTATCACCGAGCAGAACGCTGACTTTGCAGCAGCTCATGTGAACCACATCAGGGACTTGGAGTTGCGTCTTGGCACATTGAAGGTTGAGCAGTATGTCACCGTGTACAAGGACAAGGACATCGAGCTGGGTGGTACTGCCGATGTGGTGGCATGGAACGACGAGAAGTCAACTCTGGTCATTGCAGACTTGAAAACTGGTAGAGGCTATGTGGATGCTGACTCAGACCAGATGAAGATATATGCCATCGGTGCGATGCGTCACGCAAAGATTGAATTCAGCAATATTGAGCTGTCGATCATTCAACCGCATCACGGTGAACCCCGTACACACAAGATCACATTCAAAGAATTAAACGACTGGGCAGCGACAAGATTAACTCCAGCGATCCAAGCAATCAAGAAGGGCGATACAGAACCCACGCCAACAGAAGACGGTTGCCAATGGTGTCCAGCAAAAGCAATCTGTCCTGCGCAACGCAAAGGCTTTGAGGTTATTGCTGCGCAACCTGATCTGACTCAGATGCACAAGGACGACATCAAAGACATTATGGTGACGCTGACACCAGAGCAGATTGAGGACTTGCTGGATCGCGCTCCACTCGTGGAGAAATTCATTGACGCTGTGCGTGCTCACGCTGTTACTCGCATTGAGGCAGGTGAAGTGATCAAGGGTTGGCAGATGCAGCCAAAGCGTGCATATCGCAAGTGGATTGACGAGAACGACGCAAAGAATCAACTTCACGACGCTGGTATCCCTGCGGATCAGTTGGTCTCTAGCGAACTAATTAGTCCATCTGAAGCAGCCAAACTACTGCCCAAAGAATCAAAAGACTTAATTGACAAGTTAACACGCAAGGAGTCTAGTGGTCTCACCCTTGCGCGTGACTATTCTTTAGGTCAATAATCCATTCCCCCAAACAGTTGCAAACAAATGCAACATTTTTTTAAACTCGAAAGGCTCAAATGCTTAATCTATCTAGTTCTTCTGGCGGTGGTAATTACATTCGCTTTATGCCATCTGCAAACGCATGGCTCAACTCAAACAAGGAGGAATTCACACCAAAGAAAATGGTTGTGGATACTGACTCGTTGCAGACTGGTTGGATGCACCTCGGAGAAGGTGTCCGCGACTGGCAACCAGACGCAAGTCTTGGAAAGAAAGGTGCTCAACCCTCACCAGATCACAAGCGCGGTTTCTCCATCAAGTTCTATAACAAGGAGATGGGACTCGCTGAGTGGAGCGCAAACGGGACAGGTCCGAACATGGGGCTTGAAAAACTGTGGAAGGCAATCGAGGCGGGTCAAGCTGCCAATGCTGGCAAGTTACCTGTGATTGAGTACAAGTCCTCCACGCTAGAGAAGATCGGAAAAGGGACAACAAGAATCCCTAACTTTGATGTGGTGTCGTGGATCGAGAGACCTGCTGGCATGGATGCGGTGGACGACGGTTCGCAATCATTTGATAGTGACGGCAAGATAACGATGGGTGCTCCAGCTCCAGCACCGCAAGTAAAAGCAGCGCCTAAGACTGCAATGGCTCAAGCCGTCGAAGACGACGAGATGTTTTAACTTTTAGGAGAGACGGGGCTGGCTGAAAGGTCAGTCCCGTTTTTTTTCCTTTAAAGGAATAAAAGAAAAACATGAAGATAAAAGAAGCGATGCTCTTGTGGAATTCAAACAGTCCTGATGTTATTTTTGTAAAGCATCCCGACAAATTTGGTGTCGGTAGAAATTACAGAAAAAGCTCTGGGGCTTGTTGGATGCATTGGAAAGATTTAAGTCTTGAGAAGCAGTTATTTGAAATATTAAAGGATTGGATTTACTTGGTCGAAGTTGACAAGGTAGATTCCATAGCCGTTAAAAACGCAATGTTGACAATAGATGAAATCAGACAAGTCTTTCCAGACATTTGAAAACACACAAGAATTTTGGATGCTGCTTCTCATTGCGTTGGCTCAACGGGTCTACGAGTTGGAGCAGAGATTAGAAGAATTGGAGAAGCATGAATGAGTTGGCATTATTTGCGGGGGGGGGGGGGGGAATCCTTGCAGGACATTTGTTGGGGGGGCGTACCGTGGGTGCCGTTGAAATCGAAGATTCCCCACGCAGAGTTCTATTGCAACGGCAAGCTGATGGACTCTTACCTAGATTCCCTATCTGGGACGACATCACCACATTCGACGGCAAACCTTGGCGGGGAAAGGTCCAAGTCGTCACAGGAGGCTTTCCATGTCAGGACATATCAGCAGCAGGAAAGCGTGCAGGACTCGACGGTGAAAGATCAGGACTCTGGGGGGAAATGGCACGCATCATTCGCGAAGTACAGCCCCATTACGCATTCATTGAGAACTCACCAATGCTCACTATTCGAGGACTCGACAGAGTACTGTGTGACCTTGCCTCGATGGGGTTCGATGCGAACTGGGGAGTGCTGGGAGCAGCAGATGTTGGAGCAAAACACAAACGCGACAGAATCTGGATTGTGGGCTACACCAACGACTCCAAGCGGAGGCGGGAACTGCGGGGGTTCTGGGGCTTACAAGAATGCATTGAAGAATGGGACACACATTCCACATTCAATCAACCCGAACCTGTACGAATGGTTGATGGGATTCCCAATCGGGTGGACAGACTTAAATGCATCGGTAACGCTCAAGCACCCCTTTGCGCAGCCACAGCATGGCGAGTCTTAACAAAACAAATTTAGAAAGAAACTACAAAGATGCAAGCCGAACAAATAGCGCAAGCGCTTGGCAACGCAAGACGAGTAAACGGGCAATGGATGGCGAGCTGTCCTGTAAGCTCACACGGGCAAGGTAACGGGGACAAGAATCCAAGTCTTTGCGTATCGGAGACAGACGAAGGCAAGCCACTCTTCAAATGCTTTAGTGGATGCTCTCAGGAGTCGGTCTTCAATGCGGTGAAGGACTACGGTCTGCTCGATGACTTACCGAACCCGACAGACTTCTTGACCCAGATCAAGCCGTTACCGAAACCTCAAGAACCTGTGCTCGAACAGGAGTGGCACTACACCGACGAGGATGGGGTAGTACAGCACATAAAACAACGCTACAAGACCTTTGACTCCAAAGGTAAGACATACAAGCAGTACCGCGTGGACGAGAACGGTAGACGGCACGCATCAATGACGGGTGCGAACATTGCCCCTTACAACTTGCCAGAGGTGGACTTTGCAATAAAGACAGGACGCACAGTCTTCTTGTGCGAAGGCGAGAAGGCAGCCGACGCTCTCAAGTCTCTGGGTGTGGTGGCGACTTGCACGCACAACGGTGCAAGCAGCTTCCCCGAAGATGTCGTCAAGCACCTAGTTGGACTCACCATTGCGATAGTCCCTGACAACGATCTGGTCGGCTGGGAGTACGCAAGGAAAGCAGTTGCAGCTCTCAAGTCGGTTACAAAAAGTATCCGAGTGGTGGACCTTGGACTTGAAGAGGTGAAGGAGGACGCATACGAGTTTGTCCACAAGTATGGCGGGGACAAGGATCGGCTGGTTGACCTGACAAAAGCCACGCAAGCAATACAAAGTGAACTGGATGTAACGACTCCTGCAAGGTTAAATAATTCTGTGGAGACGCAAGAAACTCAAGAGTTGGAGCTGCCACAGCAACCACTACAACGCGAAGGATTCAAGCTCGAAGCATGGGACGACATCGAGGACGAACCTGTCGAGTGGCTCATACAAGGAGTCATACCGCAGAAGTCTTTTGTTGCGTTGTACGCACCTCCAGCGTCATTCAAGTCCTTTGTGGCTCTCGACATTGCCGAGTGCATCGCAACAGGCAGAGCATTCCTTGGCAACCAGATCACTAGACAAGGTGCAGTCCTGTACATCGCAGGTGAGGGTCATGGCGGTATCGGTTCAAGGATTAAGGCGTTGAAGATGCACCACAACACACCAGTTGGAGCGCCAGTCTATTTCCTGAGACGGCAGGTCAACTTGCGCAGCTCGAAGACAGACCTCCAAGACCTAGTGAACGCAATAGATGACTTGAAGGCGATACACGACATCAACTTCGAGCTGATCATCATTGACACCTTGGCTAGAGCATTTGGCGGTGGTAATGAGAACGCAAGTGAGGATATGGGTGCATTCATTACAGCAGCAGGTGCAATACAGCAACGGTATACCTGTGGCTTGCTGGTAGTGCATCACGCTGGTAAGGACGCAACCAAAGGACTCAGGGGTCACAGCTCACTACTCGGAGCAGTAGACACAGAGCTGGAGATTATCCGCATAGAAGGCGCTCAACCGCCAAAAGGAATACTCCACATCAGCAAGCAAAAGGACGGGGAAGACGGGCAGAGGATCGGATTCAAGATGGTCGAGGTCACGACTGGATCAAGTGGAATCGTGGACTTTGAAGGTGCATCCAGTCTGGCGGTTGAACCAGATGAGGAGATGGATACAGATCGTCCTAACCAAGCAATTCCTCCAAATAGGACAGGCGCTGGATTGAATCAACGGCTTGCGTTGTCCTGTCTGCACGACGCAATTAAGAAGTTTGGCGAGATGCAGGTGGTCGATGGGATGCGCAATAAGTGCATAAAGATTGATCAATGGAGGGACGAATTCAAGAAACGCATGGGCAGCGATGTCATGCCAGCAACGCTAAATAAGGCTTGGTATCGCGTCAAAGCCGATCTTGCTGATTTACAAAAAGTAATCATTTATGGTGAATTGTGCTGGGCGGTATATGCGGATGATGATGGCGCAAAATCATCTAATTCGGTGGTTGTGCAGATCAAGAAATGAGTGTGGACAAATGGACATATCAAGGACAAATGGATGGACAACCAAAAATCCATTTGTCTATGCCAAAACGATGGACAGATGGGGTGTGTGTGTATGTAATACACACCACCTGTCCATTGTGGCAATGCGTCCGATTTGGTTATTTTTAAAAAATGGAGTTGTCTATGGTTAAGAAGAGTTTGAGTAAAGCACTTGGTGGTCTAAAACAGCCAGATTTCCCGATGAATGCTTTTGATGTATTTATGAATTCGAGGTTAGTTGAGCTGTCTGTGGTGAAGAGACAGCACGAAAAGCGTTGGGGCATCAATCGCTTGATCGAGTTGGTGGACTCAGAGTTTCGGATCAAGGTGTGGCGACAGGCTGAACGAGTCTTTGAGGCATCCAAGTCAAGAGATGAGGTCAAGCTGGATCGAGCTGTCGGTGGGATGGTCAAGGCTTATGCAGCTCTTGAAGCGTGGGCGGTCGAGAACGGTGTGCCTGAGATGCCAGCGATAGTTGCAGTTGAGCATGAGATGCAAGACGGGTCGGTGATGGTGGTCGTTGGGAATCATCACGACGCGACGCTGTACCAGCAGTTCAGACCTGATGTGCAGAACAGACACATCTGGACGATGGAAGAGCTGGAGTTGATCATGGACTCGCCAGTCATCAAGGAGACCATGAAGATTAAGGCGCTGATGCCTTGTGCTTCGATGGTCAGGTTGGACAAGGATGCGAAGGAGTTTCCACTTGGCGGTGCGACAGGCTTTGATGATGTCAAGTCGGACGAGCTGGAGGCTTCGTCGTTGCCAAAGGTGTTCGATACCAGCAAGATGGTTAAAAATACGGCTAACAGGGCTTTGGAGGAGATTTAGATGCAGGTTGATACTTTGTGGTGTGTAACGGGTTCTGATCGCTTGGAGGGCTTTTAAATGGCTGGAAGACCAAAACGAAAAGCAGACATGGCAACGCTTGACTTGATGCCACGCGAACACATCGTCTCAATGCTTGAGGCTGGACAACCGATTGCACGCATCTGTTACGCGCTTGGTGTTGGGCGTGTTGCACTTGAAGAATGGTTGAATTCACCCGATAATGAAGGTCTTGCCTCGCGTGCGCGTGCGAAGGCAGCAGATGACATGGTGGCAGAGAGCATCCTGATCGCTGACGAAACCGAAGTGGAAGAGGTGCAGAAGGCGCGTCTGCGCGTCCAAACGAGGCAGTGGGTGGCAGAGCGCTGGAATCCTGCCTCATACGCTCAAAACAAGATGCCTAGCGTGCAAGTGAACCTGTCTGGGATGCGACTGGACGCATTGCGACGCATTGAGGTGGTCGAGGACATATCCACAGAAAACAGCGCGAAGTTGTCCTAGTTGTCCACAGTTGCGTGAAAACTGGCGAAGTTATGCACAAAAACGCTTACAAACCTGTGGATAACAGCAAAATAACTTTACATAATGAACATAGTGTAAAGCAGGAAAATACGACGATATGCAAATGTGTAGGTTTCATGCGCTCTGCTAGGAGAGTGGTCACTCACTAACCGATTCTTCCTGACTGATTCGGGTTTACCCCCCCTTCGATCTGCGCGACGGGTGGCGCTGAAACTGCACCCCGACAGTTATCGACCTAACACCCCCCCCCCACTACCCCTCCCCACAGCACCACTCACCCACAAAAAAATAAAAAAAATCAAGGCACAATCCTGACATGACGACAGAATCAACTGCACCAGAAAAAAAGAAACTACACCCCGATGTGGTGGCAAAGATAGACCGCATCCAAGACAAGAAACAAGACGAACTCTCCAAGAATCCCTTTGTTGCGTTCACCATACGCTACAAGAACAACCCCGTCCTCTTCGTCAAGGAAGTCTTAAAAGCCAACCCCGACACTTGGCAAGAGACATTCCTAATGCACATCGCAAAGGGCAACCGCAGAATATCGGTAAGGTCTGGACATGGCGTAGGCAAGTCCACAGCAGCGAGCTGGGCGATCATCTGGTATCTACTCTTGCGGTATCCCGTCAAGGTGGTGGTAACAGCCCCCACATCCAGCCAGCTATACGACGCGCTCTTTGCGGAACTAAAGCGCTGGGTCAAAGAACTGCCTGAGACATTGAGGGATATGCTCGAAGTCAAGCAGGACAGGATCGAGGTCAAGGAAGCAGCGACAGAGGCTTTCGTGTCCGCAAGGACATCGAGGGCAGAGCAACCAGAAGCCCTGCAAGGTGTCCACTCAGAGAATGTGATGCTGGTGGCTGACGAGGCATCTGGCATCCCAGAGGCTGTCTTTGAGGCTGCTGCTGGCTCGATGTCTGGACACAATGCCGTCACCCTTCTGCTGGGCAACCCCGTGAGAAGCTCAGGGTTTTTCTACGACACCCAGAACCGACTCGCCAACGACTGGGTGACGATGAAAGTCTCTTGCGTGGACTCGCCAAGGGTCAGCGATGCCTACATCGAAGAGATGAAGTCGCGGTACGGGGAAGAGTCCAACGCTTACAGGATCAGGGTACTGGGCGAGTTTCCAAGGTCAGACGACGACACCATCATCCCGATGGAGTTGCTGGAGCTGGCAAAGCACCGAGATGTCGAGACATCCCAACACGCCAAACTGATCTGGGGCTTGGATGTCGCACGCTTTGGTGGCGACAGGTCTGCACTCTCGAAGAGACAGGGCAACGCATTGATCGAACCCACAAAGACTTGGAAGAATCTAGACTTAATGCAGTTAACTGGAGCAGTCGTCGCAGAGTGGGAAGCGTTACCGCCAAGCCAAAGACCGCACGAAATCATGGTGGACTCGATTGGTCTTGGTGCTGGCGTAGTAGACCGTCTCAGAGAACTCGGTCTTCCAGCTCGTGGCATCAATGTCTCCGAGTCCCCCGCGATGGGTACGACTTACAGGAATCTACGGGCAGAGCTTTGGTACAAGGCAAAGGCATGGTTTGAGGCGCGTGACTGCCGTATCCCTGCGGACGAGGAGCTGGTGGCTGAACTGGCGACTGTGAGGTACTTCTTTAGCAGCGCGGGGAAGATGCAGGTAGAGGGCAAGGACGACATTAGAAAGCGTGGCTTGAAGTCACCCGACAAGGCAGACAGCTTTGTCTTGACCTTTGCGTCCGACGCTGCCGTCTCTATGTTTGGTGCGAATACGAGTCAGAAGTGGTCGCAGCCGTTGAAAAGAAACCTGTCAAGAGTTGCATAATTCGGGTGTCCCAATCAAGGAGTA
>Ga0181344_1000244_pt1 | contig 22371 bp, 25 predicted proteins | sample Su13VDMLBDD_FD_130098 | JGI IMG/M metagenome (GOLD analysis project Ga0181344, IMG submission 130098) | Freshwater viral communities from Lake Michigan, USA - Su13.VD.MLB.D.D | ecosystem: Environmental > Aquatic > Freshwater > Lake | place: USA: Michigan | collected 2013-07-15
ATCCGATTCCGCTCGTCCCTCCCGTTTCGGGCATTTTGCCGAACAGCCTACGCCAGCAGGGGCTTAGCGGCAATTCTTTGTGTAGACCTCGGCGGCAATTCATCAGTAGCTCACCCACTCGGTCATGTAGGCGCCTGTGTAGTCCTGCATTCGAACCACGATGCTCCTGAAGGCTCGACCATACTCGTCCTGAAATCCTCTGCCGGTCTTCTGCCTGATCGTGTCATCGAGCCATTCGGGCAACTCGTCGTCATGGGCTGGAAACCGGACCCAATCACCAGACGAAGGCGCATACCCGTAGCGAGCCGTGCTGGTGTAAACGTCTCGTCCTCCGCTGCCGTTCGTCACATGCTTGGAAAGCTGCCAGAGTTCGATGGCGTCACGATATTGGGCGACCTCGGGCGGGATGCTGTCAGATCCACCTCCACTTGGGAGGCTCATGCCACCGCCACCCATTGGGCACCGCCAGAGTTGCAGCGGCGGCTCAACCGGCCAGGGCGTGATTCTGCGGATCACTTCTGCCTTGGCCCGGCTGCACTCGACTGACGCGGGAAAGCCGCCTGCCATGCAGAGAAGGATTGCGCAATCAATCGGGTACGCTTGTGCCGGGGCAATTGAGGCGCTCGCGCCAGCAATCGCACAGGCGGCTGCAAGATTTAAAGATCGCTTCATCGAGAATCCTCGTGCGACACACGGCTGTATTTTTGATAACAACCTAAAAACGTTCCTGCAATACTATGATTTTAATCCATGTCTCAGGCGGACTACTCCGAGGGTGTTGCAGCCTTTCGTGTGACGCCAAGTGCTTCCGCACGTGCCAGGAACTCCCTATGAAGCTGCGACACAGCCTGTGCTTCTGCAAGAAGCTCGGTATGAGCATGATGAAGGCAAGAAGAATATGTCGATAATTCAGAGAAGTAGCGTTCAAAATCGCTATTAACTAAGTCAGCATATTCCTTGAACGTAGCGTCACTTTCGGGCATGAACGGAGCTACAGGCGGGACGCAGACTGGTGCGGCCGCTGCGAGAGCAGCAATGATTGTTGCTGAACAGCAACAGCTCTGTATTTTCCACATGATCTTCAAGCTGCCTTTATGGATAGCTGACCATTCTATGTCTTTGATCCTATGTTTGTTTCCGATGAATGTGCGGAAGGCGACTTCTGTAGATCAAAAACAAAGTATTGATAGTGCGGGACTCGTGTCGTAGCAAGGGGCATGGCCCCCAAACCAGCCGGTGAGGAAGGACCACAACGTAAATGCCAACCAAGATAGAGTTGACGAACGGTGTGTCAGAAGAAGGTCTGCGAGAGTTGGTCGATCAGGGCTACACGACAGAGGTCGTGTGCGTGGACGACCCTCAATACACAGGACAGTATTTCATGGGGAAGTGGAACATCCGGGCTGTCTCACCAGATGGCGAGTCGGAAATGGTCTTGGTCACGCAGCGCAAAACCAAGCAGCCTCGCGAAATCAAGACAATCATCGGTGTTATCAGCCTGCTCGTCGGCTTGGGGTATGATGGCGTCAATCTTCCCATGCGGGCAGGTGGCCGACGCTCGAATCGAAAGCGCGGTGCGAACCCACCGGTGGATTGACGCTGCCTGTGCCGCCCTGCTTGCCGCCGCAGTGACGATAGCTCCTGCTGAGGCAGATGTGATCCGCTTCGATGCTGGCGGAAAACAGATCGGCGGATCGCGAACCAGTTCCGTGCAACGATACGATGCCGCAGGTCGCTTGATTGTCCCGCTACAGCCCAAGGTGGCGACAACTGATCTGGAAGTTGCAGACTTTGAAGCCGATGCAATGATGCTGCTCGAACCTCGCGCGGCATCTCGGGCGGCAATCCCGTCCAATCCGGGGCACGCGGCAGGCATTGCTGCCGTTCGCAGCGTTGCATTGCGCTACCAGCACCATCCTGCCCTCAAACTCAACAACATCGCACCGCAGGAATGGGCGGCGCTGTTCCAGGCGCTCGTTTGGCAGGAGTCGCGCTTCAATCCACGCGCGCGAAGCCACAAGGGGGCTATCGGCTACGCGCAACTGATGCCGGGCACGGCGGCGAAGCTTGGGGTTAATCCACACGATCCGGTTCAGAATCTCGACGGCGGGGCGCGCTACCTGCTCATTCAGCTCCAGGCCTTTCGCTCCCCGATGCTGGCCCTCGCCGCCTACAACGCCGGGCCGGGCGCGGTGCAGAAATACCGCAACAGCGTCCCACCCTATCGGGAAACCCGTGATTACGTGATCCGCGTCCTCGCGGAGCGCGACCGCATCCTGCGCCAATAGAAAAGGATTTTTCCTGTGACGAAAAACTACTCCCTGATGCTGGCTCTTGCAGCAGCCCTCGTCGTGACGGGAATTGCGGGCGATGCCCTGGCGCAATCTGCCGTTGATTTCTCCAAGGCCGATACGGTCGGCACCGGTTTTACCACTTGGATTCGCGGCAATATCGCTACCGTGTTCTTCACGGTGGCGATTGTGCTGGCCGGGTTCGCGGCTGCGTTCAACAAGATCAGTTGGATGTGGGTGCTGATGATCGCGTTGGGCGCTTTGCTGGTGTTCGGTGCGCCTGGCTTCGTTGCCGATTTGCGGTCGGTGTTCAGCTGATGGAGCGGCACGCCGTCATTCTCGGGCTTTCTCGGCAGGCCAAGCTCCTTGGCCTGCCGATGCCCTACATGATGGCAGTGGGCGCGCTCACTATGCTGCCGTTCATCTGGATCAAGGCGATTGCGTGGCTGGTCACAGGGCCGCTCTGGTATGGAGTTGCCCGCGCCATCGTCGCGGTCAATCCGAACGGCCACAAGGCAGTTGCGGTGGTTCTGAACAAGACCCCGCCGGCGCTGTCACGCAAGAAGCGGAAGGCGGGCCGCCATTATGTTTAACGCAAAGATCGGGCCGATCAGCGAACGGGCGCAGGCCCATGTGCCGAAATCCACGCAGTTCTATGCGGAAATGCCCTATGCGCTCGAAGTGGACGACCACACTGTCCGCACTCGTGACAACGCGCTAATGATGAGCTTCGAGATCCAGGGCCTTGACGGGATCACGGCAGCGGATCGGGACATTCTCGATCTCGCAAAGAACGTCGCGTCCATCATGGACGGCCTCGATGATCGGTTCACCTTTTATGTCCACCGGCTGATGCGTCCGGCCGCTTTCGGATTGAAGCCGATCTATGGCGATGGCTTCGCGCATGATGTGGAAACCGCCTGGCGCAGCCACCTGTCGGGTCGCAACCTGCGGGAGTTCATGCTGGTGCTGACAGTGGTGCGCAACAAGCGGGTGCCACTCAAGGTGCCGCTGTTCGCCAGGGCCGCGAAGCGGCTTCTGGACCGCAATACCGCCGAACGCTTGAGCGAATTGCGCGAGGTCGTCTCAATCCTGGAAACGAGTCTTGGGGTCAAGGCGAAGCGGCTCAGGATCAGCGACGGAACACTGCTCGGATTCTACGGCGCCATCAGCACCGGCCTTTACAGGCCCGAGTATCGCGGGCTGCACACGCTGATTGCCGAGGACGTGTCGCTTCTTTCGGTGCATATCAAGGGGTCGGTGGCGGAGTTCCGCGACGGCTTTGACGTGCCCCGCTTTGCGGCCGTCCTGTCGGTCTGGCGCAACGCCAACCAGACCTGGCCGGGGATGCTCGATGCGCTCGATACCGGCACCGACACGGTGATCTCGCACGCCTACACGCCTGTTTCCATGACGAAGGTGAGCGAGTTGGCGAAGCGCCGCATCCAGCAGATGGAGGCGGCGGGCGATCTGGTCGGCTCCATCGCGGACGACTTGCGCCAGACCTATGATGATGTGGAGTCCGGCCGTTGCGGTTTTGGCGAGCATCAACTGACAATCACGGTGTTTGCGGACAACGAGGCCGCGCTTGAGGAGCGGGTGTCGCAGGTCCGCAGCGTGGCGGAGCAGGCCAAGGTCAAGCTCGTGCGCTGCGACGACACGCTGGCTGCAACCTATTTTGCCACGCATCCGGGCAACCAGGACTACCAGATCTGGAACCCCCTTACCAAGTCGATCAATTTTGCCGACATGGCCTCGTTCCACATGACGAAGGCCGGGGCCGTGGCAGATGAACTGCCCTGGCGGACGCCGATCACAGTGTTCCAGACGGTGACGGGGGCAGCGCACCGGTTCAGCTTCCACGCGCCGGGCGATCCGAACGCCGAACCCACAATTGGGCACACGCTGTTTCTGGGGCCGTCCGGCGGCGGCAAATCTTCGACAGTGGCTTTCCTCGCGGCGCAATCGCAGCGCGCGGGTGCGCGCGTGATCCTGTTCGACAAGGATCAGGCGCTGCGCATGGCGATCACTGCAATGGGGGGCCGCTACACGGCGATCCGCGCGGGCCAACCGACCGGCCTCAATCCGCTCCTGACCGAGCGTGGTCCGCGCGGCGAGGCGTGGCAGATGGACTGGCTCGCGCGGCTGGTAGAACGCGGCGAGGACAAGCTGTCGCCGCACCAAGCCGAGGCCCTGAAAAGCGCGGTGCGCCAGAATGGGCAGGCCCCCGATGAGCTGCGGACATTCGCACATTTCGGGGATCTGATTGGGGACGTGGGCGACAACCGCGCCCTTGCCATGAAGCTCGCGGAATGGGGACCGGAGGGTCGCTATAATTGGGTGTTCGGGGAAGCCGATCAGCCGGTGATCGACCTGTCCGCGAACGTGACCGGCATTGATCTCACGGAAATCCTGTCGATGGCGACGGAGCGGACGGCGGTGCTGTCCTACATTTTCCGCCGCCTGGAGCTGCTGTTCGAGGAAAAGCGTCCGACTATTCTGGTTATTGATGAGGCTTCGACGGTCTTTGACGACGAGTTCTTTGCCCGCTGGTTGCCGAAGTGGCTGGTGACGGTGCGCAAGCTGAATGTGGTGGTGGCGCTGCTAACGCAGTTCCCGTCGCAGATCAGGGAAAGCCGATCCGGCTCGATCATCCAGGGGATGCCGAACCAGGTGATCTTTCCGAACCGCGCCGCCGATGTGCCCGACTACGAGGGCTTCGGCCTCACGGATAACGAGCTGCACTTCGTCCTGACCGGGCGGACTGCGCAGCGCCAGGCGCTTCTGCGCAGCCATGACGGCTCCACGATCCTGAACGTCGATCTTTCGCCGCTCGGCCCCCTGCTGACGGCGCTCGGGGGCGGTGAAGCTGGCATCCGGGCCTTCGGGCCGGACTATGCCAGCCGCAAACATTTCTGGAGGACTGATGATGCGTAGGGTTCTGATCCTCGCGGCTCTAGCCGCATCGCTCACGGGCTGCGCCGAACAGCCGATCCGCAAGACCAACTGCTGGTCAAGCATGGCTTTCGTTGCATCAAGCAACTGCCGATAGGGGAGTTCGTGATGCGCGGCCGCAATACTGCTCTCGCCTCTGCGCTGATCGCGGCCGTTGTGCTTCCTGCGGCGGTGGCCGGACAAGGAGTTCCGATTGGCGACTATAAGCGGATCGCGCTCGAAGTCCTCGGGTTGCGTGAAGAAGCTGCCAAAACCAAGGAAGCGCAGGCCAGGAACGAGGAACGGCTCCGCCAGGTCGAGGCCCGCACCGAACAACTGGCGGCGGCGCAGGAAACGCTGGACCTGCTCACCGAAACCTCGCAATTCGTGCCCGATCTCGAAGATGCGGGCGTTTCGGGCGGGGGCGGTGCGTTCATAGGTGCTGCGGAAATCTATGCTATCGAGGACAGCAACCCCTATGCCGAACGGATCATGGGGGATGCGCCGGTCACGATCGAACAGATGATCTCTGACACCGCAAAGAAATATGCAGGGCACCCTGCCCTGGCAAAGGCGAGCATCAACGCGGTCGAGTTCCGCTGCTGGCTCCAGGCGCTTGTCAAGCAGGAGTCGAACTTCTCCATCGGGGCGACAAGCCATGTCGGCGCGTTCGGCCTGACGCAGATCATGCCCGGCACCTTCACGGAGCTTGGCATCCCTGACGATGGCAGCCGCCAGAACCCTCGGATGCAGCTCGACGGCGGCGCCCGCTATCTTCTGAAGGGCCTGGGGATGTTCGGCTCGATGCCGCTGGCGCTCGCCGCCTACAACGCCGGGCCAGGCGCGGTCCAGAAATACAACGGCATTCCGCCCTACAAGGAAACGCAGAACTATGTCGTGAAGATCACGGGCTACTACAACCGCTACGCGGCCCGGATGGACGGCAACGCGGAGGCGGTCGGCACGCTTGATCCGCGCGACATGGTGATTGCGGAAGCCTCGAACCTGTCGGACGCGGCCATGGGCTACGCGGCCGTCAGCATGAACACGATGCACAGTTCCATGACCCGGCTGCGGCAAATCCTGCTGCAAGTCGAGAACACCGGGTCGGTGAAAACCGCAATGGACCTGAACACCTACACGCGGGCGGAAGTGGCGCGCATGGCGGTGATCCTGGCGCGGCTGCAAGCGGTGCAGCGCAAGGTTGAGGCGGCGCGGTATGCGCTACTTCTGGAAGCCTATGCGCGAGATGAAAAATACCTGCGAGTGAGGTTGGACGGATGAAGCTGACAACGAAAGTCCTGGCCATCGGCGCCGTTGCCTGCGCCCTCGCGGTGCCTGCGGGCGGCCAGGGCGTGCCGACCATCGACGTGACCAGCTTGGCAAAGCTGACAGATCAGCTTGTCGAGGCGAAGCTGCAGCTCAAGGAGCAGATCGCGCAGAACGTGAAGCTCGATGAGCAAACCCGGCAACTACTGGAACAGATCCTGCTGCTGCAAAACCAGATCGACGCGTTGCGCAACGGGCTGACGCTGGCGGACCTGGGCGTCGATCCCGACAGCTTTCTACAAGACATTCTGCCCGATTTTGCGGACCTGACCACCTCGGTCGAGGCGGCGCGGTCCGGCGATTGGGGCCGGGTTCTGGCCTCGGGCGATGCCTTCCGGGGCGGCGGAACCGTCACCGGCCATGTGGACAGCACGTTCGGGAAATCGGGCCTGTCGCGGGATCGCGTGGACACGCTGGCGCAAAGCGAGGATCAGACCGCTTCGCGCATCGGCCAGTCGGCCAACGTCAACGCCTTTATGAGCGTGGCGGCGGAAAGCTCGTCGGAAGCGGCCAAGGACAGCCTGACCCGGCTCGACGGCCTCGTGCAGAAGATCCCCGACACGGGCGGGTTGAAGGAAGCGATCGACCTCAACACGCGGGTCACAGCCGAGCTTGGCATCGCGCTCGCCAATGTGTGGTCTATGGAAGCGATCCAGACGGTCGGTCAGGGCAACATGGGCGTCATGGACGCCGCGACCGCCGCAGACGAGGAAAAATACCTGCGGATGAGGCTGGAGGAATGAGCATGAAGCGGACGGTTCTCGCAGGCGGACTGGTGATCCTGGCGGTGGGCACGCTGGCGATGGCGCAGATGATGCCTCCAGACGGCGGCGCGGTGCCCGCCCAGGAGCAAGACAGCTTCTTTGGCAGCATCGATGCGCCCGAGCCTGAACTCAAGGAGCTGCTGGAAATGCAGGCGGGGATGAGCAAGGCCGAGCGGCAGGCGGAGGAAGATTATCTGAACCTCGATCTTGGCCCCGATGTGGACGTGTCCGGCATCGAGCGGGTGCCGAGCGCGAACGATAACCAGCCTTATCGGACCTGCGAAAAGACCCCGGAAATGCAGGTAAATATGAAGTCTCCAGGCGCCAGAGGAAATAGAGCTTACCGGGATATATCTGGCTATTTGTCGGTCACGAATGTGATTGCGACCAAGGATTGCACCTGTGCTGGCAAGGTCATTCCTCATGAGGCGGTTACCATGTTCGAGGATCGGCTGCGCGACAGGTTCGCAGTCGAGGTTCTTGAACCTAAGCATACCCGCGATCTCTACAAGGAATATGATCGGCAAATTGAAATCGTAGATGCCATGTGCGGGAAGTACTAATGGCACTCGTCGAAGATATTCTCGGAGATCTGGACCGGGCCGTCATGGACGTGGGCGAGAAGTATTTCACCTCCACGGCCAATGCGCTTGATCCGATGCTGACTATCGTGACCACGCTGCTCATCGTGTTGATCGGTGTCCAGATGGCGCTTGGCGTGAGCCGCATGTCCATGCGCGATGCCTGGCAGCTCGTTTCGCGGATCGTGCTGGTGTTCATCTTTGCCCGATCTTGGGCCAACTTCGGCACGATTTATGATGCCTTGTCATCGGGTATGGGCAGCCTCGCCTTGAGTTTCTTCCAGGGTGACGTACCGACGCCGGAAGCTGCGATGGATCAGTTTGCGGTGCAGATGTCCGATGTGTCGGATGGGGTCGCCAGCGCAGTCAGTTCGATTGCGCGGGGGGTCATTTCGGCGCTCCTGTTCATCGTCCTGTCGATCCTGATGGCGGCCTATGTCCTGATCGTCGGCTTCTCCAAGATCATGATTGCCTTCCTGCTCGGCGTTGCGCCGCTCGCGATGATTGCCACGATCTTCGAGCGGACCAAGACATTGTTCGAGGCGTGGCTGACCGCCTTCGTGGGTTACCTGCTCTATCCCGTGGCAGCGGCAGCGGTGATCGGTGCGGTGGTGTCGATGGCTGACGCACAGTTCGCACCGCAGGCCGATGTGGAAACAGCCGCCATGATCGTCGGTTTCCTGGTTGTTGCTTTCGTCGGCATCTTCGCCCTTCTGGCGATCCCGACTGCGGCTTCGCACATCACCGGCAGCTTTCAGCTCGCCAACTTTGCCCCCGAGGCGCTCCGCGCGGTGGCAACACCCGGAAAGATGCTCGGCCGGTATGTCGCTCCGCGTGCCGAAGCCGCTGCTTCGGGCGCTCGCACCGGCAAGACCCCAGCGATGGCCACTCGCGCCCGCGACCGCGAGTGGGCGGAAAAAGGCGCCGAATGGCGCAGGAAAATGCAGGGCATCGAAATCATGCAGGGCAAGCGCAATTAGCGCGCCTGACCCTATCGAAACGTGGAGGATGCGATGGCGGACCGCGAGTCTGACAGCAGGACGATTCTGGAAAACGAACTGATCTTCGGGGTCCGCCGTCGCGAGCGGCTGGCCTGGATGGTCGCCATCGGCGGTGTTCTGGCAGGCCTGGGAGGCGTCGCCGTGGCTGGACTGACGCTGCCTCTCAAGGAAACGCAGGCGTTCGTGACCATCGTGGACAAGGACACCGGGATTGCCGAACGCGCCGTGCGTGTCGAGGCGGCGGGGGTGGAGCAAGGTGCGGCGGTTGAGCAATCGCTGCTCTACAACTACGTCAAGAACCGCGAAACCTATGACGAAGCGGACAACGAGGCACGAATCCTCCAAGTGTATCGCATGTCGGCGCCCCGGATGCAGGCGGCGCTGAAGGCACAATGGGACAAGGCAAACCCCAACTACCCGCCGCTCATCTATGGCGCGAGCGGCAAGGTGATCGTGGATGTTCTCTCGATCACCCCGGTTGCGTCCAAGACGGCGCAGGTCCGCTTCACCAAGCGGCTCAAGAAGGCGGGCGAGCCGGACCGGATCGGCAAGTTCTACGCCACGATCACCTATGAGTTTCAGCCCACGACGGCGAGCGCGGTGCAGCTCGTGTGGGAAAATCCCTTTGGCTTTACCGTCACCGACTACCGCGTGACCGCTGAAAGCCTTGAAGCGCAGAACATGGAGGGCCAGCAATGATCCGTCTGACCACGATTGCGGCGCTGATCGCGCTCACCGTCCCGGCCGCGGCCCTTGCGGAAGCGCGCCCGCGCGCGGGCGGCAATGACAGCCGGCTGACCTATGCCACCTTCCAGGAGGGGCAGGTTTATACGATCCATACGCGGGTGCGCAACGTCACCCTTGTCGAGTTGGGCGACGGCGAGACGATCCGCTCGATCGCCATTGGCGACAGCGAAGCCTTCCAGGTGGACAAGCTCGAAGGCTCGAACGTCTTTACCGTTAAGCCGGTTCTCGATGGTGTCAGCACCAACCTGACGGTCGAAACTAACCGTCGGTTCTACTTCATCAACGTGGTCGAGTCCTCGTCCGTCACACCCAACTGGTCGGTGAAGTTCACCGTGCCGGGCAGCGGCGGCTCGCGCTCACGCGCGGCCTCGGCTGCGGCGTCGATCCCGGCGGAAGTTCCCATGACCTATCGCGTCCTCAACCGCACGGGCGCGGCGGAGTTCACGCCGGTCGGGATTTCCGACGATGGTAAAAGAACGCTGTTCCAGATCCCGCCTGGTGCCCCGATCCCCTCGATCTTCCGGGCCGATGCCAAGGGACGGGAAACCAGCGTCAACAGCAGCGTGAACGGGACGATCATCACCGTGGGCGCACGCTCGGAACGGTGGGTGCTGCGCTACGGCGATGAGTATGTCTGCATCGAAGGCACAAAGCCCGGCAAAGGGCGGAGGGCACGCTGATGGCCGACGACGATCAACTTCAGACGCGGCTGCAACGGATGCAGAAGCCGGTGACGGCGGCCCCCTGGTGGCGGCGGTTCGCCTTGCCGGCCGGGATGCTCGCCACGGGCCTCGCCGGTGGGGCGTATGTGGCGACGGTGCAGCCAACCCAGACAGAAGCGCCGCCCCCCATGCAGACTTCGGAGGTCAGCGAGTTCCAGGACGACACCGGCCTTGATGGCTTCACGCTGACGGAAAACGATCCTGCGCCTGCGCCGGAACCAGTTGCAGCCCGAACAGAAATCCGCACGATCGCGGACCCGCAAGCCCAGGCGGATGCGGAAAGGGCGCGCGCAGAGTTGGCGCGGGCCAAGGCCGAACTTGACGCGGCGCGGGCCGAGCTTGATGCGGCCAGGGCCGCACCTGGGACGGAACCGGCTGAACTCGATGCGCTGCGGCAGGAAATGCAGCAGTTGCGCGACGACATGACAGCCAAGGACCAGGCGCTTGATGAACTGACCCGCGACAATATGCGCCTCCAGACGGAACTCGACATGGCCGACCAGATTGCAGGCCAGACACAGATGCAGGCTGATCTGGAAGCGCAGCGCCTTGCTGCACTCGAACAGCGCAGGGCCGAACTGGAAGCCCGCCGCGCCGAAGAAGAAGCCATGCTCCAGGCTCGAACACAGTCCGCGATGGTGGCCTATCGCGCAGGGGGCGGCGGATCAGATGGCGAAGGAAACGCCAGCGGGACGGATGAACGCCTTGATGCGGCTGACCGCTTCCGCCGGGCAGGCCGGACAGAGGCGGTGCAGGCCCAGGTGATCGGGGAACCCTCGCGCACGGTGGTCCAGGGCACGCTGATCGAGGCCACGCTGGCGAACGCGATCTCAAGCCAGCTCGAAGGCAATGTGGCTGCCACGGTCAGCTATGACGTGTGGTCGATGGACATGGCGAATGTCCTGATCCCGCGCGGCTCGCGCCTGTTCGGGCGCTACAGCTCGTCCATAGAAAAAGGCCAACGACGGATCATGGTCGCCTGGGATCGGGTGGTCACGCCGGACGGCCAGTCGGTCGAACTCGACGCCTATGGCACGGATCGCGTCGGCCGCTCGGGCTTGACGGGCCGGGTCAACAACCGCACCCTGTCCCGCTTTGCGGCGGCGGCGGCGGTGTCGATCATCGGTGCCGCGCCCGCCGTCCTGGCCGCAGCCGTCGAGAGTGACAGCGACGACGACATTGCCGTGAACACGGCCGAGAACATCGGCACCAACGCCAGCGATACGGTCGGCTCAATTATCAAGGACTACATCGACATTCCGACAACGATCAGCGTGGAACAGGGCGCGGTCGTCATGGTCATGGTGAACGCCGATCTGGAAATGCTCTGATGGCGGCGCTTGGGCATCTGGAAAGCAAGCTCCGCGTCCTGCGCCCGCTGATCGAGGCGGACAGCACGATTGAACTGGCGATCAACAGCGATGGGCGGGTGTGGGTGGAGCGCGCGGGCGACAGCGCCATGTCGCTCTCGGATGTGGCGCTCTCGCCCGTCGAGGTCAAGGATCTGGCGGGCCTCATTGCCAACAAGCAACGCCTGACGCTGACCGATACCCTGCCCGCGATCTCCACCACGGTGGATTATGCCGGAGCCACCCTGCGCTGCCAGGCCATCATCCCGCCGGCTTCTGCTGGTGGTACCACGATCACCTTCCGAGTGTTCCGTCGCAGGCCCGCAGGAGAAGCGCCCAAGCACTTCCGCTTCCTGCGCGATCAGACGGTTTCGCTGGAAGCTGAGCGGCTGGAACGGCTGCGCACGATCCGTCAGATGGCAATTGAAGGACAAGATCCCGACGAGTTCATGCGCGCCTGTATCGAGGCGCGCATGAATATGGTGATCTCGGGGGGCACGTCCTCGGGCAAGACCGAGTTGGCCCGACGCCTGCTCTGGATGGTGGAGGAATGGCATCGCCTGGTGATGATCGAGGATTCGGCCGAGCTGCTGCCCGCGCAAGCGAACGTGGTGAGCCTGATTGCCGAACGGGTTGAAGCCTCCGCCCGCGCGGCCGACAAGCTTCTGGAAATGACCCTGCGCCTGCGTCCCGACCGGATCATCCTGGGCGAGTTGCGAGGTGTCGAAGCTGTCACTTTCCTTGAAGCCATCAACACCGGCCACGAGGGGAGCTTCACCACCATCCATGCCACGACCGCTCGCAAGGCGGTCAACCGGCTGGCCTTTCTGGTGATGCGGGCGGGGATGCCGCTGACGCTCGCGGAAATCCGGGACTATGTGCGCGAATCCATCGACGTGATTGTGCAGACCGGCCGCATGGGAGAGGATCGCGGGATTTTAGAAACCTACTTTCCCGCGCTTGATGGGGAAAGCGGCTAGGCCGCTTTCTTCTTGCTAAATAGCCGCGCGTCAAACTCGTCCATCTTGGACTGGGCCTTCTTCTTGATGGCTTCCTTCACGGCCTCGTCGCTCCGGTTGTCATGTTCGCCACGTCGTTCTTCTGCCACGTCACGCGCGAGCGTCGGCTTTTTCGATGATCCGGCCACGGACTGCCCGGTACTGTCAGCAGGAAGTGCCGCCGGTTTGCTGCCGGGTGCCTCGGCCTCCTGGGCCGCGCCTTCCTCAGCGGCGGCCTTCTCGACCTTTGCCTTGTGTTCTTCTTCCGCGACCTCGCGGGCTAGCGGCGGCTCTGGTTGTTCCGCAGCTTTGTCCTTCTTTCCTTGCTCGTCCTTGCGCGCGTTCTCTGCCGGAGGATAGGCTACTTTCGCTTGTTGCAGCGACGTGACCTTGGCCTTCAACTCGTCCAGTTCGGCCCGCATGGCGTCGGGATAGGGCAGCGGTCCCTTCTGCGCGTCAAAGATGGCTTTGAAATAGGGATCCTGGTAATAAACGATCCGGTCCACCAGGATCGGGTTCTGCCGTTCGGGGATCAGGATGATCTTGTTCGGGTCGAGCTTGCGAACCTCGTCAGGTGTCAGCAGCGGCCGTTCCTCGTTGCGTCGCGAAATCGAGCGTTTCAGGATGCCCTGCGCGTCCTGCGAATAGCTGTCGCTGAGGGACAGGCGGGTGGTCTTGCCAAGCGCTTCGGACACTTCCCCGGCGGTCTTTTTCTCGTTGGGGGCGATGTAGAGCTTCATGCCCGCTGCGGACTCGATGGAAAGCCGTTCGTTCTCCGTGTAGATGCTTTCAAGCCCCGGAACGGATTGCGTGATGATCGACACCCGCGCACCATGTCCAGCGAGTTGCTTCAAGGACTGCACGATGATCGGCATATGGCCGAGCTGGTCAAATTCGTCGAGGATGATCTGCACCGGCCACGGCTCAAGCCGGGGATCGGGGATCCGGGCGCGCATGGTGGCGATCAGCTCCCCAAACATCAGCCGCAAGAGCGGCGCCAGCGTCGGAATGTCGTCAGAGTTGGCGACAATATAGATCGAGTGCGGCGCGCGGCGAATGTCGTCCCAGGAAAAGTCGTTGGCGCTCGTCACCTTGTCAATGCGCGGGTTGAGCCACAGACCAAGCCCAGCCCCATCCAGCACCGAGGAATAGGATGACAGGGTGCGATCCGAATAGCCTGAGAAGTTGAGAAAGATCGTAGCGGACTGTTCGTGCTGCATCTCGACCGAAAACTTCTGGTAAGCCTTCTCCTTGTTTCCGCTGCCGAACAGGATGCGACTGATCGCGCCGATGGTCGGCGTCTTGCGCTCGATGGCGAGCATTCCAGCCGCAACGAAAAGCTGCCGCGCGCCCACAATGAAATCGGAAGCCCCGCCCTTCTCATTCTTGGGCGTCAGGAAGTAGCTGGCGAGCTTGGACAGTTCGGTGAACCGCTGGTCGGTATCCGTGATCCCGGCAATCCGTTCGAGCGGGTTGTAGCGATGCGTCGGGTTCTCGAAGTCGAAGGGCGCAAAGCGAAACACCGCGTCGCCCTGTGCCAGCCGGTGCCGAGACGTGGCCTCGAAGATGTCCCCTTTTACGTCCATCACGACACAGGAACCGGGGAACAGCAGCACATTGGGAATGACATAGCCTACGCCCTTGCCCGAGCGGGTCGGGGCTGCGATCAGAGCGTGCGGGAACTGGTCATAGCTGCCGCAGACGAAGCGCCCGGTCCTGTTCTTTTTCGCCGGCTTGCCGAACTTGCCGAACACCAGACCCGCCCCCAAGGGCATCAGAAGCCCGCTTTTCCTGACCTCGCCCTTGGTCTGAAAATGAGCCTTGCCGTAGGTGGTCAGCCGGTGGGTGAAACTGAACACGAGCGCCACAAGCGCCAGAAGGACTGACCCGCCCACGACAATCAAATAGGCGGTGCGCCACGGATCTTGGCGCAGCCCGGATAAGCCGGGAAAGTCCGTTACCAGGATGAACGGGTTGCCCGCGTTCATGTTGGTCCCGAGCTGCCATTGCAGCCAGAGGCCCCCGATCATCAAGCCGACGAAGGCCCCGGCGATCAGGCCCGCCGGGATGGCGACGCTCATGCGGTTCATTGGCCCTCCTCCTACAGCTCCAGGTCGTGATCTTTGCGGCGCAGTTCATGCTCAGGCGTGTCGCGCTCGTGCAGCCGTTCCTTGGCAAGCTCCACCTGTCGTATGGTCAGGCCGATGCTCTCGTGGCTCTCCGCGGCCGCGACAAGCGCCTTCGAGATTTCGCGCCGCTGCCCCGGCTCGGGGAAGTCGAGCGCAAGCGCCCGGTCGTCGCCGGCGGCGATCTGCTCGACCACCTTTTCCCCGTAACGCTCCTTCAGGTCGTTGGCGAAGCGTTCGGCGTGATCCTCATGCTCGAACTCGACGCGGCCGTGCTGGCGATGAACCTCGGTCAACGATTCCAGCGTCCGCGTCAGGCGGTCTTTCTCGTGGCTGTGGTCAATCTCAAGGGCGTTGTTGAGCGTCTTGGCGGCGGTGGCATAGAAACGGTCCACCAGATCGGCGGCGGCGTGGCGCTCGTCCTCGCGGTCCAGATCGAAACCCCGCGCCTTTGAGACAGCGTTAAGATCCTGCTTTACCCATTCGCGCTCCTGCCAGGCGTTCGCGGCCGGATGCTCCAGTCGGCGCTCCATCGTCTCCCGGTCGATGCCGATGGCTTCGCCGGCCTCGAACACGGCGGATTTGACCTCGCGGGCGGCGTCCTCGCTCAAATCCATCGTCACCTTGCCACGCCGGATTTCGTCGTCCAGAACTTGCGTCTTGTATAGCTCGGAACGGGGCGCACGCTGCACCAACTCGGCCCCGCGCGCATCACCCAGGTCGCGCATGATTTCGGTCGTAACCTCGGCCAATTCCTGCCGCATTTCGCGCCGGTCGGCGGGATCGAGCGTGGAAATCTCGCGCTCGGCATTGTCCAGACAGGATGTGAACACGCGGTCCAGTTCCTTCCGGCTTTCGGCTTTTTCAAGGTCCATGTTTTCAATCTCCAGGGCTTTCGGGGTCAAAATACCGCCCGCCTCAAGAATCTCGGCCGCCCGCTCCATGCGAAGCGCCACGTCCTTTAGACGGGAAAGCGAGGCAATCGAGGCCAGCATCCGCAATGTGGCGGCACTCTGTTCCACCACCGCAAGGCCGTCCTCAAGCGCCTTGTCATGCAGCTTGCGCTCGTGGACCGCCCGCTTCTCGCGCGCGGCACCCTCGATCTCGGCGCGGGTCGGGCCGTAGGTCAGGATGCCCCGCTCCAGGCGCGAGGAGGCGTCCAGTTCCACCCCCATGTCAGCGGCCAACTCGACCAGGCGCTCCTTCATCATGTCGAGGCAGAACACGTTGTCGCGGGCGATGTAGAACCACTCGTCGTTGTGCAGCCCGCGATTGTTCAGGACGATGTGGACATGCGGATGCGCCCTGTCAGTGTGAAGCGCCGCGACATAGGACCACTGGTCGTCAACATGAGTGCCCGACTGGAACATCTCGAAGGCCCAATCCTCTGCGATCCGCAGCGCCTTCTTGGCAGACAGATCGGCCGGAAACGACAGCAGCAGATGCGTGGTATGGCCGTTCTTCGGTTCTCCTGACCACGCATCCTCCCAATCAAGCGCCATATCGTTGCGCTGCACGTCGGTAAGCGACCGCGCGCCCCACTCAAGTTCAACCGCGTTGCCGAACACCGCTTCCGACTTGCCGAACAGATAGTCGAACTGCGCGGCCAGTTGCGCGCCAGTATGGGTGCCGCCCTGGCTGATCTTTTTCAGGACTGCGGCGTTCGACCCCTGCCCGACCCGCCACAGGTTGCGCGCCCGTGCGGAAAACAGCGACCCCCCTGCCCTATCCCGCCGCGCCTTGCCGAAGGTGGTGTTCCTGAATCGCCCACCTCCGCCCCGGCCGAGGCGGATTTCACCGATCAGGTCATCGGCCAGATCAGCCACGTCCGGCCTCGATGAACTTCTGGAACAGCCGCGTCCCGCGCCGCCGCTGCTCGTTCACCACCGCCCGCAGGTAGCCCTCCACTCGTGGAAACGCGCGCCGCAGCTCGTCAACCGCCTGCCACTCCTGCCGCGCCAAGTCGATCCGGCCCCGGTTCGATGCCATCGCGATCTGGTTCACGTTGACCCCAATCTTGCGCAGATCGCCCCGAACCTCGTCCAGTTTTTCGGCCGTCACCGGATCGAACTCCAGCATCCCCGACGCTGCGCGCACCAGGGCGCGGATTGCATCGGAGTTGGAGCCGAAACCGAAGCGGGCTTTCAGCCACTCCAGCTGCTCGATCTCGGCCGGGGTCAGCCGCGCCGACACCGGCTTGCCGTCTGTGGTAGCGCTGTCGCGGCTGCGAACCTCGTGCTGCCGCACCTTGGCAATCGTGTCCTTTGACGCCCCTACGGCATCCGCGACGGTTTGGGCGGTCCCGCCTGCCCGCAAGCGGCGGATCGCCTCATCGCGCTTGGAAGGAGTGAGTCTCTGACGAGTCAAGGGCCACCTAATCCAACTTTGTAAACATTTGGCAGTTCCTGCCACTTCCACCCTTCTCTTTTTCGCTCCCTCCGTCAACCGCTATCCCTACCTCGCCGCCAAGACAGGACCGATCCTACGATTAGGCCGCGCTGCGGAACCGTCAGGTGAGAGAAGGCAAAAGTTGATGCGGACCCAAGGGCTGTCCGCCTCTGTATGCCCGCGTGAATGCCTCTGTCGCGGCAGAAGAAGGCTTGGACCTCTCGCTGGCGGCCCCAGACCTAAGGGAAGCACATCTTTGCCGCTCTAAGAGCAGCTCAGAGGATCGAACTGCAACGATGACTCGTAGTGACAAAACTTCATAGAATCAGACGATCAGCCCATCAGATCGACAGAACCGCTACGAAGCAGAATTTCAGATTAACAAGTAGTCGGAGCGACACCGCAACGTTCTTCAAAAAAACAATAATTCATAGTGACGCTGATGAGGCGCAACACATCTTCGACGTGACATTATTTCAGTGTGATAGTGTTTTGACGTGACAACATGTCTGTTTTTCATAGCAACATGCATTCGGTAATACATACATTATATCTATCAACGTGGCATGCCATCGATGCAGCAGCGACACAGATCCTCGGCAATGCAACGGTTCAAGGCAACGGTCCTTCACCGATGCTCCTTGACTGCTATACAGTGAGGCAAGGCGACTGCCGTTAAGTGTGACGCGGCCACGAAACTGCAAAGGGACAGGACTATGGGCAAGGGTGTGCGAGTAATCTCGGTGATCAACCGGAAAGGGGGGTGCGGAAAATCAACCCTGGTACGCGGACTGGCAAGCGCCGCCGTCGCGCGAGGGGAGCGGGTGACGGTGTTCGACACGGACAGCAGCCAAGGTATCTACGGTTGGATGAAGGTTGCCGTGAGGCTCGGCAACTGGAGCGATCAGGCCGAGGTGATCCACACCTACGACCCCGCCGAAATCACTGCACGGCTCGATGCTATCTACGCAGAACCGCCGCACGATCACCTCGTCCTGATCGACACGTTCGGCGGCGCGAGCGAAGCCTTGGACGATGTGGTGACGCAATCGCATCTGATCGTGGCGCCGATCCGGCCTGGCCGGAACGACTACACGGAAACAATGGAAACCCTGGTCTGGCACGAACGTCTGAAAGGGCGCGTATCTGATCCCGGCGATGTTCCTGAATACCGTATTGTCGTGAACGGCATCACTCCCGATCCGAGCGCAACCGAACGGGAGGCCATTGTTCATATCTTGGAGACGATGCCGGCGATTGAAGAACCGATTCTAGAACGGAAAGCTTACAAGCAGACGGACGGGGAAGGACTGCTCGGGGCAATTCGCGACAAAACCCGAAAGGGCATCATCCAGAACCATCTAACGAACGCCTTGGAGGAAATGAACGCCGTTCTCGATCTGCTTGACGGCGCGATTGCCGAAAGAATGGAGGCGGTCTGATGGCACCGCGCAAGAAACCCGCCATGATCCTCAAGCGCGATCACGCCTTCACCGAAGTTATCGGAAAACCGGCGAACCGCAAACCCAATGCATTTTCGATGGCATCGGAGGAGTTCCAGGAAAAGCTGGAAACGGCCCGAACCACCGAGAAGGGTAAGGCCCTAGAGGCTCGGATCGACAGGGCAGGGGAACCTGATCCGGTGGACGCTATCGCGCACCCCGAGGCACCAGACGATGCGGACCGGCAGGGCAAGGCTGCGGTCGGAACGGACGCAGGCCCGCCCTTTATGCCCGAACTGCCGGATGCCCACAGCACAAAGGTCCAAGCTGCAACTGACGCCGGGAACGGGGAAGCACCTGACCAGCAGACGGAGGCGCGCCCGAAAAGCAGAAAAGCCGAGCCGCAGCCGAAAGCTGCCGGGGCAGGGGCCGTGGAGACGGTGGAAGTGATCGTCTCGATCATGGTTCCGAAGGATTTGGTCGAACGGGCGGGGCGGTGGGCGGCAATCGCGCGCCAACCGGCTCCGACCGTGCTGCGGCACGCGCTTAAGAAAATGAAGCCGCAGCTCCGTGATGAACTGAAAACCATCAGGGTCGGAGACGTGCATCAGGACCGCATCGAAGAAGCCGGCTATCGCTTGCAATCGCGGCTCCGATTCACGCCAACCGAGTTTGCCGACATGCAGGCCCGGCTCGATCCGGCGGGCTTCGGCATCCTGTCCTCGATGCTGAACCATTATTCACGGGACAGCTTCACCGACTTCCTCGACAAACTTCTGACCGATAACGGTTACTGATGGAGTGATCCCCGCATGAGCGGGGATCGCGGCAAAGGCGCGAACTCGCGCCTCCGGGGGGATTCGGACAAGCCGAACGCCCCCGGTCTGGTGGGCCATGCGCGAAGGGCGCGTGGCCGTCTTGGGAACCGCTTGGTTCCCCCACGCAAGGCCGCGCGCTTGACGGGGGCGAGGGGTTTCCCCGGCCTTCCTGCGCGCTGCGCGCTCCGTGCAGGCCGGGTGATCCCCCTCCCCTCGCCCCCTACGCGCAACCTTGCGCGGGTCCCCCTCCTGCCCTCGCCGGTGGGCAAGCCGGGAAGCGAGCTTCCCGGCGCTCTCCATTTCTTTCCAGCCGGGCCAAAAGGGGGTTTCGGATGGAAAAGCAAAGCGGGGCGAAGGGAAAGGGCAAGCGGCTGTTCGTACGGGCAATTGCCGAAATCATCGACGCCAGGACCGGCCAACTGGTCGGCGCGCAGTATCAGTGGAACACGGGCGAGCGGCGCCTGGAGTGGTTCGGGGACAAGGTGGCCGATTACCGGCTGCGTCCCCTGGAGGTGAAGGCCGGTCCTCCGATCAGTCGTCACTGATGGAAGGAAAGTTGCTCATGTCGGGCAGATGTTCGAGGCGGAACTGCTTGATCGGTGCATGGTGCCATTCCTTTTGCGTGGCACCTGTATTCCAGCGGTAGAGCAAGCCCGCTTCCTCGCCGGTCCGAGTGTCGATGATCCGCGCGATCACGGTGCAAAAGAGCTTGCGGGATCGTTTCGGCTTCATGGCTGCGTGTTCTCGTGTCATGTGGTATGAAACCTATCAAGCGAGCTATATTCGATCAATATGAAATCAAATGATCCAAATGAAATCATACCCGCACAGATCAGGGCCGCGCGGGCTTTGGTGAAGCTGTCGGCGGATGATCTGGCCGATCGGGCAAAGGTGGGCATCGCAACCATTCGCCGCGCGGAAAGCGACACCGGTCCGAAAACCTCGGCGGTGGTTCTCAATGCGCTGCGCCACGCCCTTGAAGCGGCAGGGGTGGAGTTCTTGGCGGTGGATAATGGCGGTCCGGGAGTGCGGCTTAAGATAAGGGAAAACTGATGTATGTTCTTCTGGTGATCGTGATGGGCGGCGGCTTTTCGGCCGAGTTTTCGAGCAAGGCGGCGTGTGAAGCGGCTCGCGTGCAGGTAGTTGAGGCGGTAAGCGAGCCGAACCGCTTTCTGACGGTCTGCGTCCCGAAGGACGGCTGATTCAGGACAAGGGCCAGCGTGCCGCGCAAGCGGCTGCGGGCGCCGCAGAGGCGCATGGCGGCGCGTGGCCCGGCCGCGACCGGGGCGCGCGTGGCCTACCTGGGCAATAGGTTGCGCCCTGCGCGAGGCGGGGCAAGGGCAGGGGCCTTAATCAACCGTGCAGATGAAACGCTCGCCGTGGCGGTCGTCTATTTCATAGATCAGGACCGGCTGACCGATGCGCGCGGCCCGTCGCCGTTCTCGGCGGCGGGCCTCGGCTTCGTTAGCGCAGATGATCGGCAGGTCATCGAGATCGTCGCGCACCTCATAGATCATAGTGCGACCCCCGGTTTGAGATTACCGCTGCGGTCCAGCCAGCCGCGCGCTTCGGCGCAGGCCATGCAAATGCAGGTGCCGATGCCCTCGACCACGACCGGCGCGAAATAGACCCAAGGGTTTGACCTGCCGCATTTGCGGCAGGTCAGGTGGGTGGGGCCGCTCACGCGGCGGCCCTTTCCTCGGCGGGGCGCGTCTGCAACAGCAGGTCGGCGGCTTTCTGTGCTTCGGTTGCGGCTTTGAAAATAAGCCGCTTGTCGTCTTGCAGGGCGCGCAACCAACTCTTGACATAGGCACCGGACTGCTCAAAATCTGGTGTCAGGCCAAGCCGGGCGCAGGTCATGCAATTTCCGATCTCGGCAATAAGCTCCTCAAAAGAGTAGCTTTTCTTTTCATTGAAGCGCGACAGGCGGTCAAGGCGGCTCTTGTGACCTGTCCAATGGGTTGCTTCATGGGCTAAGGTATAATAATACCCCTCCGCGCTGTGGAAAGTCGCAATCGGCGGCATGTGGATGTAGTCCTCGGCGGGGTTGTAGTAGGCTTGCGGCTCGTCGCTGGTGCGAATGTCCGCGCCGGTCGCCGCGAAAAACGCGTCAAGGGCGGGGTCGGCCTCCGTGCCAAGGTCGCGGGCAGGCTCGGCGGGGGTGCCGTAGTATTCGGCGGGCAGGCCGTCGATCTGCTCGGCGTTAAACACGCGGTAGGCTTTCAGGTAGGGCAGGCGGCGTTCCTCGCCCGTCTCCGCGTCCTCGCGCTCGAAGGTGCCGTATTTGACAACGGTCGACGATTTTTCACCCTTGCGGACCTGTCCGCCTGCCTCTTGGGCCTGCTTGTAGGTGAACCAGCGGGCGGCGCGGTAGCCCTTGGCGTCTGCGGCAAGCCACAACATCAGGACGTTGATGCCGGAATAGGGTTCGCCGTTGCTCCGCAGCGGGAAGGCTGCGCCGCCCTTGGCGCCGGTCCAAGGCTTGCGCCATGCCGGGGTGCCTGCCTCGATGCTGGCAATGATGCTGTCGGTGACGTGGGCGTAGAGGTCGAACTTGTCAGCCATGTGTGGCTCTCCTTTAGCGACGGGGGCGGCCGGGTCTTCTGCCCGTTCCGCCGATGGGCGAGCCTTCCTGATCTGATTTCTGAAAGGCCCATGCCTTTCGGAAAGCAGAGCGGGGAGGGCGCAGCCCTGCCCGTGGCCCCGGCCGAGACTGTCACGGGGTCGGGAAGGCGGGGTGGTGCGGCCCGCAGCCCGGAACGGGCGAGGACACGGCCCGCCTGGACGACGACGCCCAACGGGCGGCGCTTGCCCCTTGACCGGCTCGGGCGGGGATGCGTGGCGGACAGGAAAACAAAAAGGCTGCGGACGGGGGTGAGCG
>Ga0181344_1000245_pt1 | contig 22290 bp, 20 predicted proteins | sample Su13VDMLBDD_FD_130098 | JGI IMG/M metagenome (GOLD analysis project Ga0181344, IMG submission 130098) | Freshwater viral communities from Lake Michigan, USA - Su13.VD.MLB.D.D | ecosystem: Environmental > Aquatic > Freshwater > Lake | place: USA: Michigan | collected 2013-07-15
AGCGATTGATTTCAGGTAACCGCCCTCCTACCCTCGTTTCTACAGATCAGACAGTTGAAGATCCTGCCATCTTTGCTCTTGAAAAACATCTGGAAGATTTTCTTGTACAGAACTGGAAACAAAAAGAGCTGGGTAAAAACTATGACATATATGAGGAAGATGGGGAACTAGTGGGCCAACAGTATCAAAGCGATACTGGTCCTATTGACATCCTAGCTATCAGTAAGGATAAAAAGGAGCTTCTTGTTGTTGAACTAAAAAAGGGAAGAGTTAGTGATAGCGTTGTTGGACAAGTTCAGCGTTACATGGGATATGTTCAAGAGGAACTAGCTGAAGAAGGACAAAAAGTAAAAGGGGTAATCATTGCGCTAGAGGACGATCTGAAAATCAGACGCGCCCTGGCAGTAACCAACAACATAGACTTTTATAAATACCAGGTGAGTTTCAGGCTATACAAGTAGAAATAAAGGTGTTTTTAACTACGCTAGTAAAAAAAGTTTGTTTTTGACCGTCATTTGCGTCATTTGCAACATCCGAAATGACGGAAATGTTGCAAATGACGATGATAAACAAACTTAATTTTTCAAACCTGCTATATTACCTTCTGAAGTTCTACTCACTTCTACACCAAGTGACCTTAGTCTCTCTGTAAAAGACTTTAGCGAACAGGATCTAAATCCATAGAGCCTACAGTAATTACTATACGACTCATAAACGCCCTTAACAAACAACTTGCCATTAGAGTCGACTGTATAGTTCTCATCCTCAATGAACATATGTACCGTATCAGACTTTTTCTTGTATTCCGATACCATGTCAGCAATTGTCTTTGAAAAAGCAAATTTCCTCGTTTCTAGTAGGCTTCTAAGCCCATCGAGAACCCAATTGAAAATTCCAGGCAATTCTGATGCAATGATTTTTTTTGCTAGATCAGGATCTCGCTTATCCTCAGGAATAGTAGTATTAAAAGGAATGATCATAAATCTTCTAAAAAATGCTTCGTTTTGCTCAACATCCCTTGGAAGAACATTTGTATTAAACATCAGACGTGCATAGTCAGAAATTGTGATAGGCTCTTTGTAAGGCAGCCTCGCTTGAATAGGTTCACCACTCACTAATTGCTTGAAAAATGTAGTATCCATTCTGGAGGAAATTTCAGATGAGTAGTTTAGTAACACCAAACCTAGCTTTGCTCTATAGTAACCATTAGCGTCCGTTAAAGATTCCAAACTATAATTGGAAACATTCTCAGATCCCAGTAACGCACTTATAATGCTAAACACTACCGATTTACCATTTGCTCCGCTTCCAAATAAAACTAAGGCTTTCTCAAGCAAAAGAACATTATTAGGAATTAACACGTACCCAATATACTGTGACAAAACTAGTTGTGCACCTCTATCTGGAAGCACCTCGTTCAAGAACGATTGGAACATAGGTGCCGTAGCTTCTGTATCATATTTGAATTTTAGCTGATGAGTAATGAAATCTCTTTGATCAAAATCATATAGTCTTTGACCCATTTGATTAATCAAAAATGTTCCATTTAAAAGATTTATTCTAACCTCACTATTAATTCTCCTTGGTGGCGGTAGGTATGCTGAGGAGTAAAATTGTTTCAGTAGCGCTTCCTTGAATTTATAATGCGTTGCAGTTTTATACTCCAAGCCCAAGAGATTAGCAACTTTACCAAGTGTATGACGCATAGTTTCTCCAGAAATATGGCGCCAATACTCACCATTAAAAACATAAACGACACCGTTATTGATACAAAGCCCAAACCTTTTATTAGTAGCCGTGCGTAAAAACTCATCAACAATTATTACATGCAAGTCATTTTGAGAGAGTCTGCCCTCACCTTCTTGCAAAGCCATTGAGGTAAAATCAATTGGTTTAAGCTCATAAAGTATGGCCTCTAATACATCATCGTGACAAATCTTTTCTTTTGGTTTATAAACTATGTCTTCTGAAGGAATGTCAAACCGCTCTGCAATTGCTTGTTGCAACCTTTCAGGAGAATTTAGAATCAAATCGCTAATTGGTTGACTTAATTCACTACAATCTGAGTGTAAGTCTTCTTTGAAATCTTCTGTCATAATTTTTTTTTGTGCGTCCTAATTATTCAGGCTGCGTGTTATTAATTGTGTTTTTCAAATCATTGCAAGGAGGACAAATGGGAAACTCCTTTCTAACCCTTTTTTCTAACCCTGCAAGCCCTTTTATGGTTACACGGGTAACTAAAACAATTTGGGGAGGGTTTAACTGATAAATAGTTTTTGTAAAAGATTCAAACCAGCCTTGAAGCCTGTATTTATCTGAAGGAGTTTTGTCGCTTAAAAGAAACCCTTTGAACCGCAACCATTCAAAAAATTTAATTTCGCCTCCTGGAAATTTGATTGCTTTTGCTGCTTGAGCAATTGAAAATGTTTGGGAGCTAAGACCCGATCTACTTCTTCTCATATTATTGTTTTTTTATTTGATTAAAGAAAATCTCATCCTTGAAGCCACCAGTATTATTTTGGTAGTAAAAGGCTTCGTTTCGGTTAAATTCAATTAATTGTTGCAGGTCATCTTCCGAGAAGATTACCCTCCTACCAACTTTTGTAAAGCTGATTTTACCAACTGACATCCAGTTATCAACTGTCCGAATTGAAACACCGAGCTTTTGTGCCAACTCAGTCTTTGAATAATAGTTCTTTGCTTGTGTCATATTTAAATTTTAGATGTTACTACTTTTTATTGTTATATCATATAGGCAAAAAAATTTATTGCTCGTCGGATTCCTTTAAAGCCAGACTTTTTAATCGCTCAACTAGCTTTTTAATAATATGAATTCGATTGAACCTTAAAATTCCAGCAAGTACTCTTCCTCGATCATCTACGTGCTTTTTCTCTTCCCCAATATAATGCCCCACCCATACTCGTTTACCTTTCTGAAAAAGCACTGACCCCCTAACATGGACATATCTATTGTTCGCTTCCTTCTGGTCTGAAACAATAGCACTACTAACTTTGGCTGATAAAGCTGCTTGATAGCATGCAATCTGGGACATAATCTTAAGTCCACGCTCAAAAATTTCCCTTTCAGAACTAGACATTCGTTGTAAATCAGAAGTCAAAATATTTACCTCTCTCTTAAGTTGGTCATGGTCAACCCGTTCCAAGCCATCAAATAACTTTTCGTTTATAAAAGCTCCTTCGATCATTGATTTATAGTCCTGGTAGTATTTCATATTTCAGAGCAATATTACTATAATTTGTTGTTACAACATGGATTGGTCATGTTATTTAATTATTAACAATTTTTGTTTCAACAATTCCAAGAGCCATATCTCCTTGATTTTCAACATATTTTGAATAATGTGCAGTCATTCCTACTTCTGCATGCCCAGCAATCCCCTGAACAGTGGTCATATCCACACCTAAAGAGACAGCCATAGTTATGAAGGAAATTCGGGCAACATGGCTAGTCAAGTTTTTACTAATTCCAGCAAGTTTGGAAAGCCGTTTTAGGCTCCTATTGTATGTAGCAGTTGCAAGCGTAACAGCTCTATCTAAATCTGTTGCGCTACAAAAATGTGCTGAATCAGGCAACATCTGAAAAACATACCCATCTGACGACCCCTTTATTTGAGAAATGTATCTCTTGGCTAATTGGGCTGCAAAGGGTGGCATTTTTATGCGATGTGGCATACCTGTCTTTTTAATCCTTACCTGGACATAATCGTCCTCAATATTTGATTTTCTAAGGAGCAAGACATCGCTTACACGCATACCTCCAGATAAAATTGTCCATACGAACATATCCCTTGATCTTTCTAAATCGCTACCTGGCTCAAGGTTTAGATTAACCAATGACTTAATCTCACTCTCTGATAAGAAAGGCCTAATAGCCTTTTCGGTTTTAAGCTTCATCCTTTTGAAAGGATCGCTTTCAGAACTAATTATGTCTTTCTCTACCGCCAGTGAAAATATTCTTCGAAGGCTTTTTAAGTTAGTATGAATCGTATTTACACTATTTCCCAATTTATTTCTGAGATAGGACTGATAATCATTTAGAAGTGCTTCATCTATGTCATAAAAAGAAGCTGATCTACCACCTAAAAATTGCTCAAATTTTAAAAATATTGACCGCACTTTATCTGCTGTACCAACTTTATCAGTCTTTACCAGTTGATCGATGTGGGAGTCTACCAAGGCAAAAAAAGACATATCACTTTTTCTAACAGCTAAACTCTTTGCTTGAAGAGGAGTAATATGTTTGGCATGAAGGGCTTTTATCATCAGTTGCTCGCGGATTTCTGATATCTTCCTTTCTAGTAACATATTGATTGAGTTAGCATCCTTGTAGGATGGACGCACTCTCTGACGCCTTTTATCCCAAAATACCAATGGAATAACAATATTCGTGCTTATGTAATTACAACGTCTGTTGTTAGTAAATCGAATGTAGATTTTAACTTCCCCATTCTTATTCACCTTGTTTTTGAATACAAAAAGTGCTATCCCTGGTATCATGAATTCAAAATTAAAAACATCAATTGAGGTAAAACATTGGTAAAACAGCACGTGCATTTCTGTGCATACTCGTGCATGTATTTACCATATTAATTTTTTGTTAACTGGTGATTATCAGGAAATAACACGTAACCAAATAAACGCAAATGAAGCTTGGCCAAATCTGACGGGGTCACGAAAAACATAAATAACCCATTGCAAATTAATAACTTGTGATGGGTTTTTTGTTTTTGGTCAAACATAGTTAAAACAAACAATGCGTGTTATTGCGTGATTAATCAATCCTATTGCTGAAGTTAATAAAATGTTTCTTGTAAAAGAAAGAAGTGCAGTACCACTTTATACTTGTTTTGAAGGTCAAATTCCTTGCTCTCACAACTTAGCTTCTAGATAATATAAATATAGCTTTCATCAACTCCCATTTACTAGTAAAGGGGTATTAATACTCCCCAGGTACATCCCTTGTTCTGAAGGAAGCCCCCCCCTCTTAGCTCATCAATAACCAACTTGGTTAGAGAATTTTTTTGTAGGTGAAAGAGGTTAGGTTACTCCCCAAAATCCCTCCCTACATGTTAGGACAAGTTGGACCATCTCCCGCGGTAAGATTGTTCATCCTGTCATTTCAATTCTTCACACACTAAAACCAAAAAACAAAATGGTAACAGTAACAAACTGCCTAGAAAGGCAAAGAAAAGATGGAACCTCATTCGCAGTGCTGGAAATCTCTGGTGGTGTTGAGCTTGTTCAATCCCAAGCTACACAGCGGTATTATGCAACGCTGCGTAAGTGCACCATTCCTTTCACAGGAACATTAGAAACAGCTAAGCTCATGATTGGTCAAAAGATCGAGGGTGAGATAGTACGGGTGATTTGTGAGCCCTATGAGTTCACCAACCCACGCTCTGGGGAAGTGATGCGTCTTCAGCATTCTTGGGCCTACCAGCCAAAAGAAAGCAACCAAGCACCTATCGGCCACACCAGACTCAGTGCCTTCCATTTAGCGTAAGCTAGTTCAATGTCCTTCCTAAGGAGCAACAGCAAGCACCAAGGATCAGCCCATCCACACACAGGCAAAACGTCCTCCCTGAATCCTTTTGTTAGCTCTGCTGATTAAGCTCGCTTGTGGAGGATGGATGATGAACACAGGGGATCAGTGTAACAGCTGGTCCCCTTTTTATCTAATATTAAACTGCTTCAAAATGAATGAGAGTATTGAGAGTAGAATTATTGAAACAATCAAATACTTTATAATCTTTAAGTCTGAGTCTGAAAAAATACGCCCTTATGATTGTTGTGTAGTCTCAAGTGAAGAATGTTCCTTCTCATTTTTTCGCTCAATTTCTTTATCAATTCTTTCTTCAAGATTTGCGTTAAAGATTAAGAAAAGGACATAGAAAATAACAATTGGACCTAGAACATAGACTAAAAACTCAGACATGTCATATGATTCAATCAGACTATAGAAGCCAAAAGGCCAAAAATCATCGTGATTTTTTCCACTCCATCCAAGACTTAAAAAGACTAAGTGAATAAATGCCCAGCCAATAAAATAGCCAAGGATTTTGCGTACTTGAGGAGGCAGATTCATCTTATGGGGTTTATATTAATTATTGAAAGGATCATCCATAACTTCCATAGCATTCCTAAAGAAGGAATGGAACTCCTTAACGTTTTCAAAATGTCTTCCTTGAAAATTACATGATGCGATTGAAGGTAGTCCATCGATACGCAAGGATATGCCATTAAACAGTTCCATATGAGTATAAACCCATTCTTCAATGGTTTTCGAGCTTAAAAAATCGATAAGAGCGATTTCGCATTTAGAATCGTTGATAATATAATTAACTAACTCGTATTCCATGGGGCATAATAACTGAAAATAAGATTAAATTTAGTTTGCATTTGGTGTCATTTGAGAATTTTGTGATACTTCGTAAAAAAGTGAGTGGAATCTCTCGATAAAGTCATCCATATTATCAACCCCATGTGTTGTAACTTCTGGATACATGATTTTATTTTGATTAATAAATGTTTTTTCAAGATCATTTAGGTTAAGTACGTCATGTGATAACTCGTGATACATTACATAATATTTCATCGACCTAGAAAGGTGGCCCCAAGTCGAAGGATTAACATAAATCTCTATTCGATCATCATCATTTAGCCCAAGAGAGAGCGCATATAAATGGGTGGTGTTTTGAAGTTGGTCCAACTTTGCGAATTTTATTATTTTGACTTTAGGCTTTTTAGGGTAAATACCGTAATACTCAAGGTCTCGATAAAATTTTTCGTAATAAACATCGAAATTTTCATTTGTAGTGAAAGATGTTGCAGCTATTTCGCTGATAGAAATTTGGCTTTCATCTTTTCTTAATAGGGACCAAATTAAAATTGGACATATTATTAAAATAGACAGGCCCATCAATGCATTTGCTAATCTTGATTTAAAGATGTCTTTTAAAGGCCTGAATAATTGTAGCTTAACAAATGTTATTAAATTCTTAAGTGCATATTGTTTATACTTTTTTTGATTTGGTATTTCGGGTGGTAATTTTAGATATAAACTATTGAGCTCTGGGATTTCTGAAATATCTTTCCATTCTTCTAATCCAAAATACCAGATCTTATTTTTGCGTGAAAAGATATAATCACTCAACTCTTCCTTTGAAAATGGGCCAAACTTTGACGCCCCATCAGTATAAAAATATTTTCTCAATGTTAGTTATATTGATCTGGGAAAATTACGGAGTTGGAAATGAGTTGGAAAAGAGTTGCATACTTTTTAAATTCTAATTCACTTTGTGAAATTGACTGAAGGAATACAAGTTTATCTTCATAAAAAACTATCCAGCCTTTCATTATTAACTCAAAATCAATACCTACTCTTTCAGAATAACATTTAGCCTCAAATTGAATTGCAGGGTAGTTATCTACAGATACAATTGACTTACTGACTAATGTATATTTTTTTTTAGAGAAGATTAACTCATTTATGTAATTATTAATGTAAGAGCTGTCTTGAAGAATTTCTCTTGCTTGATTTCGGGAAATAAAAGTTAAGTTGTCTTTTATTAAGATCAAATATGTATTTCTGCCCTTTATAAATTTTTTCACAATATTGGGACGATCACCTTCCTCTACCACCCAACCATCGGGAACTTTGATTTTTAGGTTAACTTATTTTGACTTAGGATGATTTGCTATTGAAATATATTCTCCCAACTGGGCCTGCGCTGATATTTGGAAGCACTGTAAAAGAATATATGACCAAAATAAACATTTCACTGCTTAAATTTTTGGGCTGGGGCCATACTTATTCAAAAAACTATCACCCTTGAAAAAAACTAACGTTACTATATAGAACGGAACTATTTGCCACCATCCACTTACACCTACATCATGGCAGCGCTTTGAGCCCTGGGAAAACAAAAACCAGTAAAGTGGAATATATAATAGGCTTAGTAAAGAATACCCCCAATTTAAAACAAGGTCATTAATTAAATAGAGAAATGAGAAAAAGATCAATAAGCTAATAATATAGTCTCTCCTTCTTATTCTTCCTTCAAAAGAAAATAGGAAAGATAGATTCAATGAATCAGCAAATGAAAACGTTTTATAATTGATACCTGAAGCATCTTTATTTCTTTGGTCAGATTGTGGTATTTCTGAATGCTTTTTCATGGAGTTGATTGGTGGAGGAGATAATTCAAATATTTCCTTCAATTCATCAATTTCTTTTGCTTTTCGCCATTCATCTAGTCCTTCGAACCAGATTAGTGTATCTGGTTCAATACTTATTTCCATTAAAGAGTTCAACGATACTGGCCCTTCCTTATTTCCGTTTTTAACGTAAAAAAACTTTTTCATCTCTATTTTTTTAATTGAATACCAATTTAAATTTATGAAACTTCAAACAGCTGCTCGCAAAAGAGTAAAAATTAAAATGGCCTTACAAGGCCCCTCTGGATCAGGGAAAACCTTTAGCTCATTGCTAATTGCATATGGACTAACGAGTAATTGGGAAAAGATTGCTGTGGTGGATACAGAGAACCACTCAGCAGATCTGTATGCACATCTTGGACCATTTAAGGTATTACCATTAGTGGCTCCATATAGTCCTGAACGTTACATAGAAGCAATAGACACCTGTGTGAACGCAGGAATGGAAGTGGTTATTCTGGATAGTATTACCCACGAATGGGAAAACTTAATTGACTTTCATGCATCTATGACTGGAAATAGCTTTACCAACTGGGCAAAGGTTACACCCAGACACAATGCCTTTGTACAGAAGATTCTGCAGTCACCGCTCCACATCATCTGCACCATGCGGACAAAGCAAGACTATATTCTTAACGAGAGGAATGGAAGAATGGTCCCTGAGAAGATTGGATTAAAATCTGTTCAGCGTGATGGGCTTGAATATGAATTCACCTTAGTGTTTGACCTGGATATGAGAAATAACGCTACCGCTAGTAAGGACCGCACAGGACTATTTGTAGGGAAGCCTGCCGAAATACTCTCTGCTGAAATAGGAAAGCTCATTCAGCAGTGGTGTAGTTCTGGTGAGCAGATAGAAGTGGATGAGGTGAGTGAACGCATAGGGTCCTGTCTTTCTATGGAGGAACTGCTCACCCTCTATAATATGTTCCCACAGTATCAAGAGGTGTTAAACGCTGAATTCAAGCGTAGAAAAAGAGAGCTGATTATTAGCCTTAATGGTGTTTTTCACACAGAAAACCAATAAAAAACCATTGCAAGAGGATGTATTTCTCATTGGCATTCTCCTGCTATTAAAAACATTTGCGACATGAAACAACTTTCTGAAGATGTAGCTGAAATCCAGCTATCCTACCGCCCTAAGAAAAAGCCAAACCCCACAATAATTTCTTCATCACAGTCTGCATTTGAAGAAATTCTTAAATGGATTCCTGAGGACACCATTGCTTTAAAAGAGTATTTCGTTGTAATGTACCTAAATAGAGCCAATGAAATAATAGGCGTTTTTAATGCCTCATCAGGAGGAATAACGAGCACCATTGCTGACCCAAGATTAATAATTACGGTGGCATTAAAATCTGCTGCAGTGGGCATGATACTAGCTCACAATCATCCTAGTGGTAATGTGAGGCCTTCAGAAGCAGACAAGTATATGACCAGCAACTTGAAAGGAATTGCAGACCTATTAGACATCAAACTAGTGGATCACCTTATTGTTTCAGAGATTAGCTATTACTCTTTTGCAGAGAATGGATTAATTTGAAATGAACGGCTCACCTTCTCTAATCAATTTTGTATTCTCCATTGAAGTGAAAACTCCAGAGATCTAGCTGGCCTGCTTCCAGGCTTAAGAGCACTTGTTGTTATATCATAAGTAATACCAAGCATGAAATTTCGAAATTCAGTAAACAAATAAGGAGAAAATGCATCTTTTGATCTGTACCAAATACCAGCACCAACCATATCTTTACTTTCACCTATTAAGGTCGCAATAGAAAGTCCACCTAAAATGTAAGATACACTAGCCTGGTTTTGATAGAGACCTTTGATATTTATTAATGCAGTTTCTCCAAGGTAAGTTTGAAAGCTCGCCTGCGCAGAGTAACGAATGGGTACAATCTCAGAATTATCATTTAGAACAGATTGCTTTGGCTTATTTAAATGATAGCCTGATAGTCCAATATCAAAAAATGTACCTGTTTCCTGATCCTTGAATTGATATAATACCCCCGCTCCTATTGAACCATATGGTTTAAGATTTTTTAGTATAGTTTCACCACTTGGCAGAGATAGATCAAATCCTCCACTTGTGAATTGTCTATCAAAAGAAATTGATGAAAAGTCAATGCGCCTGTTGCCATAGCTTCCGCTAAGTCCAATACCAATGCTTTGCTTCCCATCATAATCAATATTTACATGATAAGATGTTATAGCCATTAGGTAATTACTTTTAAAAGCCCCTTGCATTGATTTATCATTCATCATCTGAATACCCACATTGATCGGGTTTTGACTCTCTAAATCATTACCAGCAATTTTTAAATCAGCTGAAACTGTAGATGTGGTATAAGGGTCAGCTAAATTGCCCCACTGCTGCCTGTAATTACTCATGACCCGCAACTTACCTTCAAATACACCTGTGTATGCAGGATTTACTGTAAGGGGTGCAGAGTAAAACTGAGTGTAATGCGGATCCTGGGCAATAAGTTTGAAACCCTGGAGGAAAATGAATAGCGATAGCGCTAAATATCTTTTCATACGGTATCTGTTAGCGGAGTAGTATGGTTGCTCCAGTTCTTTTAATGATTTGCCCATCAATATCTCGACCCTCAGCAATCCAAGTATAAGATTCCATTGGCTGCTTTACCCCTTTAAATGTGCCATCCCAGCCCTCTCCTGCCCTGGTCGTTTGATACATAAGCTGGCCCCAACGGTCAAAAACTTTAAAATAAATCAGCTGCTCAATTCCTACCAATCTTGGAATTAACAAGTCGTTACTAACATCACCATTAGGAGTAAACCCTTTAGGCACGTATATTTCCTTTTCTCTAAATATTCTTACTTGCAACGTATCAACAACTATGCACCCTTCAATAGTGCTAATATTAATTTTATACTCTTGCTCCCTAATATGATTGAATATTGGATTACTAATGGTACTTGAGTTTAATCCTGTATTTGGCTGCCACAAATAACTTGCACTAGCAAACGTTCTTGATTGGAGCTGAAGGTTCCTTCCACTCACAGCGTTCAAAGTGGTGTACCTTTGATTTGCAGGAGGTGCTACAATAGTTATCGGCTTAGATACTGAAGCGCTGAGACTAGGGCATGCAACAGGCGTGACTAACAGAGAAGCAGTGAAAGATCCAGTGTTGGTGTAAATGTGGCTGGGACTTATTAAAGTAGAAGTAGAACCGTCACCAAAATTCCAGGCATATGTAACTACACCGCTTGAACTAGTAATTGAAGAATTATTGAATAGTGTAGAAAAACCAGCACAAGAGCCACTAAAACTAAAATCAGGGGTTGGTTTTTGTACTAAACTTAGCGTAATTGTATTTGTCGATGTACTCTGGCAGTTATTGCTACTAATTATTTGGACTGAATACTGACCTGGCTGAGTTGCAGTATGACTAGGCCCAGTAGCACCAGGAATTATAACCCCTCCCAAAAGCCACTGGTAAGTGTTGCCTCCGGAAACTGTAAGTGTGACACTACTACCTTGACAAATAATGGTAGAGCTAGGGGTACTTATTAATCCAGAAGGTTGTGCATACACGACTACATTCCTAGTAATACTATCAACGCAGCCATTATTAGATGTTGTAATGAGCTTTACTTGATAGTTACCAGCAACTGTATAAGAATGTGAAGCGCTTAAAGTGGTTGCCGAACCTCCATCACCAAAATTCCATAAATAAGTAATCGATCCCGAAGAAATACTGGATGTATTGGTAAAAACAAAATTATTTCCCTGTAGACATTGACCAGCGTTATTGACTGTAAAGTCAGGAGTAGGTTTTACGTTAATTGTAACATTTTGGCTTGTGCTATCTATACAACCATTGCCGCTAGTTGCGATTAGCTTTACGGTATAGGTTCCAGGTGCAGCATACGTATGTGTAGCGTTTGTTGTAGTGGCAGTATTGCCATCGCCAAACTTCCATAAATATGTTAATGTTCCACTACTGATACTTGTTGTATTAGTAAAAACAAAACTATTGCCATTAATACACTGTGAAGTATTATTGGTAGTAAAATTAACAGTGGGCTGAGGATTCAGGGTTACCTGGATGGCCCTACTAGAGTCCAAGCAATTGATAGTATTGGTGACTTTAACTCTGTAGTAGCCAGTTGTTGTAGCAGTATAAATCCTGTTTGTTGCTCCAGCGATATTAGTAAAGTTCACTCCGTTAGCACTACTTTGCCACTGATATACAGAAGCAACTCCGGCTTGTAATCTCACTTGACCAGAGTTTGTACATACCTGAGGAGGGTCTAGAGCAGCAATAGACGTATCTACCGTTGCGATGTTTACCCTTATACTATCTGTACAAGTAGTAATACCATCAGATACAGTTACATAATAAGTAGTTGATTGTGTAGGGAACACCGTAATAGTGTTTGTTGTAGCGCCAGTGGACCATAATACTGAGTAAGCTGGTGTGTACAATTGTGATATTTCACTTTGGGAAAGCGCTCGATTCCACATCATTATATCATCAATTTTTCCTACAAAAAACCGAGGATCACCATCCCACCATTTCCCAATATTTAATGTACTACCTATGCAATTATCTAGATTTGTACGATTGGAGACCACTGAATTATAAAATTGTCCATTTAAGTATGTTCTGATGGAGTCATTTGAATAAGTGGTTACAATATTCACCCACCTGTTTAAAATATTACTTGTAATTAAATTAATAAACTGCCAGTTTGCGTCCCCTGCATTACAATTACCTGCATTATGAAATGCAGAAACAAATCTATTCTGATCCCAAATTTGCATGTTGAATAATCCCGAAGAAACATCACCAGTTTTGACCTTTGAAACTATAAATGCCCCCTGGGGAGCTGATGGCTCCATTTTAACCCAAGCAGATACAGTCATATTTGAAGGGCGCAAAATAGCATTATCTGGGACAGTGATGTAGCTAGATCCAGAGAAGTAAAACGCTCTACTAGTGCCATTAAATCTGTCTGTAGTTAAAATTGTTCCTGATGTTATTCCATTATTGCTATTTCCACTCGCGTCATTAGCATTTCCACAAAAAGGCCAATATCCAATAAGGCCATTTCTTAGACTAGACGTAAGTAAGTTTGAAGAGCATAGTGATTTTCCAGGAAATAAACTGTCAATGCTAAGAGTTATACTACTAAGATTACAAATTGAAGTATCATTATTTAAAATATTTGCTTTCACTAGGCTTAAAATTGTACTATCGCTTGCGACACATCCATCAGCATTAGTTACAGTTACCTTGTAAAACCCACTTATTGTAGCAGTAACAATTTGGGTATTTGAACCTGTATTCCATGAGAAACTAGAGTAACCAGAACCTGCGTCTAGACTAGCTGAAATGCCACAAATTTGAGTGGTATCTGAAAGTGGATTAAATGTATTTTGTAACGTGCAGTTTGCATTGATTCTTGCAACACGGTTTCTTCCGATATTGTTATAGGCGGTAAAGTTTCCCCTAATGATTATTTTGCCATCAGGCTGAAGTGTTGAAGTATAAATTTGTTGATTTGCGCCTGTTCCAGGATTGAATGACAAATCAACAGTGCCGCTTGGAGAAAGTCTTATTAAATTACTTCTAGAGACTCCATCATAAGTCAAAAAACCACCTCCAAGAAAAATATACCCATCAGGCTGCAATAATATTGTATTTACACCAGCCATACTGTTGAATCCAACCCCAGAAGTGTGAAAAGTGCCCAAATCTCCTGCACCGTTAGGTTGTAAGCGCGCTACCCCTATTTGCCCTGTAAGATTGTAACGAGTGAACTGCCCGCCTATAATAATTTTTCCATCTTGTTGAACAGCAATTGCATTTATTACACCATTTGGTCCATCTCCATTTTGATTAAAATAAAGATCAAGAGATCCGTCTGGGTTAGATCTTGTTAATCTGTTAATACTATACACCCCACTACATGATGTAATTGAAGTAAAAGCACCCCCAAAAATTATTTTTCCATCAGATTGTAATGCAATTGTATTAACTACAGCATTGGGGCTAACACACCCAAAAGTTAAATCCAAACTACCATCACTATTTAGCCGAAGTATTCTATTTCTTGTAGTGCCATTATAGGTAGTAAACCAACCCCCAACAAGAATTTTACCATCACTTTGCAAAACACAAACTTCAACATCAGCATTTGTACCTTGGCCAGTTGAATTAAAAGTCATATCTACTGATCCATCTGAATTTAATCGCACCACACCTCTTTTATTGACTGAGTTAAAACTAGTAAACCACCCGCCAACAAGTATTTTTCCATCAGGCTGCAACACAATCGATTTTACATCCCAAGACGCCCCAGTACCAACATTAAAAGATGGGTCAATTGATCCATTAGAATTCAATCTGACGATTCTATTTACCGAAACGCCGTTATATGATGTAAAGTTTCCGCCAATTAATATTTTCCCATCAGGCTGTACACATGATGCCCAAACATAAGTTGGAGTACCTGAACCAGGATCAAATGATAAATCAAGACTACCGGGCTGAGAAATACCAATCTTTGATTGATGAATTAGAAAAATTAAACACAGAAATATTCGAAAATTTGAAAGAATAATTTTCATAAGAGGAGAATGGTTTACTTGATCTAAGTTATTGCAATCTTAGCTTTTTTATCAAAGTGAGTTCGGGAAATATTAACCACATTTTGGTGATCTAAGGGTAATTAATTATTGCTTAAAAAGCAATCAAATACATAGAAATCAAGAAATTGGCATGAGTCAATTAGTAAAAAATCCTAATAACGAGATTGGTAATTGATCTAAACCGAAAACTATATTTTTACAATAAACTATGACTCCAAGCTTATGATAACTGGTGAACTAAGATCAAAAATTGACAAAGTCTGGGAACAGTTTTGGACTGGCGGGTTATCAAATCCAATAACTGTTATTGAGCAGATGACCTACTTGCTTTTCATACGCCGGTTAGATGATATCCATACTCAGCGTGAACAGAAAGCTAGTTTCCTAAAAAAGGAAATTGATCAACCGATTTTTCAACCTAAACAAAATGAACTTCGCTGGTCTTTCTTCAAGAACGCTGACCCTGATGTGATGTACCGACTCTTTACAAAAGAGAACGGAGTATTTGACTTCCTAAAGAACATGGGCAGCACCGACAGTGCATTTAGTTCCTACATGAAGGGAGCTACATTCATGATACCTACACCAAGACTACTTGCACAGGTGGTGGATATGCTATCTGAAATCAACATGGAAGACCGGGATACCAAGGGTGACGTCTATGAATACTTGCTTTCTAAAATAGCGTCCGCTGGACAGAACGGTCAGTTCCGCACTCCGCGTCATATCATTAAGATGATGGTGGAGATGATGAAGCCAGGTGTAGAAGATATCGTCTGTGACCCTTCTGCAGGCAGCGGTGGCTTTCTTGTGTATACTGGTGAATACGTGCGAGAGCATCATGGTTCAGAGTTAATGAAGCCTGCTACCCAGAAGCACTTTCAGGAAAAGCTATTCATGGGAATGGAGTTTGATCCTACCATGATTCGTATTGGAGCGATGAATCTCATGCTGCATGGTATTGAGCAGCCAAATTTAAAAATGGTGGATGCTTTAAGTGAAAGCAACCAGGACTTTGTTGAAAAAGCCACAGTTGTTCTTGCCAATCCTCCTTTTAAAGGAAGCCTAGACCGTGAAGCTATCGATCCCAAGCTGCTCAATATAGTAGACAGTAAGAAAACGGAGTTGTTATTCCTGGGTCTTATTCTAAAAGGCTTGAAACTTGGTGGACGGGCAGCTGTTATTGTTCCAGACGGTGTGCTATTTGGTAACAGTAAGGCACACCAGATCATCCGTAAAGAGATCATTGACGGACAGAAACTGGAAGCGGTGATATCCATGCCCAGTGGGGTATTCAAACCGTATGCTGGGGTGAGCACGGGAATACTTGTTTTTACCAAAACAGCAAGTGGTGGTACAGATAATGTTTGGTTCTACGACATGACCGCTGATGGGTTCAGCCTAGATGATAAACGTAATCCTATACAGGACAATGATATTCCAGACATTCTACAACGCTGGAATAATCTGAAAGCAGAAAGATCACGTTCACGGACAGACAAGAGTTTCATGGTGCCGGTAGAAGATATCCGTGACAACAACTATGACCTCAGCATCAACCGATACAAGGAAGTGGTGTATGAGCATAAGGAATATGAGAAGCCTGAGGTAATCATTGCACAGATAGAGCAGCTGGATCAGGAACGTCATCAACTACTGCAGGACCTGAAGAAGATGCTGACAGAGGATTTCACCACAGATAAAAGCGGAAAGTGATGAATTGGGAGAAAGTTAAGCTTGATGATGTACTAGTTTTGCAAGAAATGGAGCAAGTATCAAACAGTCAGATAGTAAAGGTGGTATTCCCATAACCAGGATTGAAACAATATCAGATGGATACCTTGATAACAATAGATTTGGGTATGCTGACATACACAACGACCAATATTATGATTATTACCTTAAAAGTGGTGACATATTAATGTCTCACATCAACAGCTGGAAACATTTAGGTAAAACCGCTTTAGTTCAACAAGACTGTCAAGTAATCCACGGGATGAACCTCCTGATGTTACGACCTAATAAAGCGGTTATGCTTCCAAGGTATGCAAACTATTATTTTACAACCAACTCATTCAAAGAACAGCTTCACCGCATCTCTAATCAATCAGTTAACCAATCAAGTTTTTCTGTCACAAAACTCAGAGACCTGTTCATCCCCCTTCCTCCCCTCCACATACAGGAGCAGATTGCAGACACATTGGACAAGGCTGATGCTCTCCGAAGAAAAGACCAGGAGTTGCTGCAGAAATACGACGAGCTGGCTCAAGCTATCTTTTATGATATGTTTGGGGATCCAAAAGATTGGTTTGGAAAGTGGGAAAAAGTCAGACTTGTAGATGTATGCAATAAGTTAACAGATGGAGAACATGGGACTGTGGAAAGGCTTGATACCGGAAAGCTTTATCTTATGGCAAGAAATATAAGAGATAATTATATTGACCTATCCGAAGTCAGTTACATATCTGAAAAGGACCATTATAGAATATACAAGAGATGTAACCCTGAGTTTGAGGATTTACTATTAGTTTGTGTTGGTGCTACAATTGGAAGAGTTTCGTTGGTGCCCCAGATGGAAGAGTTTAGTTTAGCAAGGAGTGTGGCGTTAATTAAGCCAAATAGAGATAAGCTTGACCCTGCATTTTTATATACTTTATTCAAATCAGATTATATGCAAAAGCAAATAGCTAATAGTGGTAATTCTTCTGCTCAGGCTGGTCTTTACACAGGTAAAATAAAAGATCTTGAACTTTTCTTACCCCCTATCAATAAACAAACAACTTTTGGAAAGTTATTTAAACAGATTCAAAACTCTAAAAGTAAAAAAATAGTAACCCAAGATTATTCACACCAGCTCTTTAAAGTATTAAAGGCTAGATTATGCTCATGACTACCTTATTCAATCATATTACAGTAATATATTTTAAAAGGCAACTACTATTTTATTTTTTGCTCACAAGTTTGCTTGGATGTTCATCAGGTAGCAACTACTCAGATACTACAGAAGAAGTTGTTGAAACGGCAAGAGAATACAATGATGGCACTTATTGCGCAGAAGTGGAATACTACAACCCAAATACAGGAACTAGAAGTACGTACACACTCAATGTTGATGTAGAAAATAATGAGCTGGTGTTAATCCACTGGCCTAATGGTGGATGGTTAGATGACAGTCATTTCACCCCTGTTGAGCTTGATGATAATGGTTTCTGCTATTTTACAAGTGACAAAGGGTATGAATACGAAGTCCAAATTACAGGTTCTGAATGTTCATATGACGATAGCCGTAAAGCTAGGATGGATGCTGAAGCCGATGAGGCGGAAGTAACTTGTCCCAAGTGTGGTAATGAAAAGGATTCTTACGACCGTTACTGTCAATCATGTACAGACGATTTAGAAAACACCTGCAGCAGATGTGGGGGATATGAATATAATGTAAACGGGGGCTTATGTTATTTCTGTAAAAGAAATGATGAGGAAGATAGAAAAATAGACGACTATAATAATGAGTAATTTTTCTCACATATCAGGTCCTTGGACTAAACTATCCGCAACTTTACAGGATGCGGAGAAGCATACCTTCACTGCTCCTGCGTACACAGCTGTTCTTTGTAGAAAGAGTCTGGAAGAATGGATCAGATGGATCTATGAGAACGATACAGATCTGGAAGAACCCTATGACACCAGTTTAAACTCCTTGCTGCACAATCAAGAACTCCGTGACCTTTTGGCTCCATCCCTATTCAAACAGGTAAACCTTGTGCGAAAGTTGGGTAATGATGCTGTCCATGCATCTACAAGAATACAACCAGAAGAGTCATTACACGCACTCCACATCATGCATGGTTTCACCGCCTGGGTAATGAGGGTGTACAGTGAGGAACGGATAGAAGTACCTCCGTTTGATGCCAGTATCATCCCACAAGAAACCCCTGCAGTAAAATACAAGGACCGTATTGCCGAACTGGAAGAACAGTTCAATCAAGCACATAAACTTCTGCGTGAGAAAGAGGAAGAGCTGATACGTATTCAAGAGATCAAGCGTCAGCATGCCAAGACTCCTCCCCCTTCAGACCCCAATGAAGCTGTTACGCGTGAGATTTATATCAACCTTCTTTTACAGGAAGCTGGTTGGGATCCCAAAGGATCTAATGTTGCTGAATATCCTGTAACAGGTATGCCAACAGGAGATGGTAAAAATGACGGTCCCGGTTTTGCGGACTATGTCCTATGGGGAGATGATGGCAAACCCCTTGCTGTAGTGGAGGCCAAACGGACCAGCCGTGATCCACGGGTTGGTGCAAACCAGGCTAAACTTTATGCTGACTGCCTGGAACGAATGCATTGTCAACGACCTATTATCTTCTACACCAATGGTTTTGAAACATACATCTGGGATGATACTTGGTATGCCGCCCGTGAAATCTACGGATTCTATAAAAAAGAGGAACTGGAACTGATGATCCAACGGAGATCAACCCGTACATCTCTAATACAAGCTCCGGTGGATGCCACTATTGCAGATCGATATTATCAGATTGAAGCTATACGGAGTGTGGCACGAGTTTTAGAATCAAGAGGTAGAGAAGCATTATTGGTAATGGCTACCGGTACAGGTAAAACCAGAACAGCTGCAGCGATGGTAGATGTTCTCAGCAAATGTAACTGGGCCAAAAGGGTTTTATTTCTTGCAGACCGTAACGCATTGATCTATCAGGCAAAGGGAGCATTTACAAAACTGCTTCCTAATCTGCCTGCTATTGATCTTACTAAAGAAAAGGACAGCCTACATGCACGCGTGGTATTCAGCACCTATCAGACCATGATCAATCTTATTGATAAGGAGTATGATGCTGATAAACGCCATTTTGGTGTTGGACATTTTGACCTTATCATCTTTGACGAGATACACCGTTCTGTTTACAACAAGTATAAAGCCATCTTCCAATATTTTGACGGGTACAGGGTTGGATTAACTGCTACACCAAAAGCAGAAGGAGACCGTGACACCTATCACTTGTTTGGTTTAGAGCCCAACATGCCTACATATGCATATGAGTTAGAGCAAGCAGTAGAAGACAAATATCTAGTTCCTCCATATAGCGTATCAGTTCCAGTAAAGTTTCACAGAGATGGCATCAAGTATGCTGATCTCAGTCGTGTGGAACAGCTGAACTACGAACAGATGTTTGCTGATCCCATTACTGGGGAATATCCAGATGAGATTAATAATACTGCCCTCAATACCTGGCTCTTCAATGAAAACACAGTAGATGAAGTATTAGCCTATCTGATGAAAAACGGAATCAAGGTGGCTGGAGGTGACAGGCTTGGAAAAACTATCATATTTGCACGTAGTCATAAACATGCTCTATTTATCAAGGAGAGATTTGACCGTCAATACCCACAACTTGGCGGCCACTTCTGTAAAGTGATTGATAACTATGAGGAGTATGCTCATGATATCCTTAAGCAGTTTTCTCAAAAAGATGGAGCACCCCACATCGCTGTATCGGTGGATATGTTAGATACTGGCATTGATGTACCCGAGTGCGTGAATCTAGTATTTTATAAGCCTATTCGTTCCTCTGCAAAATTTTGGCAGATGATTGGAAGAGGAACACGTCTATGTAAAGACCTAATGGGTCCTGGTGAGAACAAGCAACACTTTATCATCTTTGATTTCTGTGAAAACTTTGAGTTTTTTGGGAAAAAAGTTAATGGCATTGATGGCAAGAAAGGCAAATCACTAACAGAGCGACTGTTTGAGCAACGTTTGAAGCTAGTGCATCTTTTACAAAAAAATGGCAGTCCTGCTTCCTTACAATATGCAGACGAGTTAAAAAATTTTATGCATGACCAGGTAAACCGGCTGGATGAAGAGAGTTTTCTAGTAAGACAACATTGGAGGATCGTTGAAAAATACCGTGATCAATACAGGTGGAATGCGCTTAGTGAGCTGGAGGTAAAAGAAATCATGGATCACCTGGCCTCACTGGTATATGAAAAAGATGATGACGAGCAAGCCAAAAGATTTGACCAGTTGTGTTACAACCTTGAGTTGGACTATTTGCAGAAAGGCTCAGTAGGACAACTTTGGATGGATGAAACCATCAACCTTGCAGCAGCATTAAGTAAGCGTGGAGCTATTCCAATGGTAGCAGCCAAGATGAACTTAATTAAAGAGGTGCAAACAGCTATATACTGGCAGGAACCCCAAGTGGAAAAGTTTGAACACTTGAGAAAGGAACTTAGACATCTCATACGGTTTATTGAAAAAGATAGTGGCGTAATATATTTCTCCAACTTTTCAGACAACATCATGGAAGACCCTGGAGATCCCAAGCCAGTAATTATTGCATCAGGGTTGGAAGCGTACAAAAAACGCGTGACAGAGTATATCCAGAGGAACCGCAACCACATAACTATACATAAATTACGGACCAACCAATCCATAACATCCTCTGAGCTTAAACAACTCGAGAAGATGCTTTTTGAGCAAGGAGACCTTGGTACACATGAGCAGTTTGTCAAAGCCTATGGAGAACAGCCTTTAGGAACATTTATCCGCTCTATTGTTGGAATGGATGTCACAGCTGCCAACACAGCATTTAGTAGTTTCATTAATAACCCTTCGATGAATGCTTCTCAGATACGCTTTGTAAATATGATAATTCAGTATCTAAGCACAAACGGAGTAATAACAGCAGATAATTTGTTTGAGCCTCCATTTACTGAGATTAATGATAATGGCCTTCTGGGAGTCTTTAATTCAATGGAGGCGGAAATGATTACAAAAACAATAGATTCAATCAACAAACTTGCAAAAGCCTTATAATATATTATGAGAAGTTATTACAGAATAATGCTGGGTGCAAAAAGCGTCCACGCAGAAGAGTGCTTCAAAGGAAATTTTATTGGTGCTGATTATGGTATTACACAAGATCTGACAGGAAAGCTTCCTGATAATTGGCGTGATTTCAATGCTAAATTCATTCCAGTTTTCTTAGAAAGGCATCCTGCAAAAAGTAAAGTGTCTGCTGGACTTTCCTGTGGAGCACTGTGGACAGTTTCCAAAGGAATAAAAGTAGGTGATATAGTACTATGCCCTAATGGTGCAGGAAGTTATTATGTTGGAGAAACACTTGACACTTACTCCTATCACGCGGGACAAATACTTCCTCACAGAAGAACTGTGAAATGGTACCCAAATCTTATAGATAGGAGCAGCATGTCTGACCAATTAAAAAATAGCACTGGTTCTATTGGTACAGTAAGTGATATTACAAAGTATGCAGAAGAAATTGAGCGATTGATTTCAGGTAACCGCCCTCCTACCCTCGTTTCTACAGATCAGACAGTTGAAGATCCTGCCATCTTTGCTCTTGAAAAACATCTGGAAGATTTTCTTGTACAGAACTGGAAACAAA
>Ga0181344_1000246_pt1 | contig 22275 bp, 56 predicted proteins | sample Su13VDMLBDD_FD_130098 | JGI IMG/M metagenome (GOLD analysis project Ga0181344, IMG submission 130098) | Freshwater viral communities from Lake Michigan, USA - Su13.VD.MLB.D.D | ecosystem: Environmental > Aquatic > Freshwater > Lake | place: USA: Michigan | collected 2013-07-15
AAGGAAGATGTATTCCTCCAACTGGGTCGCCGGATTGGAGAACACGCAGGAACCAAGGATTGTGCTGGATGCTGTATCATCCAACGTAGCCGTATCGACATACCCTACGGTTGCGCTAACGGTCAGCGTTTCAGCCAAACCGGTCTGGGCAAAGCTCAAGCGCGTAGGTGAATCCACCCGCATGTAGTAAAGACCAGCATCGACGTTAAGGGAGGCTCCAGTGAGTGGATCTGTTCCAGGTGCGCCAAAATCACCAAGGTAGACCCACATCTCGGCATCAATGTCAATCCCAATACCGGATGCCATGGTCATCACCACTCGGTTGTCCTGCCGAAACGCAGACGAAATCTCAAGGGTATTGTCTACCGTGGAACTGGGGTCATCGAAGATCCCAAACGGCAGCATCAATGGGTCACTCCCGTCATCCAACACTCCGCTCCTAAGGACGATCCCCTTACGCCCCTGCCAATACCCTTCGATCCGCCCGTTCTTGGACAACCACACTTCACCCGGCTGCAACTGATTACGCTGCAACCTCTGGTTCATCCCCACAAACCCACGGTCACCATCCGCTAGGATTCTGTCATCCAAACCACCAGATGATCGGTAAGCAGGCATTACTTAAAAGTGAGTTTCTTTAGGATTTCAGACAGCAATGGCCTGCGCTTCTTGTCTTCGCTTTCCAGTGTGTCCATGACTTGTTGAGCAGCAAGGTCCGCTCCTTTAGGAATAGGCATCGGATTGTCTGGATCCGAGCCAGTATCACCAACCATAATCCTAGAGATTACGCTCTCCTTGAATGCTTTGTCATCGGAGTAGTATGGATCTTCCTTGTTGAACGTCTTCTCTCGCCACTTCTGAAGTTCTGGGGTAATCGTAAAGTCGGGCATCTTGAATCCCGGCTCGACCATCTTGTGCCTAGCCGCCTCAAGGCGAATCAACGCATTCTTCTGGATATTGCCGCGAGGACTATTCGGGAAGTAGTAAGGATTGATCACAATCCGCATTGGACCATCAATGTTGTTACTACCCTCACCAATCGCCATCCCCGCAGTCCGCATCCCATTAGGAGATGAGAACCAATTAGCAAGACCCTCGGACTGTGCGCTTGCAACCGGATATCCGGCATACGAAGTCATCACGCTCTCAGCAGATGGTCGAAGATACGAACTAGTCTTCTGCCCATATTGCTTATAGGCCGAAAGTAATCCAAGACCATTCGCTGGACTAGGCATCAGGCGTAATACGCAATCACGACACCAGCCGAGAGGGAGATGTTCGTGAACGAACCACCAATCCCGACACCAGCAGGAATCGTAATCCCCACTAGATCGCTTTGTGCATTCTCAATATTCGTGGAAACAAGATCATCAAACACAGCATCGTTGATTACTTGAATCCATCGAAACTGCCCTTGAGTGGACGTTCCAGCGAGGACTACTCCTCCTTGCTGACCCTGTAGTTGATATGAATCACCGCGCGGCATAACAACCACACAAAAGCACACGCCCAACCAACCTGTCAACCACTTCGTTCAGGTATTACGGTAATACGCTATTTAGGGGGCATTACATTATTTGCCTAGAATTGCCTACGATTGCCTACGCAACCATTCACGCGACCTAGATCACACTGTCCCCCTTTGGGGATTTTTGGTGGGGGTGGGGAACCAATAGCGATACCTACGGCACACGCGCGCGCGACCCCCTCCCCCCCGTGCCTGCCTGTCCATGCGTGGCAGATTTCCCTGGCGAGCCTGTCCCGCGTCCACCGGTGTTCGGGTGAACATGTTCGCATGAGCCCAACGCCCGCTTGAATCGACCGCATCAATCGACCGTTTGAAGCGTACGCTTGTGCGCCCTGGTGCCTCATGCTGGCGTCACGCTGTCCCATGGCCCTTACTGTCGTCCTCGCGCTGTCCCTGTCCTATCGTCGCACCTGGGCCTTGTGAGTCGCTTGTGGGCCTGTCGCGGTCCTGTCGAGATGGATGGACACAACTCGCCTTTGGCTCGATTGAAGGTCATTTATTCCTTGGACGTCCTATTCACCTTGGCGTTCTTTTTATATTGAAGGGAACGGGTATTCTAGGGAATCAATGGATATTCCTATCAATTCAAAGCTTTAATTGATCATTCAAAGCTTCATTGATTATTCGATCGGCGTTCTTTGATCGTGCTTTAGTTCCAATCCTTTCTTTTGCCCTTGGTCTTCTAATTCTTCTAGAATTAAAAGGGGGAAGACCTTAAAGCGAAGTCCTAGCGAGTTACAAGCTATGGTCGTCGATCGGGTGATTGGGGTATCCTATCCGCTCCGCGCCGATCGCGTGATGGGGTATGGCTTGGATTGTACTGATGCCCGGAAAACCCGTCAACTGCAAAAATGCGTTCAGTGGATTACCCTCGAAAGTTGGTGGCAGCGGGTGACCTTGTGGCTTGCCTAGTGGATGGCTCCGGGATCGGTCGCGGAGACTTTGCGGGGAACGAAACTGGTATGGTGAGCCAACCGGTTGCTCGTTTGAGGCTGGAAAACAAGGGGTTTTCGGGAAAACGAAAATAATTGAAAATAGTTGTTGTCAATCTCTCCGGGCCATGCGAGTCTACTCCATGTTGCCACCAGCGACACCTAACACTAACCAACCGCCACCATGCACCCCGAATCCAACCCCCTCCTTGACATTGTCGCCTTCATTGCCTGCGTCGTCGTCTCCATCCTCCTTATTCCGGTGGTCCTCACCGTTGCCCGGGCCATCCTCGCGTATGTCTTCCAAGACTTCACCGTTTGACCCAAACCTAAACCAAACGCAACAATGAAATTCCGCCCCGCAACACCCGCCGAACGCGCTCACCTTGATTCCGTGAATCGGATCCGAGAATCCGCGTTTTACTCCCCATCGCGTTTCTTTTGCCTAAACCAAGATGGCCATCTGGTCGCCAGCATGCCCGGAAGTGACCCGTCCAAGGTAATCGGAAGTCTTTTGGAGGGCTTCGAGTTGAATGACGAATTCGGCGCGCCCATCCTGATCGACCTTGCCCTTTAATCCAAACCAAACCACCAACGCAATGCAAACGAAAATCACGAATCCGCTCCAAGCCGCTACCCTCGCGGCTCGCGCCAGAACGGGAATTCCCGGCTTGTCCGTCACCGTTAAAGCGGGCAAGTTCTGCCTCGTGAATGTAACTTATAAGGGGCAACGTGGGCGCGGCGTGTCCACTGTGGAGCCGCTTTCCGATTGGCTTGCCGGGCATCAAGTATTGGATGCCCTTGATACGTTCAAACCATCCATCGACCGCTAACCCATCCCACTATGCTCCCATCAATCCTAATCGCCGCGCTCACTGGCCTTGTCGGTTCAATTGCCGCACAGGCCGCCATGGGCGCGTCCATCACTGAGTCCGTCCGCAATACGCTGGCGGGGCTTATCCTCGCCGCATGCACCTTGGGCCTTGGAATCGCCGCCATGGCCGCGTTTTGACCCGAAACTAAACCATAAACACTAGAAAACCGAACGAAATGAAAATGCCCATCAGCACTCACCACGCCGCCGAAATCCTCGCGTCTGACGAAAACGCCAAATGGAGCCGAGCGGGCGCATTCGCCCTTGTGGAATACTTGGAAGGCCTTGAAGAGTCCACCGGGGAGGAAATCGAATTCGACCGCGTGGCAATCCGATGCGATTGGAGCGAATACCCTAGCCTGATCGACTGGGCGTTCGAGCATTGCGGCCCCTATGTCGCGGAAAAGCTCAATATTGAGTCGTTCGACGAATCGGATGAATGCGATGCGACCATCCGTGAATACATCGAAGCGCGTGGGACGCTGATCGAATTCGAAGGTGGCGTGATTGTTTCCGCCTTTTGAAGTCGAAACCGGGGCTACCCGGTCGCGTGGATTGGCATTCCGCGCCTGATGAGACTGCCGAAAACCTAAACCAGAAAACACTATGTCAAAAGTCCATGCAAGCGTTTACTTCTACGGTGCGTTTCGCCCACTTCACGTGGAGGGGGAATCCATGCCGGAGGCGATCAAATCCATAAAAAAGCGGGTCGCATGCCCGGAAATCCGTAAGACCATTGCGGACTTGTTCCGTGACGTGACGCGGCAGCGCAATGCGGGCATTAGTATTTCAGCGTCATCTCATGACCGGGGCAGCTATGGGTTCCGCGTTGGTTTTTATCCCCGCGACCCTTGGCTGGATTCCATCACCGATCCTATGCCAAAGCATCCAAGCATTTCCTATTGAAACCATAAACCAGAAAACACTATGCAAACAAAACGAAAAGCGAAACCGTATTGCGTCGATCCGCCGCGCCTTGAGGATCACCCGGCAATGCTGCGCTTGTGCATTCCGAACGAAAGCGGGAAATCCACGGGCTTACTTGTCGCGAAAATCGCGGCAGAAAGACGATATATTGAAAATGCGGATTATTTCGAGGTGCCAGATTATCCAATGGCTCGCTTGCTTGCCGCGTCGCCTGTCCTGCTCGCCGCATGCCGGGACGCGTTGGCCTTGCTTGCCAACCCGGACGCGGACTCTTTTATGGCGGACGCGGTGAACGCTACCTTGGAACGTGCCATCGCACAAGCGGAAAGGGGGGAGGGATGGAATTGACGCTTGAAACGGCATTTTGCCCCCTGTCACGGGTGCATGGATACGCGGCCACAATAGGCCAGGAATCCGCATGGGGCGCGACAAAACAGGAAGCCAAGGCGCGACTTCTTCGCCGCTTGGATTTGCGTTTCCCCGTATTTGATGCGGACCTTGTGCGGGTGATTTACCCGAAAGAAAGGGGGGAAGGATGAAAGCACCCCTTGGCTGGGAGCAAGCGGAGCAAGCCGCAATGCGCCTAATGGAGGCAGCCTTTATGGTGTCATCCGCTTACCAGGTTGTCCGGGATCTTTGCGAAACTGCGCCGGACGCAATCCGCGCGGAAATGTCGGCTTTGGATACGTTGGATGATCACGCGGGGAACGTGGCGGTTGCGCTGCGGGAAATCGCCATGCGCCTCGACCGTGCCGCGCTTGTCAAATTTGACTACGAAAGGGGGGGCGCATGACACCGGAAATTCGCGCTTATTTGGCTGCCAAAAAGACCAGGGCGGAGGTGGATAGGAAGAATCGCGGCTATCGCATGACAGGCCGAAAGCACCTATGCGTTCCATTGCCGGACCTTCCGCCCAAACCCGTGAAATATGTCGTGGAGGATGCGGAGGGCATCTATCAGGGGACAGAGCATGACCCGGAAATCGCGTTTGACTACGCGGAGAGAAACGGCATGACGGTCCGCGCAATCCCCTTTGATCAGCCCGCGTGAAACCCTACTTCCTTCTTACACTGGTCCTTTTCGCGCTCAGTCTCGACGCGATGGGATTCCCGCGCCTTTACGCGATGGCGATTCTCTTTGCCATAATCGCGGTGCTGATCCATCACGCCGTGACGCGCTGAAAAGTCACCTATACAGGGCGAGCCCCGGCAACTCGGGGCCGCCTATCCACCGAAAACACGAACCAACGAAAACATATGAAATCGCACGAATTCGCTAAAATCCACGGAACCGAAATTGGATTCCAAACCGGGTTCCCAACGCTGGAACTCGCAAACCAATATTCCGCGCTGAGACGGGCGGAATGGGGAGACAACCTCGTTTGCCTTGCTCCCGAGGAAATCGACGGACTCTTCTACCCTCAATTTAACCTTTTTGACTGATGATCGCACACAAAACCAATCGAATCGAAAGCCTGCTTTTGGACTACGGATGCCCACCCGAACAATCGCATCACGCGGCACGTTTCGCATGCTTCCTAGCTCTAGAGGTGGCGGAGGAAACGCGAGACGAACCGTGGAACCTACGCTCGGCCCTATACCAGACGTGGTCCGTTGAATTTCCCCAGGGGCGGCGCACCCCATGGACTGAGCCGACTATCGCATGGGAAGTTGCCAACATCCTCGGCATGGACCTTGAACGCATTCCGCCACCGTGGAAGCAGGAGAAATGTCCAGACAGGGAGTATGCATTGAGCAAAGAAAGGGGGGATTCATGAGTCGGGGAAACCCCCTATACGGGGCGGCTCTCGACTTGGAGCGGGCATGCAACTCAATCGACGCGGAAAAGGCGCGGCATGAGGCTAGAATGGCTTCTATATGGGCGGAATACAGGGAAGCCTTGAAGCGGGTCCGTGAGGCCGCAGCCCTACCCTTCACGCGCCTAGGGAGAATGTCGGGCGTCTCGGGCTGTTACTTTTGCTCGGTGGGGACAGGGACCATGCGCCCTACACCCCATGCCGGACGAAAGCTAGCAGCCGCCATGAAAGACCTTGCCCGGAATCAGACACGGCGAACCGACGAAATCCAGAAATGACGAACCAGAAAACTACAGAAAACACGAACCGATGAACCTAGAGAAACCTCCCTATATGGGACAAGCACCGCGAATTCGTTCCCACCGTGCCGCCGGGTCCAAGTGGTATCGCATCCAAAGCCGAACCGATCAATGCGGCGCGATCACGCTTGTGACGTGGCGTGGCGAGGACAGCAGGAACCTGCGCCCGTTCCTAGACTTCGATGCGGCGGCAATCCTAATCGACCGGAACCAAGCCGTGAAGCTACTTCGGGAGGCGCGGAAATGACCGAGGAGCAAGAGCAAGAGGACTTCCGCAGGTTAGTCGAGACTTGCGCCCGTGAATTCCAGACTACGCCAGAGGAAATCCTCGGGAAATCCAAGGTCCACAACGTAGCCACTGCGCGGCATCTTGTCGCCGCTTTGTGGTCCGATAATCACTCCTATATGGACACGGCACGGCGGCTCAACAAGAGCAAGCACTGGACGATCATGAACTCGCGGGAACGCATCCGCTTCCTCGTCGAGACGGACAAATTGATGTCGAGAGTATGCGCGGATGTCGTCAAAGAACTTGGTCTATATGATGGAAGCACCCAAAATACAGAAAACACGAACCAATGAGAATCCTAATTGCCTGCGAATACTCCGGGACCGTGCGCGATGCTTTTCGTGCGATGGGTCACGAAGCATGGTCCTGCGACCTGCTGGATACTGACCACCCAGGACTCCACTATAAGGGAGATGTCAGGGATATTATCGGCAACGGATGGGATCTTATGGTGGCGCACCCGCCATGCACCTATCTCAGTGTTTCCGGGATGCACTGGACCTCCAGGGGATTGCGTGATCCCAAGTTGACCGAAGACGCCTTGGACTTCGTGAGGTTCCTCATGGACGCGCCTATAAGGCACATTGCTCTTGAGAATCCGATCAGCGTGATTTCCAGCCGGATCAGGAAACCCGATCAGGTGATCCAGCCTTGGCAATTCGGGCATGATGCCAGCAAGAAGACCTGTCTCTGGCTGAAGAACCTGCCGAATCTGCGACCAACAGAATACGTTCCCCCAAGGGTCGTGAACGGCAAGGAACGCTGGGGGAATCAGACAGACTCTGGGCAGAACAGACTCGGACCCAGTGACTTACGGTGGAAAATTCGCTCGGAAACTTACCCAGGAATCGCGGCTGCAATGGCCGAGCAATGGGGCAACGAAAAAAATCTCACTCGAAACGACGAATTGTTTTGACCTTTCCCGCGAAAACACGAACCTAGAAACGCCAATCGGCACAACACGAACCAAACACTGCAATGCCACGACCCAAGAAACAGCACCACATCGAGATCACAGTCACCGAGAAGCACATCAATAAGGTGATCTACAAGCGCAAGATGACCATCCCCTGTGATGGGGACGCCGCCGAGCGCATGAAGGCAATCTGCCTTTACCTTGAGAGCAAGCCCGAAGTGACCACTGAACCACAAACCAACGAGTAACCACCATGAGCAACGAACAAACCACCGAAATCGCGGCGCACGAACCGCAAAGCAACGCGCTCGCCCTTGTCCAAGCGGAAACCCAAGCCTTTGAATTGGCCCAGCGGCAAGCCAAGATGCTCGCCAGCAGCAGCCTCGTCCCGAAGGACTTCCAGGGTAACGTCGCCAACTGCGGCATCGCAATCAACGTTGCAAAGCGGACCCGCCTCGATCCCCTAATGGTCTGCCAGAACCTCGCCATTATCCACGGTCGCCCGTCATGGAGCGCAACCGCTCTTATCGGCATGGTGAACTCCTGTGGTCGCTATACGCCCCTGCGCTTCGTTTTTGACAACGACGATGCGCCTACGTCCTGCTACGCTGTGGCGACTGACAAGGCAAGCGGACAGGAACTCAAGGGCGAGAAAATCACCTTGGAGATGGCGAAGAAGGAAGGGTGGTCCACGAAGAACGGCAGCAAGTGGCTGACGATGCCGGGGCAGATGCTCCGCTATCGTGCCGCCTCGTTCTGGTCCAGAGCATACGCCAGCGACCTGTCCCTTGGCTTCTACACCCAGGATGAGGTTCGCGACTTCGCGGAACCTCCCCGTAATGTCACGCCGCGCCAGAATCCGTTTGTCGAGCCGGAACCCGTCATCGAGGAACCGCAACCCGTCGAGGCGGAGATCATAGAACCCGAGCATGCTGGACCGCTTGCTGGCGCACTCAAGGGGACCGTCAAGATGCTGGATAAACTCATCGAGGAGGCAGCACAATGACCGATGAACAGATCAACATCGCAATCATCGAAGTCATTAGAACCATCCAGCCTTGGAGGTTCCCCAAGGATTACGTCAACGACCTCAACGCGATGCACGAAGCGGAGGAGACGATACGCCACGACAAATGGAAATGGCTTGCGTTCTGCAATCATCTCGATGACATGTGCAACGACCAATGGAATACAGGGTCAATCCGCGCAACCGCCCGCCAACGCGCCGAGGCTTTCCTGCGGACGCTCGGCAAGTGGGAGGAGGAACAGCCGTGAACCAGTCCAGAAAATGCATCGTTCACGGATGCACAAACCACTCGCATCAAGGTGTGTTTGTTGGCGACTTGTGCGGCTCATGCTTTGCGTACTTAACCACGGGGAATATTGGACCGACAGATTCGTTCCTCTCTACAGTCAATACAGATAGCGTTGCGCTTAACAACGCCAGAAAGCTCGTCAGCAGCCTTGCTACTGAGCTTATTGATCTAACAAAAGAGCGCGATCTGCTCAGGGAACAGCGCGACGAAGCCCTGCGGCTGCTCGGAAAGTGGAAGGATGGGCAGCCATGAACCGTGAAGACCTTAGGAAACTGGCAGATACGATTCACGCGATTGCCGATGGCGCAGAATGGGAATGTTATTGGGAATACTGTGAGGATGAAGACGGAAATGTAAGATCAGGATTTGGGCATCCACTTGGAAGGGACATCGAATACTGCATCGCCAAACGAATCCCAATTAGAATCAAACAACAGCAACACACACATCAATGAAGATCGTCAAGAACATGGGGTCGTCCTACTACTCAAGTGGGGCGACTCCAGCCAACCTGTCCGGCCCGGTATCCAAGTCGATGCTCTGGGCATTCCATCAAAGCCCATACAAGTGGCGGCACGGGAAGCCCAAGCCAGCAACGGACGCAATGGCGTTCGGCACTCTGGCGCATGCGCTGCTCCTCGACCCGAAGAGCTTCGATGACCAGTTCGTCGTCTCACCATACGATAGCTTCCGCACCAACGAAGCCAAGGCGTGGAAGGCGGATCGCATCGCTGAAGGCAAGACCATCGTGGATGAGTCCGATATCGACCGTGCCGCTGAATTGGTGACCGTGATCCAGGATGACCCGCAGTTCTTCGGGCTTGGCGACATCGAGTGCGAGGTCGCGGTCTTCGGGTCTATCGGGGCCACGGAGGTTAAGGGCATGATCGACATCGTTCCGCTCAACGGGAACTGCCTTGTGGATCTGAAGACGACCTCCGCGATCACTAGCCTCCAGAACATCCAGCGACTCATTGTCAGTCGGGGCTATCACTGGCAGGCGGCACTCTACCTCGACCTATACAACGCCGCGACCGGGGAGAACCGCACGGGCTTCCTGTTCCTCTTTGCCGAAGTCGAACAACCGTTTGAATACGCGTGGGTCAAGCTATCCGAGGAGCTGATTGCCAAGGGGCGTGAGGGATACATGAATGCCATCGCGCTCTGGCAGGACTGCGTTGCCAAGAATCATTGGCCCAAGGCAATCGACGGACTCCAGACTGTAGAAGCTCCCAAGTGGATTGAGAATAACCAGTAACTAATAACAAACAGAAAACAAAACCATGGCGATTACGCAAATTATCAGGTGCAGCATTGAAGCTAGCAAGGTGGATCGAAACTTGTTCTACAAGGCTCCGAAAAGCGGGAAGATCTACTTTAACTTCTCCGTCCTACTCAAGGATGAGAAGGGCAAGTATGGCGATGACGGCATGATCATCCAGAACAGCGGGGATCCCAACGTCAAGGGCGAGATCCTCGGCAATGCGAAGATCGTTGAGCGCAATGGACAGCAGCAGCAACAGCAGCAACAAGCCGCGCCTCAAGCCAAGAAGGCATCCAATGGCTGGGACGAACCCGTTGACGACATCCCATTCTGATCATGAGGGAAATGATAAAACTCACTCCTATGGAGGCTGCTAGGGATGGATATGTCTCAATGACCACTCCATACAGCTACAAGAACCAAACGCATATGGCTTGGTTCAACACCGTGGTCCGCGACATGGCCGGGTGCGATTGCGTCCTAGTGGAGTTCTCCAATCCCTACAGCGTCGAGGTCTGGAGGCACAAAAGCGAACTCAACACGATCAAAGGATGAGTGACCTATTGTTCGACGATCTGCCGGAAGACCTGTCGCCCAAGCTGCAATGGATGAAACGGCATCACCTCCAGGTGAAGGAGACTGACGACGGAGGATGGATCGCCTACAAGAGCAGGACGAACCACTTCTACCGCAACAAGGACAAGGACATTGCCATCGCAGGACTAGCCAAGAAACTCAAGCTCCGCCTCTGGAACGAGGAACCAGTCTAACCACACAACCAACATGAAACTGCAACGAACAGAAGTAATTGGAAGAGAAACCCCAGGACTAACCTACGCAATCTTCTGCGGTATCGCGGAGAAGAACGCGGAGGACCAACGCCGAAAGGAAGCCGTAAAGAGCATCAAGGCCAAACTGTTCTTCTGGAGAAAGGGGGAGTCATGAGTGGAGCTTTTGGATGGTCTTATCCCCCAGGGTGTTCTGGACCTCCAGACGATTATCCAGAAATTTGCAGCGTCTGCGGAAAAACAATCGACGACTGCATTTGCCCAGAATGCCATGAATGTGGAGAGATTGGGCAACCATTATGCTACGAAAAACACGGGTTAATAAAGACATTAAGTCAGATCGAGAGTTTTGATGCAGCGATTAAAGCAGAAGAAGAGTTTTCAAGACTTGAACATGAATCAATTGCTAGCATGCAGACTGGGCTCAATGAAGAGGCATGGAATGATTGCAAATACTATAGCTACACCAAGGAGGAGCAGCCATGACTATCGAAACATTCGACTTTAAGGATGGATTCCTCCGGTTGACGCGACATCTCGATGAGTTCGTGGATGGAGAGGAAAGCTACGAGGCAACACTCGTCAAGCTCATCGCCCGTTACTACGACCTAAAGGGCCAGAACGCTTGGTACGAGTATGAGGAACTGTATGGGAAGGAGGTGCAGCCGTGAGCTTCTACACGATAGAGATGGATGGAGATGGAGGTCGCTATGTGAACGGACCATATCCAAGTAAAAACGCTGCGCTTGATGACGCGGAGGCAAGAATGGCTTGGAATTTCAAACATGCCTGCGTCTGCATCAGAAAAGACAACGATTTGTGGGAACAGCCGTTTCAATTGGTGAAGCTTGTTGGTGAATACAAGCCGAACTTTTCAGTGTCAACATGGCTGAAGGAGGTGAAACCATGAGCGACACACCACGAACTGACGCAAAAGCCGAATTCTTCGGATGGAATCCAGACGAAGGAGACTATTATGTGCGAGCCGACTTCTCCCGCGAGCTTGAGCGCGAGCTTGCTGAGATGCGTGAGCAACGCTACTGGCTGGTTGATGCTTTGAAAATTTTTCTCAACAGAGTCCAATGTGTCTCCATCCACATGGACGGGAAGCCACGTGGATGTCGATTTGATTATCGGTCCTCTGGATTTGATGCTGAAGTAGAGCATGCTTACGAAGCACTCGAAGCTGTGAAAGGAGCAAACCAATGAGCGACACACCACGAACTCCCAACGACATCTTGATCTCCGCGCTTCGCATCTTGGCTAATGACATCCAATCCGAAGACGGTGTTGCCAACGCCTGCATCGCTGAAGCAGCGAATCGGATCGAGGAGCTTGCAAGATCCAACGCCGCGCTTCAGCAATACGTATGCAACCAGGCAACCACTTACCTAAATTGAAGTTTATCATCAAAGGCCGCTACGGCCCATCCGCTACGCTACGGCAGACATCGAAGAATCGCTGGATGTTGCGTGTGAACTCTGGATGGTGCCGATATGGAATGACTGAGGGCTGCCAATCACTTGAATTCGTTGATCCAGAAGGAGGCCCATTCATTCAAGTCGGATATAGACTTAGCGCAATACAGCGTGATTTGCCTAGTGTTGCCATTACAAAGATCGAATTGAACAAACAAGATAAAATCATACTACACACTAAACCACGATAACCAATGGGATCAATACTGAAATTCCTAGCACCTACGGATAAGAAGAAATGCAAAGGGTGCGGACAGACGAAGAATGCCGAAGAGTTCTATGAACAGAGGCGTCAATGCAAGTCCTGTATCTCGAAACAGATGAAGGAATACTACCAGAAGAATCGAGAGAAGATCATCGCAAGAAACTCTGCGTATTATCACGAATACGTCAGGACGGACAGTGCCAAAGCCAAAGCAGAACAATGCAAACTGTAATTGGAATCGACCCAGGGGTTAACGGAGGAATCGCGTGGATCGCTGACGGGAAAGCCTGCGTCGAGAAGATGCCAGATACCCTTGAGGATCTTTGGGATCTGATCTGTGACATCGTGAGCGGCAAAGGAGGCAGCCCGGAAGCTAGGTTAAACACCGCACTGTTTGGATTACGCGCCTACATCGAGCAGGTGTCTTCCAGCCCGCAGATGGGCGTAGTGTCCGCGTTCTCGTTTGGGCGAGGATACGGTAACCTTGAGATGGCACTGACCGCAGCGGGCGTTCCTTTCGAGCGTGTTCGTCCCCAGGTTTGGCAGAAAAGTCTTGGCTGCCTAACCAAGGGGGACAAGAATGTCACCAAGCGCAAGGCGCAGGAGATGTTCCCAGGAATCAAGGTGACTCACGCAACAGCAGACGCACTTCTCATCGCAGCATACGGAACCAAACAACACCAACAATAATGAGACTAACACTAGAACCAACATCTGGCACTTTTGACTACCCAACAAAGATAGTCGTCGAAACTAAATCTGATTACCTCTCCCTTGAAGAAGTTATCGACAAACTGATCAGGCCATCTTTGTGCGCTTGGGGCTTTGGAACTGAATCAATTAACGAATTCATCAACGTCGAAGAATGACCGCAATTAGCATGAACGAACTATTTGGACGCATCCGACAGTGGGGCGTGGACCGATACATCTGTGGGCCAGAAGGACAGGGCAGCCTGTTCACCCAACTCAACAAGGCGAAGGAGGAACTTAATGAGGCATTCGATGCCGCCTACTACGACAACCTCCCGGAGATCAAGGACGCTATCGGTGACATCACCGTATGCCTTGTGCTGGCAGCAGAACGCGCAGGACTCGTCTTTGAGGATTGCGTCCAAGCGGCATGGGAGGAGATCAAGGACCGCAAGGGGCGCATGGTTGATGGAACCTTCGTGAAAGACGCCAAATGAACTGCACCCTTAAAGAGGTCATTGCCCTCCGAGACTGCATCATTGACGGGGCTTACGAGGGCTACGATAAGTCATTCATCGAAACTGGGAAACCTGACTACGAGATGATCACTGAATACATCATCAGTGGAGTTCTCGACCGTCTCGACCGACACTTCTCGCTGGAAGCAATACACACCAAGAAAAACACCAACAACTAAAACGATGAAGAAGCCAAAGAGCAACATGGAGAAACTGCTGGAACACCTCCAGAAGGGACGGTCAATCACCGCCCTCCAGGCATTCCAATGGTGGAAGACCATGACCATCCGCAACCGCATCAGCGAACTGCGGCGTCGAGGATACCACATCAAGACCGAAACCATCCGCAAGGACGGCAAGTCTTACGCTCGCTGGAGCATCGCCTAACAACCAACCTAGCGCAAAAGGTCCGATCCCTTCGCGCACCAACACTACGCAATGAAACTACAACCAATCGGAGCAACAGAGAAAGAGATCAACTGGGATACCTATCGCTTTGGGCGAGTAGGTAGGCCCAGGAAGCTGGACAACGACAAGACGGTCATTCGGGTTTCGATGGACACCGTGACGGTCAAGCGCATCAACAACCTCGCGGATCGCCTCAATATCTCGTTGGCGTCTGCGCTCCAGATGCTGCTCTCTACCAATGAGGCGGAAGCAATCGAGCCGACACCTCCACCGGAACCCAAGAAGCAGGACAACTCCAAGCGTTACTCGATTGTCAATACGATCTATCGGGCCAAACGCAGGCACAGCATTATCTGATCACTGCCATGAAACTGATCGGATTTCCAAGGCGATACCTCAACGCTCCAGAATGCACGGGAGAGGAGTGGTGGAACTTCTACAAGCAGGCGGCATCGTGCATCAAGAAGGGTGGAATTGTCGTCGCCTACGGGGCGCACGGGACAGGCAAGACCAGAATGTCCTATGAGCTTGCCAAGAGCGCGGAAGTCCCCGCCTCAACCTACAAGCGGGGCGGGATCGAGGTCGATCACCCTAGGATCTACACCACTGCGGTCAACCTGTTCATGGACATTCGCTCAAGCTACAACAGCGACGAGGGACCGTCAGAACGGGAGATCATTTCCGGCCTGACTAACGCGGCCTTCCTTGTGATCGACGAGATCCAGGAGCGAGGGGAAACCGCTTTCGAGGACAGGAAGCTCACTCAGATCATTGACGCCCGCTACATGGACGGGCGACCAACGATGCTGATCTCCAACTTCGACCGCAAGAGGTTTGCGGAAACCCTGTCGCCTGCTGTTCTCGACCGCATCCGGGAGGGAGGTGTCGGGCTACATTTCAACTGGGGTAGCTTCCGTAAACCAGACCTGACCGAGGTCACATTCTGAAATACTCCTTGATGCCCCGAGCAATCGCCTCTGCGATGTCGTCCTTCTTCGTCTCTGCGATGTCAGCGTCACAGTGGTTCGATCCGAAGAACGGCTCGCAGATGATTGCTGGGCAGTGCGTCTTGATCAGGAACGATCCTCCACGGTCAGATCCACTGGTGATTGGCTTGATGCCACGGGAGCGGATCTGCGGGACAAGCTCCACCATCTTATCGCGGCACTCCTTGGCAAGTGTCTCACCCGCTTGGGAAGTATACCAGTATAGCCACTCATGGCCATTGGCGGATTCATCAGCGGAGTTAAAGTGAAGTTCGATAGCTAGGTCGTTGTTGTCCCGGCGGATCTCCTCTGCAAGCCAGTTCATCGCAGCAGTGTATCCGCTACCCTCGTATCGACTGTAGATCTTGGAAGCGATCCCGAAGTCCTCCAGCGCACAGGAGATCATGGATGCAAGTTCGCAGTTGTAGTCCCATTCGGACACGCCATCCACGGATACTGCCCCTCCTTCTGGCTTCCCATTCACGAGGCGCGAGTGACCAACGCAGAGGGCTACCCGATACGCGTCCACGGGCAGGACAGGGACATCGGGACTTGCGACTGACCCACAGATGTGGTTCTCGATTGCGCTCCAGGTCTTTGGCCCATCAATGCCATCAGCAGTGATGTTCAGAGAGTTCTGAACTCGTTTAACCTGACTTTCTTTTCCTTCAAATTCCATGTTAATCTCCGTATTCGATTTCGATTAGTTGCTCAAGATAATGGATCGCCTTGAGAAGATCCTCCTTGCCGCCCTTCGCCTTGTGCCTCGACACATACTTCACAACGCATGACTCGCAGTAGCCAAGGTTGTTCTTCTGGCAGTAGAGCAGTGGCTGGATCGGAAGGCAGGCGTAGTGAGTCCCTCCAACCTGATTGTCTGACGCCTTACCACTTGCCATTTTGCTGCCCTAGGTAGTAGATGAAAGCCACTAGGATAAAGAAGGCGATTAGGGACATCGCCACTGCAATCAGTTCTTCTCCGTCGTCATTCATTGTGCTGCCTTGTAGATCGTCGCGTTTGGTCCACCATTGACGACACCGTGCCTACTGGTGAGTGTCCCATCCTTGACGAGTTTGTCCAGATGCCTCCGAGCCGCATTGCGTCCAATGGTTTTGCCATTGAGCTTCATCTCATCCAAGAAGCATGAGACGGTGAACTCTCCCTCTTGCAGCGGAACCCTATTGGTCACTGCGCTCATCGCCATTTGCAGCCCGGTTAAACTGCCGATCTTGATTGCCATGTTATTCTGCTGTGTAGACTCGCCGATGGACCACAGGAAGGTCACCATGTTCGGTGGTCCGGTGGTCGAAGATTACCGCGCTAGGCTGCGGAATCGCGTCGGGGACCACCTTGTAGCCGTAACGGGTCAAGCCCTGCCACGCCCCGGTGATCACGCTCATCTGGTTTCCGTCGTCCCAGATCCCGTGCCGATGTCGGTGACCCCGGACGATGATGTCAGGGACTCGCTTCTTCGCCCTAGCCCGAGAGTGTGAGATAGCCCCCAGGGCAATCGAGTGGGCAGACGCCTCAAGGTAGGAACGGGCAGTAGCCCCGATGTGATGGGCGAAGTTGTATAGCACTCCGCAGACATCGAGGTCCAGAACGTCCCATGCGTGTTGCCCGGTCAGAGGATCCACGGTCGCTTCTAGATGTCGCCCGATGCGGATCTCGTCGTTACGGGTGTGGCACTCCGTCCCCTTGACTAGGTGGATCTGTTTGGCCTTGGAGGACAATCGCTGGAGGACTTGCTTCACGGCATCCGTCTGGTCACCGACATCCGGGGACATGACCTGCAATGTCCTATGGTGGATGCCGTCTACAAGGTCACCATTCAAGACAATCTCGAAACCATCGTCGCCAATGGTCCGATCCGCCCAGTCGAGCATGTTTTCCCAGCAGGCCCATAGCCACTCTTGGAACTTGTTCTGCCCGATGAGATACCCCTCGTTAGAAACGAACCCCTTGGGCCAAAGTCCAACCGTCGATCCGACATGAAGGTCCGAAAGGACCATCACGATCCGGTTCTGGGATTCCATTACTTCTTGGATTTGATGGACCAGACGGCCCCAATGACGGAAAGAATCCCGCCAATAAGTTCGGACACGATAGCCTCGCTGCCGTATCCTTTAGCGACGGCAAAGCCACCGCCGAAAGTCAGAACGTGACGGAGGATGCCGAGGGTTTGTTGCTTATTCATGGTTGTTTCCTTTTCTGGATCAGGTTGATCAGAGTGATCAGTGCGATAATTAGCCCGAAGAACGAGGTAGTCAAGCGAATCCACGCTTCAACATCTTGGACGAGAGTGGCGATAAATGCCAGACTGGAGGCTGAAACCCCAGTGATTCCGTTGAGCAGGATGTAGTGCGTAGAATGGTTCACAACCACCAGGTGTTTGGGACAAGCGGGTCGTTAGTTGGACGCGGGAGAGGGACGGTAATGGTCTTGCTTGGGTCTTCTGGGTCAGGGATCTCCTCGGTCATCCAAGAAGCCCAGTAGATGAACGGAGTCGCATCAACAGGGACATCTAGGCCAACAAGGTCGCGGAACAGCACCCAGTAGTTGCCGTCTGGAGTAGGCGGATACGGGTCGCCATTGGCGTCTACGCCGGGAGTCTGGACGATCCACTCACCGATGATGTCCATCGCGTATTGATGGGTCGCAAGGACAGTCTGGACCTTGCCGTCTTTACCCACAACCGCAAACCCATTGGCGATACCGAATTGCTCGGCTTGGGCTTGGGACTCGAAACAGAGGATGTAATCAGCAGGACCGTAGTTCATCTAGTTATGCGGAGAGGGATGTGAGCTTGCTTTCGAGCGACTTGTCGTAGACCTTGAGAAGCGAGATGTGTCCGTTTAGATACTTGTTGTCGTCCTTCCGGTATCCGATGTAGACCCGATCAGGAGTAAACCCGAAACCTCCAGAAGCAGCCGTAGTGACAACTGCATACCCGTCACGCGATCCGGCAAGATTCACTTGATCGTGAGACACCGCGATCTTCGTTTCCACGTTGACCGCAGAAGCTGCTCCAAGGGAGATTACTTCGTTAGTGGCAACCCCAATCGTAATGACTTCATTCCCAGAGGAAAGCGAATGATTGAGCGCAGTGAATGAATTGGCAAGCGAGTAGAAGTCGTAGAACCCGCTATTGGCGATATTCGCAATACGGTCGCCAGCAGACACTACAGATAGGTTGCCAGCAGGGAAGAACCCAGTGAACGATGCACCAGAAATGGTGCAGGTATCAGCAGAGCGGGAAGCAGTAGACGCCACGGTTGGGATGTAGCTCGTAGCGAATGATTTCTGCTCAAGTTGTGCGCCCCAGAAACTGGCAGTTCCGGTGGAGCCGGTATCGGACATGACATACACACCGACGGAGGTACACCCTGCTGGGGTCGTGAACTCAACAGCTATCCGCGACCACTCGTTACTGGTGCTTGAGTAGTAGGATGTCGGCCCAATGATGAACGACAATGCACTGAGGTTGTAGATCGCGTACTTGAGATTTGTGGCGGTCCCTCGTTTGACGTAGAATGAGAAAACATACTTCGTGCTGGCGAGTACAGTAGCAGCTTGGCGGACGACGTTGCTGGTCGAAGTAGCGTTGATCGTAGACGCCGTATTCGTGTTGTTCGGCGCGGTAGTTGTGCCGACATACGTTGCGGCTACCTTGAGCCATGCAACATCGTTGCTGAAGCCTTCAGAATACGTCAGCAAGTTCGTGCTGCTCTCCTCGATCAGCAGGCCAATCGGATTCCCACTGGTGTCATACTCGAAACGAGGACCGAAGACTTGGCTTGCAACCGTGCTGATGTATGGACGCGCAGAAGAGTGACGCTCAAGCTGTGCGCCCCAGATGTAGATTGAGCCAGAGCTACTGTCCACTAATCCAAGTGACCCATTGTTAGTTGTCCCAATTTGAGTGGAGAACGAGGCGGATGCAGCTAGCGGAGTAAACAACACAGAGCATCTATACCACCCATCTGAAATCAGCTCAATACTTGCAGTGATGTTCTGACTTGAAGTTGCTTTGCCAACATAGGCTCCATTAAGTAAATCAAATACTCCCTGATATGAATTGGTTCCATCATAACAACCAATCCACCCATACCGATTGGTGTTCATTTTCATATAGCATGAAAACGAATGCGGGAATGGCTGCCATGTCCTTGATGCACTTACATATACATAATGGTTTGAGTTTGCTCCATTGGCGATTAGGGCGTCAGCAGTAATTGTCCCGTCTGGGGCGGAAGCAACATTACTGTATGGAGGAGTTCCTGTTGAATTTAAACCTATTTTACTCCACGCCCCATTAGCAAAATCTTGAGAATACGTCAGCAAGTTCTCTGGCGCATACCGAAGATACCCGTCACTGTAACGATAGGTCGCGCCAGATGCACTGGTGAATACCGGAGTCGCGCCAGTCGATACTCCCAAGTTGAAGTTCGCACTGCCAACCGATGCTTGATCTGCAAACCCAGCGGAGGTCAGATAGTCCCCATTCGCAAAGTCAAGATTCAACGAAGGCCATGGAGCAAGTTGTTGCGCTCCGGTGCATTTCTGGGAAAGAGAGTAAGCGTAGGACATATTACCAACCGCGAAGTTGCATATTTGCGTTCGTGCTGATTCGATTGGAGATCACGTTCTGCGTCCCTTGTTCGTCCAGCTTGATGAGTTCATCAGTGAGAATGTCGAATGCCTCTTGATCGGCCAATGCGGCCTTCTCCTGCTGTCCTTCAGCACGGAGGTAATCGGAGTAGGTTCCGTGGGCAAGATACTCAAACCACTCCCTGGGGACGTTGGTGGTATCACCACTCTGGTCCCCGTAGATGTCGTCGAGTTGCGCCTTGTAGGTCACCCAGACAGCAGTGGGATCAAGGTCGCCTGCGACCAACGTGGCCCCAGAGGCAGTCACGATAAAGTCAAACTCCTGCACCGATGCAGACTGATACGGCTGCTGCTTCCAAATGCGGAGATAGGTGTCAATCGTATCCAGTCCAGACTGGGCGAAAGGCACAAGGTTGCTGGACACTGCACGTTCCTCGCCAACATGGAGGAACCTAGTCCAGTAGTTCGTAGCACGATAGGCTCGCTGCGCCCGTCGATTCACTAGGGAACGAATGCGGGGCTTTTCAATGTCCGCGAAGATGACTCCGCAAAGACTCTGGATTAGACTGTAGAGTTCCGCGTAAGTCCTAGTTTGCATTCAGGTCAAAGTTTATGCACGGCCATGGTAGGCTCAAGGCGTTGAAAGTCACGCAGAAATTCACGGTCTGACCAGCATTCCTGACCGTATTTGTGTGCGATTTGCAGGAACTCCCGTTGTGGGATTTCCGCTACATGCCGAAAACTCTTATTCGGCGCAAACTTCCTAGATTCCGCAGCAATTTCTGCCGCCCCTTTTTCACGATACTTCTGCAACGAATCAAGGAACTGACGACCAGAACAAAGCTCCTTGATGACCGCAGCAGTCATCGCTTCTTCAGATGCCTTAAGCAACATGGTTATGAAGAATAGGGGAGGGCATCCGAAGACACCCTCCCCATTGATTCGATTACGAGGCGAGACCGCCAGGATTGAGGATGTTGAGGGCGATAAGCCACTCACCACCAGTCACGGTCCCGGTGAAGTTCACCTCGGCCTTGATGTCAAGGTCGCCAGTGGTGTTGTTGATAGCACCATTGAGCGTCCCGGCATCGCCACCCGACGTGTAGGCGTCACCGGTGCAAAACGCGACCTTCGTAAGGGTGGTCAGGTTAAGCGCATCGATGTATTCATCAGGGTCTGCGGTGGTCGTGCCGACATCAAGGACGAGGTCGGTGGACGTTCCGGCAGAGGTCGTGATTTCATACACGGTCGCATTGGTGACGATCCCACCAGCAGCAACCTTTCCGACAGTCACTTGATTGCCAGTCCCAAGTGCAGTGATTTGAGCGGCAGTCAACCGATAGATGTCGGTGTAACTACCAAGCGCGGCTTCTTGAACACTAAGTTTCATGGTATTGTTGTTTCTGGTTTGGATTAGGCGTAAGCGATCTTGCCGTGGGCTTGGGGCGACTTGCAGACAAGCGTTCCGGCCATGTCAACGTAACCACGCTCGCCACCACCTTGGTTCTCAAGGCGCGTAGCACCCATCGGGATAAGGGTAGCGAAGGACAGATACTTGGGATCAAGGATGTAGCCCAACTTGTTCGACGAGGTCATGCAGGCAGGGTTGCCGTTCAGCACACGCACCAGACCGAAGTCCGAGTCAAAGAGCGAAACCGAGAAGGTGATCTTCTTTGCATCGGCATCTTGGTTGACACGGTAGATTTCAGCAATGTTCGCAGTGTCAGTTTGCGTGCGAGAGAAGCCAGAGATCACCTTGCGAAGAGCAACGTTGGCAACAAGCGTCAGGTTGCCCATCTCACCGGTTTCGGTGAAGATCGAACCAAGGATGTTGTTGAAATCAGTCTCAGTCGGAGCAGAGGTGACAATCGAATCCGCCGGAGTGCGATACGCAGCGGGGACCGGGTTGGTCGTCTGAGCCGAGTTCGACAGCCACGAACCAAGACCACGGAAGGTGTAGGGAGTGCCAGCACCATTCTCAGCGGTCATGTCCGAAGCACCGCAGATGCGGGCCTCAACGTCACGCTTCAGTTCGCGCATCGCCTTGGCTTCCGCTTGAGCGATGTTCGCGGGACCAACGCTCGAAACCGCTTGTTGCAGGTTCGACACCAGGTAGTCACGACGGAACAGTTGGGTGTAGTTGCCGAGGCGCGCACGACCGGCAAATTGGTCCGTGAACGCAGTCACATCCGAGCCTTCCGAGATACCAGCGGTGCTGGGAGCGGCAAGGTCGTCGATGATCCACTCATGGAAGGTGGACGAAGCACGGGTCTTCGCCGCCAGCGAGAGGATCGGGGTTTCTTCCGGGGCAAGCAGGGTAAGCTCATTGCTGAGATCCTCGCGGTTGCCGACATTCGAACCAGTGCTAGACGGGGAGGTCGGCACGGACGGTTGGTAGGTATTGCTAATAGCCATGGTAGTAGTCAG
>Ga0181344_1000247_pt1 | contig 22215 bp, 28 predicted proteins | sample Su13VDMLBDD_FD_130098 | JGI IMG/M metagenome (GOLD analysis project Ga0181344, IMG submission 130098) | Freshwater viral communities from Lake Michigan, USA - Su13.VD.MLB.D.D | ecosystem: Environmental > Aquatic > Freshwater > Lake | place: USA: Michigan | collected 2013-07-15
CTGCCCTCGAATCAAAATTGGCAGAACAAAAGGCTGAGGTTGCAAGTGTAACCGAGAAGGCTGCAAAGGCATTTGACTCTAAAGTAGAGCAAATCAATGAGCAAATGGAGAAGTCTAACAAGACTCTTGCTGAGGCACTTAATGAAGTGAAAGAAGCTAAGGCTGCTTTCGGTAAGTTGAGCGCAAACGCAGAGAAGAAAGTTGCTACTTCTTATGCTGAGCATGTAAACAACATTAAGGCTGAGATTGGTTCTGCAATCGAGAAAGGTTGGAACGAAATCAAAGCTGCTGCAAGAAACAATGGTAAGGGCTTCGCTGCTGATATTGATTTGAAAGCAGTTGGTGTAATGACCATTGGTAACAACTTGACTGGTTCTGTTTACACTTCTTATGTAGACAACCCAGCATTGCGTTCTTTCGTTAACCCACACCTTAGAAGTGTGTTTAACATTATCCCAGTATCAACTGGTTCAGTATCTTTCCCAAGAGGTAACACTCCAGTAGGTGAAGGTTCTTTCGGTAAGCAAACTGAAGGTTCTGCAAAGCCACAAGTTGATTACGATGTAACAGTTGTAAACACTGCATTGTCTTTCATCGCTGGTTACGCTAAAGTATCTCGTCAGATGATTGATGATTTGCCATTCTTACAAGCATATTTGCAGCAGTCATTGATTGAAGATTTCCAGAAGGCTGAAGATACTTATTATCTTAACGCTATCGCATCTTCTGCAACTGCTGGTTCTTCTTCTGGTGCTAACACCGCTGAGAAGTTCATTGATTACGTTGCACAACTTGGTGCATTGAACTGGACTCCAAACCTTGCTTTGACCACTCACGCCGGTTGGGCAAACTTGTTGAAAACCAAACCAGCTGACTACTCAGTTCCAGGTGGAATGGTTATCGACAACAATGGTAACGTAAGAATCGTAGGTGTACCAGTTATTCCTCACTCTTTGGTTACTGCATCTAAGATCTACGTTATGGACACTACTAAGTTCGCTATTGCTCAGCAAAGCGGTCTTGCAGTACGTTCTACCGAGTTCGATCAAGATGATTTCATCAAGAACCTTATCACTTTCAGAGCAGAAGCTCGTTGCGAACTTCTTCAGTTCCAGCCTTCAGCTGCTATCTACGGTGCTATCTAAGATTTATAAATATAGGGGAGGGGGTTTCTCTCCCCTTATTTTTACTTATATGCCATTTAGTTACGATTATTTTAAGAAAGAATTTAGGGAGCATTTATTTAATAATTTTAGGATTGGCATTGAGATACTTGATGTTGGTGCTGGTTGCGGTACTTATGGTAATTTACTAAAAGAAGATTTTACAAAAATTGATGCAATAGAGATATTCGAGCCATATCGTAAGCAGTTTAAGTTAGATGATATTTATAGATGCGTTTATATTGGCGATGTGCAAGAATTAAATTTATTTTTGTATGATTATTTAATTATGGGTGATGTAATTGAGCATTTGCCAATAGACAATGCAACTTCATTACTTAAAAAGATAAATGATAATAATATTTATTGTATGGTAGCAGTTCCATACAAAATGCCACAAGGTGATGTTGGAGGTAATGAATATGAAAGGCATCGTCAAGATGATTTAACACACGAAATATTTATCGAAAGATATCCAATGATGCAATTACTTTTCAATAATGAGCATTACGGATATTATGTAAACTATAACTATGAACATACTATTTAGCATACACTTATATCCTCCTCAGCATCTTTGTGGTGCAGAGATGATGGCTCATAGAATTATAAAGCACTTACAAAGTAAAGGACACCACGTAAGGGTGTTATTGCATCAAGCTAATCACTATAAGATTACAAATAATTATTGCTACGATGGTGTGGATGTATTTCCTCCTACTGCAATAGTTGTAGATAATTTATTTAGATGGGCTAATTGCGTGTTTACACATTTAGACTATACAAGATGGACAATAGGAATGGCTGCGATGTTTAAAAAGCCTTTATTTCATATAATACATAATACTCATTTATATCCTGAGATTGAGAATGCAGATACTTCTCAACATATAGTGTATAACTCTTTATGGGCAAAACAAAAATTGGGTTATAAATGGAGTAACTTTATACTCACACCTCCAGTTGATTATCGTGATTTTGATACAAAGATAGAACCGATTGATAATCAATTTATTACACTTATAAACTTGAACGAGAATAAAGGTGTAAAGATATTTGAGAATATAGCAAGAGCAATGCCTAATAAAAAGTTTTTAGGTGTGATGGGTTCATACGATGAGCAAATAACTTCAAACTTGCAAAATATTACTTATATTAACAAGACTACTGATATACTTTCCGTTTATAACAAGACTCGAATACTACTTATGCCAAGTAAATATGAGAGTTGGGGAATGACTGCAACAGAAGCAATGAGTAGTGGGATACCAGTAATAAGCAGTGAGGCAGAAGGATTGAAAGAGAATTGTGGAAAGGCTGGAATATTTATAAAGGATAGAAATGATATTGAAAGCTGGGTTAAAGAAATTACGAAACTTGACGATGCCAAAGCCTATGCAGCAGCATCTAAAAAAGCAAAAGGAAGAGCAAGAGAACACGACCCAAGAAAAGCACTTGATGAGTTTGAGCAGTGGCTCAGAGAAGAAGTTAATAAATACAAGGGATAAGTATGGCGATTTATATAGATAGTATCATAGTCACCGCTGACGCAAGTGTAGAGCCAGTGAGCCGAACACAAGCCAAAGAATGGATGAGAATTACCTATAATACCGATGATACTTTGATTGATGAACTTATCACAAGTTCAAGAAAACATTTGGAGAAACTAACTGGCTTATCACTTGTCAACAAGACAATTAAGAGTTACGTAGAACTAACTGGTGAAGTGCCAGCAGTTTGGATGGTGGATTTGCCATACGGACCACTTGGTTGTGTTGATTTGGTTAGATTTAAGAGTGGAATCAACTTGTGGGATACTTTGACTATAAACGAGGACTACGAGAAGATTGGTAATAAGTTGTGGTTCTATATGGGTGGTACTTATGAGATTACTTACCAAGCTGGTTATGGTAGCATTCCAGCAGACTTGGAGAACGACATCCTAACACTCGTGGCTTGGATGTATGAGAACAGAGGTAAGAAAATGAATGCTGATCCTAAAGGAATAGTTGCAGAATATCCATTCTGGAATGGTTTAAATTATCATCAGTATAAAAAAGTAGTTATATAGTGGCAAGAAAAGCACTTAATATAAGAGGTTTAAATAATTCTTTGAAACAACTGGATGACGCTTTTATTCAGCGACTTGATAAAATTGAAAAAGAATTTAGAAAGTCAATGTCTAAGATGGCACAAGATGCTAAAAGAGATGCTCCTATTGGTGTATTAGGACCTCATCCTGGGCGACTTGCTGATAGCATTAGTTGGGATGAGCCAAGTAAGTTATCTTATCAATTAAGAGCTGATGTTCCTTATGCTGCATTTGTAGAGTTTGGTACTGGTGGGTATGCAGTAAAAGAATTAGGCAGAAGAGAAGATAGTGAATATTGGAGTGTTATTGCAAATCCATTTAGAGGTAGTAAAGATGGAAATATGAAAGCACAACCATATTTCTATCCTAATGTGAGGAAAGAGATACCGAAGTTAGTTGAAAAAATAGCAAAAATACTAAGCAAAAATGCTTGATTGTAGTAATAATGTGAGAGTGATTTATGTCAATGCCTTAAATGGCAACTTGTCCTACAATGGCAAAGACGTGCCAGTGTACGGACAAACTCCATTTGATACTACACCACAAAACTATGTAGTAATAGGCAATATAACTGAGACAAGTGATAACACAAATAATTCATTTGGTAACGTTGTAGATGTAGTGATAGATATTTTTAGTGAGCAATACAGGGTAAATGATTTAGGGGTAGTTGATAGTATTGCATCACAAATTTTAAATATACTTATACCTGACACTCAGGTAGATGGATTTGATGATACTTATTTTGAGGTTTTCCCAATAGGTAGATCAAGTTCAAGATATTTGCCATTACAAGATGGCGATAATTATGTAGCAAGAAAAATTATAACAATAAACAATTTAGTAAATCAAAAATAGAAAACAATGGCACAAGTATTAGGTAGTTTACAAAACATTGAGATTGATGTAGCTGGTGGCACATCTTATAAAAATCTTGTATGTTTACGTACATCATCAGTTAACACCACTATGGATGCAACAACTGAGCAAACAAACTGTGGAGTATTGACTTCTCCTTCAGAGCCTCAAATGAATCTTGACTTTGATGCAATTTGCGAGACTGCTCCAACTATTGCTCAAGTATCTTACGAAGATTTATTGGCTGCAATGGTTAATAAAACTATTGTTGCAGTAAGAGTACAAAATCCAGTTGTTAGTGGTTCATCTGCTGGTGCAGCTTATTACCACGCATTTAGTGGTTATATCACTGACCTTACTTTAAATCAATCTACTACTGAATTTATAAATTTCTCTGGAACAATCCAATCAACTGGTGCTTTGGATGTTGTAGCTTAATTTAACTTATGAACTATACTACTATTACTATTAACGACCAAAAGGTCGGACTAAAATTTGGAATGGCATCATTTAGGTACTTATCAGATAAGTTTATAGATGGCATTTCTTTTAATAATGGCGAATTAAATGAGATTGGAGTAGCACACTTAGTTTATAGTGGCTATTATAATAACTGCCTTGTAAAAGGTGTTTTGCCTGAGATAACTTTTGAAAACTTAGTAGACTACATTGAAGCTAATATAATGAAGAGTGAGTTTTTAGAAGAACTCAAAAGCATTATAAGTGTTTGGGGTGAGAGTGAAATGATCAAAAGCAATATCCAAGTAGCTGAAGAAGTAGATGATAAAGCAAAAAAAAGAGTTCACGTGGGAGGAAATAGAGGCTTACGCATTTGGTGAGTTGCAACTTCTTCCACGTGATTTCTTTGATATGAGTCCACGACATTTTTCTCTTATGCTGAGAGGTTATAACGAGAAGAAGGTGGATAACTATAAGCAGACAAGACTATTGATGTTTACAATGGTGCGTCTAATGGGAGACCCTAAGACTGCACCAAAGACACCAGAGGCATTGTGGGAATTACCAGGTGATGAGGTACATAAGCCTTCTGATGAAGAGTATAGAGAAGTCTTTAATAGATTAACAAAATGGCAGAAAACATCGGAGCATTAATATTACCAATAGGAGCTGATGCGAGTCAGTTCAATAGATCTATTAACGATGTAAAGGCTGCGTTCAAAGAGCTATCAAATACAATAGCATCTACTCCATTTAATTTAGTTACAGACAAACAAAAGCTAGAGTTAAATGCTCTGAAGGAAACATTAAGTATTTTAAGTACTGATGTTAAAGAATTTGGTCAAGCCATACAATTTCCAGCAAATTCTATTCTTGGATTAAAGAAAAGAATACAAGAACTCAATGATGAAAAAATAAAATTAGACCCTACTACAAGTGCTCAAAAAATAATAGAACTAAACAGAGAAATTACAAAATTAGAAGATAAGTTAAATAATATAAATAATTTAGGTTCTAAAGTAGGCGGAACGACAGGAAGCGGTTTTAAAAAAGGAGCTGAAGATATTGAAACATCAGCAAAAAAATCTAGAATAGCCTTAACTAGCCTATCTCTTGTAGCTCAAGATTTACCATTCGGGTTTATAGCAATTCAAAATAACTTACCTGGATTAATACAATCATTTGGTGAATTAGAAAGAACAAGCGGTGGAACAAAAGGTGCATTAGGACAAATAGGGGCTGCATTAACTGGACCAGCGGGTTTATTCCTAGGATTTAGTGTTGTTACTGCGGCAGTTACATATGCTATTCAAAAATATGGTAGCTTAGGAGAAGCTATAAAAGGATTATTTGGTGCTGCAAAGCCACTAACCGAAGCACAAAAAGAATTTAATAAGGCAGTAAATGAAACAACTGGAAAGTTAACAGTTGAGGATGCTAAAGTATCTATACTAACAAAAACATTATTAAATCAAAAAGCACCACAAAAAGATAGGCTTGCTGCATATGGAGAATTAAAAAAGATTTCACCAGATATTATTGCTGGTATATCTAAAGAAAATGCTTTAACCGCTGAATCTAGCATATTAATAGAATCAAATGCTAAAGCAAGAAAAGAATTAACTAGATTAAAAATACAAGAGGCTGGTGTTAGTGCAGCCTTAACTACAAATGAAACTAAACTTGCTGAATTAAGAAATAAATTAGTTATTGCTGACCAAGAATATGTAAAAGCAGCAGCTGATTTAAATAAGGCAAATAAACAAGCAATAATTACGGGTTTTGGCTCACAAACCCAACAAGAGATAGCATTAAAGACACTTAATGATAATATATCAAGTGTCAAGCAATTAAGGGCTCAAATTGATTCTTTAACAAAAGAGCAAGATAATTATTTGAGTCAACTTGACCCAATTACAAATGGCATTTCTCAAATAAATGAACAAACTAGAGAAAGGATTGAGAATTTAAAAGAAGAAGCAAAAGCCGAAAAAGAAGCAGTAAAAGAAAACAAAAAGTCATTAAGTCAAAGGGAGAAAGCAAACAAACTTAGGGAAGAACAGATAAGAGTAGAAAATTTATATAATGCTAAAAAGAAAATAAAAGAACAAGCTGAATTAAATCAGACTGAATTAGAAAATTTAAGAGCATTATCAAAAGAAAGAAGAAAAGCTGAAAGAGAAGCTGGTATAGTATTTCCTAAACAAATATCAGGAGCAGTACCTAACTTAAACAATGAAGAATTTTTAAGTAAAGTTAGATCAGCTAACAATGAATTAGAAAGACTTAGAGAAGCTGCTAATCTTAGCGGCGCATATAATGTAGCAGAAGCAACATTTTTCAATCCAATAAGTGACTTGTTTGAAAACTTTGCAAACACTGGAAAGTTTGCTTTTAAAGAATTTGCTCAAGCAGTATTAAAGGCTATAAATCAAATTGTTGCTAAAATTATCGCAACTGGTATAGTTTCTTTATTGGCAAATATATTTAGTGGCGGATTTGCAGCTGGTGGAGGCGGTTTCAAAAATGTATTAACGGCAATAACATCTGCATTAGGATTTGCTGGTCCAGCTAAAATAGCTGCACCAAATCTTGCAAACATTAATCCAGGTGGAGTTCAAATGAGCGGACAAGTAGTATTTGTGCAGAGAGGAAGTGATTTGGTAGGAGTATTAAATAGAACAAACGGAACAATCAATAGAGTTGGCTAAACAAGAGAAATATAGAATAGATTTTTATAGCCTTGAAGGCTATCAAGCTAGGGTATCTTTATATTATGAAGGATACACTGGTTCAGTTACAACACTAACTGCTGGTGCAAGACCATTTGTCTTAAAAGAGTTTAATACTGAGGAAGATATATATAAGCCAATTAGAGCGCAATTAGCAGAGATAGAAATATTAGCTAGTGCTACTGGAAGTAAACTTGAAGATTTTTTGGCTACAAGTGATACGGATATTCAAATATATTTTTATTATTATAATTTATCAGAAGTTTATTGGACTGGCTATGTTATGCAGTCTGATTATCGTGAAGAGTGGCAAGATCAAAACCATCTCATCACCATTACGGCAACTGATGGATTTGGAAAGTTAAAAGATATATTATTTAGCAATAGTGGTGTAGAAGTAACTTCTAAGCAGAAGGTTATTGATATGATTCAATATGCCACTGGGGGAACTGCATTAGGATGGGATAAGTATCAAGTAATAAATAATTTGTACCACGATAGTATGAGTACAACTTATCCTAATATATCACTTAATCAAGCATATATTGACCCTAAGACGTTTGAGACTGAGCCGAGTATATATGAAAGCTCATATGATGTATTAGAAAAAATCAATATTTCATTTAACCAAAATATATTTATGTATCGTGGTTTTTGGAATATTATGAGGGTTGAAGAATTATATGCTCCATCAACATCTAATTTAAAAGTATTATTTGTTGACACTCCTCCAAATTTACCTATTACATATAACAAAAGATTTGATTTGCAAGTTGGTGTTGGCTATGACATAAAGCCAATCTCACCACAAATGCTAAGATTTATTAAGAGATTAACTAATCAAGATATTGTTGAATTTAATTATAATAGGTTTGTTGAGGTAATTAATAATAGTTCATTTGTAAGAGGTGCGTTGATACTAGAGCAACCAACACTCAAGCAATATGAGGTTGATAATTGGACATTCGTAAAAGGAGATCCAGTATCTAATACACCAGTTACTGCGGTTAACTTTTATCGTAATGAAGAATATACATCAATAACTGGTCCTATCATTGACAATTATGTTGTCATTCCACAAGACTTAAATAATGTGGCGCCAGAGGATTATATGATTGAATCAGAGCCAATTAATGTGTATGCTGGTGAAAGATTAAGACTATCATTTGAGATGCAATTTAGTGATGCTTTCCCAGGTTCTGCAACGATATATCCTACAAGAGTAGCTTATGCTAAATTAGTTACAGATACTGGAAATTTCTTTCTAGTAAGCGATGGACAATGGAGTGGTTCGCCACTTGCTCAAGCTATGCTAGTTAATTTCGGAAGCGCAGAGAATATTATTGAAACAGAGTGGAATACGCTTGAAGTTGAATCATATCCATTACCAAATAACGGACAATTATATTTTTATTTTGTTTGTGATGTTACATTAACAACTTGGGTAAGTGGGCAAGTAATAAAAATAAAAAACTTTGATTTTTCTGTTTATAATAGATTCGACCAATTTGAGCTTGGATTAGAAAAGGTAGAAGCAACATTTACTAAAAATAATACTGCACTTGAGAAAGCTCGTAGGAAAATTTATTTTGATGACCAATTAACTCAAGCATATAGAGGATGTATATTTGAATCAGAGATAGTTAGTGGAAATGTTCAATTAAAATCACCAATAACACCAACAGATAATAATTGGTTTAGGTTGAGATATAGTGGAGAAAGACAAGCATTTAGAAAGCAAAATGCAATCACACACTGGTCACACAATAGATACAATAGAAATAAGATTGATGCTAACTTTTATGGGTTGACTTGGGAAGATACTTTAAGGGTTCCAATAGGTCTAATCAATACAGTTAGATTTATGGATGATGACCCTAATAAAATTTACTTCATAGCCAATCTTAAAGAAATTGACTTTGCATCATCTACTTGGAGCGCAACACTTGAAGAAGTATGGGATAATGATAGAGATGGAAGTTCAGCAGTTACTAGGTCATTTAGTACATCTGTTAAAACTGGCACTTATGTAGGAACACAATCAGTTCCCTTTTTAACCGCTTCTAATACTGACTTTATAGTTACTGGTGATAACAAAATTATTTATAGTGGAGCGCAGACAATAACTAATGCAATAACCATTTCGCTTAGTGGTAATATTATACAAACAACTGGTACTTTACCAGTTGCAACAAGTTTCTTAGTAAAGCAAAATGGTACAACTATTAAAACTCAAAACTATCCAGTTAACGTTAATCCACAAGCATTTACATTTAACTTATCACCATCTGGAACAATAACTATAAACCCTAATGATATTTTTGAAATAACTTTTAGTGCAACAGAAGTTGGAAAGACATTAGATAGTATTCAATTTACTTCAGGAAGTTTCCAAGTTAATAATTATTCTGTGCCAAATGCTTTAAATTACGACACATATACAGATAAATATATATATAAATAATGGCAGACGCAGTAAAAGCAGAAGGTTTAATATTAGCACTCACAAATGAAAGTGGTGGAGTTTACCCTTTTGCTTGTGCTAAAGATGCTAATTTAACAATAAGTGCTGAGACAATAGAATTAGCTCCTAAAGTTAATAGTGCTTATAGGCAATATATTAAAGGTAGAAAGACCTATACTATTAGTGGAAGTGGGTTGGTAAAATTGGTAGAAAGCAATTTGCATCCTATCACATTTTTCGAGCCATTTATAGAATCAACTGATACTACATATATTGGATATTTAGACATAATTGATGCTCAGAATAACTATAAAATCTTTAAATTTAATTGTGTAATAACAAGTTTGTCACTTGACTCAAATGTTGGTAACTTTGGTCAATACTCTTATACTCTTCAAGGTACTGGACCTTTTACTGAAATAACTAGTGTTGATACTTACACTGTTTCTGGTGGAACTATTACGGCACGTAACCCACTTAATTTTAAACTTGTTGCGGTTGGATATGGAGGCAAATGGTATTATAACTATACTGTTAGTGCTGGTCCAGTAATCAATTTAGGTTCATCGCTCAACGGCACGACTGTCGTTGCAGTATATACAACAAGTTAAATCAATAATTATGAAACAAATGATGGAAAACGTAAAGACAAGCCTTTTTGGAGCAGTAGCTGGATTGCCAATGATTTGGGAAGGTGCTTTGGCTCAAGATTGGAAAATGGTCTTAGCTGGTATCGGAATGCTATTAGTTGGCATTTTTGCTCAAGATGCTAAAAAGTAATTGAGATGGAGCAAGGGGTGATTGTGACTATTATTATTCAGACTATTGCATTTGCAATGGCTTTGTCGAAGATGTTTACGGATATGAAGATTAAGTTGAGAGAACTTGATCTTCGTGTCCGCACCCTAGAGAAGAAGGAGGATGAGATTGGTGAGAAGTTGGGGAAGATTTTTGATGCTTTGCAAGACATACAATTAAAATTAAAAGATAAAGCAGATAGACAATGAGCGAACATAATTTAAAAGCTATTAGAAGAGGTGACACTTACAATATGAACTTAAAGTTTTATAGTGATGAGTGTGAGACTACTGCTATAAATGTAAGTACCTGGACATTTAAGTTAATGGCTAAGAATAGTGCTGGTGCTACTCAGTTCACTTGGAATAATGCCGACTTTGTGGTCGGTGATACAAATGAGAGAAGTGTTACATTGTCAAGTGTTACTACGGCTACTTATAGTGTTGGTGAGTTCGCTTATGACTTGCAAGTTACTAATCCATCTGGCACGTTTACTTATATGAATGGGTACGTTCAAGTGTTAGACCAAATAACATCATAAAATGACAATAAAAGTAACATATAACGTAACGGATGTTTATGTAAGCGAAACAATATCGGCTACTTACATAAATATCTCATACGAATCACCAAGTAGTGGTGGTGGTGTATGGGGTAGTATAACTGGTACTTTAAGCAACCAAACAGACTTGCAGAACGCATTAAACTCTAAGTTTGATGATCCTACGGGTACAACTTCGCAATACCTTAGAGGTGATGGCACATTAGCGACATTCCCTACAATTCCAAGCGGTACTGTTACAAGTGTAGGACTAACAATGCCAAGTGCATTTAGTGTTGCTAATTCGCCCGTAACGAGTTCCGGAACATTAGCGGTTACGGGTGCTGGTACTGCTTCACAATACATTCGTGGAGATGGTCAACTTGCTAACTTTCCCGACAATCTAGGTGGCGGTTCGTCTGTTAACTATTATTTAAATGGTAGTGTAACGCAAGGAACTTTTGGTGGTGATACTTATTATCAAATGAGTAAGACACCTGTACTTGGTGCTGGTACTAATTTTACAAGAACAAACGCACAAGGTAATGGCTATATCGCATCATTTATTACGGATGCTGGAGACCCTTCTCTTTTAAATATACCAGCAGGTAATTGGAATGTAGAGTTTTATTTTCAGGCAAATAGTAATGCTGGAAATCCACAATTTTATGCAGAACTTTATAAAGTTGACGCATCAAATAACTTTACGCTTGTTGGTAGTGGTTCTACTAATCCAGAGGGAATTACGAATGGCACAACGATTGACCAATACTATACTGCAATACCCGTACCACAAACATCTTTACTTGTTACAGATAGATTAGCCATTAGGATTTTTGTAATCACAAGTGGTAGAACCATAACATTACACACCGAGAATAGTAACCTTTGCGAAGTTCTTACAACATTATCAACGGGGTTAAATGCTCTTAATGGTTTGACTGCACAAGTGCAATATTTCGCAACGGGTACAAGTGGAACAGACTTTGCAATTAGCTCAGCAACAGATACACATACATTTAATCTACCAACGGCAAGTGCAACAAATAGAGGTGCTTTAAGTAGTGCAGATTGGACAACATTCAACAACAAACAAAACGCTTTAACCAACCCTATAACGGGAACGGGTACAAGTGGTCAAGTTGCATACTTCACTGGTGCGACAACACAAGCTGGTAGTAATAATTTGTTTTGGGATAATACGAATGGAAAGCTAGGAATAGGTACTAATACACCAGCGCAAGGATTATCAATAATAAGAAACGAGAATACATCAAGCGGAATTGAAACACAAAACACCTCAACTGGTGCCGCTGCAAACTCTGGTATCATTGTTAGAAACTCTGCATCTGCTGGGCAGTTGTTTAAATTAAGTACTGGATATGTAACATATAAGACTTTAGTTGCAAACGACTTAGGTTTTTATAATGGAACATCTGGTGATATTTCGTTGCTAAATGATGTCGCTGCTGGTAAAATAAAGTTCACAACTGGTACTTCATCAACTGCTCAAATGACTTTGACTGCTGCTGGTAGATTATTGATAGGTACTACCACAGAATCAACTTTTATTCTTGATGTTGTTGGTACTGCAAGGATAACTGGTGCGTTAACCGCAAACTCATTTATACCAAGTGCTGCAACTGTACCAACTAATGGAATGTATTTAGGTGCTGCAAATACGTTAACTTTTGCAACAAATAGTGCTGAAAAAGTGCGTATAGATGCAAATGGAAGTGTGGGTATTGGGAGTACGAGTTTGACGAGTTATGGATTAAGAGTTGGAAAAACTATTGTTGGTGCATTGAGTTCAACTGGTATTTATCAAGATGGTACTGTTCAATCTACTGTAACATCAAACGCATTTGGTTTTTATAATAGTGCAAGAACACAAGCAGCAGCATTTACTCTTAGTAATTATTATCATTACTATGCAGACCAATTTGGATTAGGTGCTGGTTCAACAGTTACTAATCAATACGGATTTTTTGCCGATTCAACATTAGTAGGTGCTACAAACGATTATGGGTTCTACGGCAATTTAGCTGCTGGTACTAACGTATGGAATCTCTATATGAACGGCACTGCCAACAACTATATGGCTGGGTCATTGGGGATTGGGGGTACTAATCTGACTGCACGTTCATTATTAATTGGTAGAACAGTTACGGGTGCTACTACTGGCTATGGTATATTGCAATCAACTACTTATGCTTCAGATGTAACTGCGTCTGGAATAAATAACTATTCTTTAATTACTACTGCTGCTGCAACCTATACCCTTACAAATGCTTATAACTATTTTGTTGCAGATTTAACGAAAGGTGCTGGTTCAACTATAACTAATCAATTCGGATACTATTCAGCGAACTTAACACAAGGAACAAATAACTTTGGTTTTTATAGTGATATTGCATCTACTAGCGGAAGGTGGAATTTCTATGCTGCTGGCACTGCACTAAATTATTTTAACGGCAATCTACTCATCGGCAGTACATCCGACACTGGCGAGAAGCTACAAGTGACTGGCACTGCGAAGATAGGAGGTAACTTAGGTGGTTCAAATCAAAGGGTAGCAAACTTTAGAAATATTGGCGGTAATGCCTTTATAGAATTACAATCAAGTGGTAGTGGAGCAGTTGGATTGTGGACTGCATCTGGTAATGAATTTGGAATATATCAAAACGCAACGGCTGGTACAATCGGTACAAGTGTATTCTATATAAATTCAAGCGGAAATGTAGGTGTTAATACTTTTTCTATTAACGCATCAGCAAAGTTGCAAGTTGACTCAACTACTCAAGGCATTCTTCCTCCAAGAATGACAACCACACAAAAGAACGCAATAGCAACACCTTCTGCTGGACTTATGGTTTACGATACAACACTAAATAAATTGTGCGTATTTACAACGGCTTGGGAAACGATTACATCAATATAAAAATAAAATAAAAATGGGAGTAAACATTCAACCAGTATCAATCTGGAACAACGGACAAAGCAAGCAAGCATCTGAACTAGATGCAAGGATTATTTATGATGACCTAGCAACATCTGCAACTTTTTATTATGAACTCAAAGAAGCTATCGTTCACGATGAGAATGGTGCAGCAAGTGGCGGTGCGGTTCTATCAGTAGGGAATGTTGGGATGGATGGTCAAGACTACATCGATTGGGACAATTCTAACGAACAAGCTTACGTTTACATTGCATCTAAATTAAATCTTACAATAATCTAAGTGAGAATAAATAAATCACTCATAACTTATATACCTACAAGTGGTAGCGGTAGTGGTACAGTGACATCTGTGGCACTTACTGCTCCCACTGGCTTTGTAGTTAGTGGATCACCAATCACAAGTAGTGGCACTCTTGCTATTACTTTTGCAAGTGGGTATGCTTTACCAACAACAACTAAGCAAGGGCAGTGGGACACGGCTTATAATAGGAGTCTTACTTCTATTGGCGTAAGCGGTACAACTACAAAGACTCTAACATTAACTGAGCAAGATGGCTCAACACTCACGGCATCTTGGACAGATTTGAATACTGGCACTGTAACAAGTGTAGCATTATCAGTACCAACTGGACTTACTGTAACTGGTAGTCCAATTACTACAAGTGGTACTTTAGCTATTACTTTTACTGCTGGTTATTCGATACCAACAACTGCATCACAATCAAATTGGGATGTTGCATATAGCAATAGAATTACCAATTTAACTACAACGGGATCAAGTGGTTCTTCTACATTAATTGGTAATACATTAAATGTACCTACTTATACCTTAGTTGGTTTAGGTGGAATGTCTAACCCATTCTCGGCTGCTTTAGGGCAAATGATATACTCTAATTCAGCTGGTGCGCCACTATCACTTGCACCAAACACCACAACTACTAAGAAATATTTGTCAATGACTGGCGATGGCACTAATGGTGCTGCACCAGTATGGGAGGCAATTAGTGGAATAACTGGTAGCGGAACTACAAATTATATAGCTAAGTTTACCTCTTCAAGTGCAGTAGGGAATAGCTTGATTTATGACAATGGTACAAACGTTGGTATAGGTGCAACATCATTAAGCGGTAAGCTACACGTTCAAGCTGCTACTGGTGGAACATCATTATATTTAACAGATGCAGTAAATAGTACATTATACATAACTCACCCATCAACTGGTAGAACATCTTTTTATAACGGCTCTGCTATTAGATGGCTAACAGAAATCGCTGGTAATGTAGCCTTTGAGGGTAGTGTTATTGTTGGTGCTACTACATCCAATTCTAAATTTCAAGTTAATGGTGGTACTCTAGCTACAAGCGGTAGTGGATTTATGGTATCCGCTGATTTAACAAATGGTAGATTAGAAACATATCAATCAATAACTGCAAATTGCATACATAGTTATTTAGATAGAGCAACTTATGAAATTAGTTGTGGTTCAACAAGCGGATGGGTAAGTGGAATAGTAATTACAGGAAGAGATGCTACAATTTTACCAGATAGAGTTGCTATTTATACAAGGTCTGCTCAAAGGTTTCAAATAGGGGGCACTGGTCAGTTGCAATTAAATGCTTATACAAGTGCATCAAGTTTCACTGGCACTCCTACTGCCTATCTTGCTTGTGATAGTACTGGTAATATTATCACATCTAATCCATCAAGTGGAAGAAGTACAAGAATAGCATTTAGTGCAGAAGTGCCAAACACTTGGTCTAATATGCCTAATACCTTGCAGTTTTTTGATAGCTCAAGTGCTTATGTTACTCAAATAGATTTGACTGCTTACAATCAAGTCAGACTAATCGTTAACAAGCAAGGTACTGCTGGAGCAACGGGTAGTAAGTTGCTTGTAAGATATCAAGCCACAACTGGTTCACCTTTTACTGAATCTTCATACTTGGCAATAGGCACAAGTGAGGTAAGCGTAGCGATTGATACAACTAACACAATTATTACAACATCTTGGATAGATTTGGCAAGTGGAGCTAAGAGTGATGTTTGGGTAGCCTTAATGGGTATTGACGGAGATACAACCGCTGACCCAGTATTTGGTAATATTTATGCTGAATTTAGATATAATTAATAAATAAATTTGTATTATTTATAATGAATATTAGACAAGTGCCTTTTAATGAGTCTCAATACATTAAGGAAGAGCATCCTAAGAAGCAGATCTACCTCCATCACACTGCTGGTAACCCCAACGGTGAACTTGTGTATAAGCACTGGGAAGGTACACCCGTGAGAGTAGCTACTTGCGTCACAATATCTGGCATAGGTAGAGGCTGCACTGACGGAGAGATAGTGCAAGGGTTCTCATCCAAGTATTGGGCATTTCACCTTGGCTTACAAGAGGCAACCTTCCAAAAGTTTGGTGTCAAATACAAATCGCTTGACCGCATTAGCATCGGCATCGAGATATGTAATTGGGGTTACTTAACCTTAAAAGATGGCAAATACTATAACTATGTGGGGGGTGTAGTGCCAGAATCCCAAGTTATTAAACTTGCCAAAAAATATAAGGGTAAGCAATACTTCCATAATTATACCGATGCGCAGATAGAGTCGGTGAGGCAATTATTACTACTTTGGAAGGAAAGATATGGCATCCCTCTCAAGTACAATGAGGACATTTGGGATATATGCCCAAGAGCCTTAAATGGTGACAAGGGGGTTTTTACGCATAATTCAGTAAGAATGGATAAAATAGATATTTATCCACATCCAAAGATGATAGATATGTTGAAATCTTTGTAACTTTATTAAAATTTTAAAACTATGGATCAGATTAAAGAATTGAAAAGTCAAGCATACGATATCTTGGCTCAACTAGAGTATTTGCAAAAGCAATTAGCAGAAATTAACCAGAAAATCGCTGAGGCGATGCAGAAGGAAGCCGAATAGAATCCAAACTTATGAAAAACCAAACTTTTTTAGTTTGCATTATCTTCTTTAGTTCTTGCGTCACGCAGAAGAAAATTGATAGATACTTCCAAAAGCATCCTGAAGCTATTGAGAAGGTTTTTATCTTTCAAGATGTTCACGACACCACAATTATTACAAGGGATAGTCTGGTTATTAATAAAATAACCGACACCTTGTATAATTGGTTTACGGAGTATAAGTTTGTTGACAAGCAAATCACCAAATGGAAAATTAAAGAGGTTCTAAAGCCTTGCAAGGATTCCATCGTTATTGTCGACAAGAAGATTTTTGTGGACCGATATAAGAAGATGTATGAACTGGCTAAGAAAGATGCAGCTGCAACCGAGAAGATGTACAGATGGTGGCAGAAAGGTGCATTAATTACTTGGGGTTGGATTCTATTAATCGCTGGTGTTATTTACATCATTAAGCGCAGATGAGAATAGGAGAGTTGATAAAGCCATATTTGGACTTATATCCAAAGATGAAAAGCTACACTCTTGCTGCAATTATTTGTAAGGATTATAGCGATTTGAAATTACACAATGTAAGATGCTCGATAAATTATTATCGTGGTTCACAAGGTGAAAAGAATCGAAAGAAACTTAAAGATAGGACTCACCAACAACCACTTAATTACGACACCTCAAATTCCAAGATGGAGAAAATCCAAACATCCGCAAAGGTCCTAATTCTTGACATTGAGACCGCACCTATTAGTGCTTACGTTTGGGGCATTTGGAATCAAAATATACACTTACCACAAATCAAGACCGATTGGTTCTGCCTGACCTGGGCAGCTAAATGGCTATTTGAGGATAAGGTGTATAGTGCCAAACTAAAGCCAGAGGAGGTAGCCAAGCAAGATGATAAGCGGATAATGGAGGGGATTTGGAAGCTGATTAATGAGGCGGATATAGTGATTGCACATAACGCTGAGAAATTCGACATCCCTAAACTTAATTCGAGGTTTATCTTAAATGGACTCAACCCACCACTCCCTTATCAAGTTATAGACACTTTAAGGCACATTAGAAGGCAGTTTGGCTTCACCAGTAATAAGTTAGATTATGTCAATAAATTGCTCAATTTAGAGCGCAAGAAAGAGACATCATTTGAATTATGGGATAATTGTATGAAGGGTGACCGCAAGGCACTGAAAGAGATGGAGGACTATAACGTACAAGATGTGCGCATACTAGAGGAAACATACTTACAAATTAGACCTTGGATAAAGCCTCATCCAAATATGGGGTTATTCATCCTTGATGAGACTGAGCATAGGTGTCCAAGTTGCGGCAGTGGTGAATTGAAGGATCAAGGCAAGTGTTATAACACCAGTGCTAACATTTACGAGTTATTTAGATGTGAGAACTGCAATAGTGTATCAAGAAAAAGGCTAGGAGCAGCTACAATAAAACAAAAGCGACACTTACTAATCCCAACTGCAAAGTGAGGAGAATTTAGGTACAATATAGCAAACTTGGTAAGCAGAAGGCTTGGGGATTGGCTCATTCAGATGAGTTAATTGAGATAGATATTCGGCTCAAGGGTCGCAAGGCAATGGAGATATTAATACACGAGATTTGCCACATATTAGCACCAGAGGATGATGAGGAGGAGGTAATACGCAAGAGTGTTATCCTCACCAAAACCTTATGGCACGAGGGTTACAGAAGAATAGATAATACAGAAGATATACCATTGCAAAATGGTGAAAAATAGTTTTTTGTGATTAAATACGGTATGGTCAAATTACGCCCTTGGTTTCTACCAGGGGCTTTCGTTTGTGAAGGAACTGAACAAACTGCGAAGCAGTGCCTTTTCACAATATTTTAACACATATATTTTGTGGTTTAAAAATAATCATATAACTTTGATGTCATAACAAATAAACACACTATGACTGAAATTTTAATTAAAGAAAAACTGAGAGCATTACGAGAATCGAAAGGATTATCTCGTGAAACATTATCAAAGATGGCTAATGTAACAATGCAGACTATTTTTAGAGCGGAGACGGGTGGTAACATTAACCTTAACAACTATCTAAAAATCATTAATACTTTACAATCCTATGGAGTACATAGCAATACTGGTGATTCTGTTAATTACATTTAGTGTAATTTTCGTTCCTAACCAATGGGACACACCTATCAAAACAAAACGCAAACACACCAATGCAAAGTATATTATACCAGCGGAGTTTTGGGCGGATTACAATCAGATGTTGCAAGATGTAAATGATATGACTGAAGGCAATGCAAGGGTAGTGTTTCAAAAGTTAAATCAGTTAAATGATAAGTATTTTAGGTTGTTTATGAATTATACCTATGATGAGAAAATGAGCCAACTGATAGAAAAGTATAACCAAAAGATTAATTATTTTCATAACCAAAAAACAAAGTAAAATGGGACTAAATCAGAGTCAAGCAAAAGGCGTGTTTTTAAGCATTACAAATGGTAAACTGGTAAGACAATTTCCATCAGCGACAGACAAGTCAGTATCTCGTGTTAACAAGATGGGCAGAGAAGTCCACGAAGAGTTCTATGACTCTCTCAGTGGATGGCTCACAGACATCAAGACCAAGCAGAGTGAGTACGGGAAGTTTTGGGTGATTACCCTTAAGGATGAGAATAGCTACTTTAATCTTGAGATGAAGTATGCTAGTGGCTATGCCACATCATTTCTAAAGGCATTGCCTAATGCGGACCTATCAGAAGTGATTACCTTATCACCTAAGCTAATGGTAGATGGTGACAAGAAGCAGTCAGTACTTTTTATTTCGCAAAATGGCAAAGGACTCAAGCATTACTGGACCAAGGACAATCCACGTGATCTGCCTCCAATGGTCAAGATTAAAAGGAAGGGTATAGAAGAGTGGGATGACTCAGAAAGAATGGAATATTTGGAAGATTTTGTAAAATTATCTATCTTACCAAAGATTAAACCTACCCTCTCAGATGTAATCGAGGGAGAAGATACACCATTTTAGTGTTGGGTTGTATTCGGGGGTTGCGCAAGAGCGCATTTAGGGAGGGTATCCCACCCCATCTTTTTAAATTATTCTAACTATTGCTAAATAAGATTTAGCAAATGTGTTTCATTAGTGTAGCATACGACCTAATGTGTCTACATTGGGGTCTTTTTTAAAATCTTGCTCGGTGTACCTAGAGTTTAAATGGGTGCTATTGGTCTCTGAAGAAAAGGGAACACGGCTCACTGCAAGCTAAGTGATGACTGCTTGGAAAGACAAGCAATTATAAACTTTTAACTATGAACAATTATACTATCGACTTGAACAAAAACAGAATTGAGTTTTTAGACTCACGTTTTTATGCCACACCATCTGGTGGCTATGTACCATCCGTTACAACAATCTTAGAATGCTTCCCTAAAGGTGCAGAGTTTTACAAATGGCTTAAAGAAATGGGAGGTGATGCCGACACCATTCGCGATGAAGCTGGTCGTAGAGGCTCAACAGTCCACGAACTCACCGAGAGATATGATCAAGGAGAGGAAGTATCTTATTTAGGAGATAATGGCTTCCCAGCTTATAAGAACCTTGAATGGGCAATGTTTGAGAGATATGTAGACTTTTGCACCACCCATAACCCAAGCATTGAAATGATGGAGGCACATTTTGTGAGTGAGAAGTTAGGCTTTGCTGGGACTTTGGATAGGGTAATAAGTCTAAATGGCAAGAGGATATTATTGGATATTAAGACATCCAACTCGGTGCAAGATAGCTATTGGTTGCAGTTGTCTGCTTATTACGAATTGCTTAGTGAGATTGCAACTGATGTGAAAAGCATTGATGAGGTAGGTATATTGTGGCTCAATGCCAAGACCCGTACAACTGGAAAGGGTGGAGCAATACAAGGCATAGGTTGGCAACTAATAACCAAGCCGATTAGTGAGGTGTTAAGCTATTGGACATTATTTCAGGCTACCCACCAGCTATGGCTTTATATGAACGAAACAACCAAGCCGAGACAATTATCTTACACTTTAAAACATAAGAAATAATGGACTTCATCACCATCGACAACAAAGACACCGTAGTATTTCGCATCGCATCACTACTACGCTCACGCTCGGAGACTGGCATTCGCAAGTATGGTACAACATTAGATAGGACTGATTTAGAGGTTAAGCAATGGATTGACCACGCAATAGAAGAATGTTTAGATCAAGCATTATATTTACAACGTATAAAAGATGAATTAAAATGAATCACAACCTACAACAAGCCTACGACATCATCATCAAAATGATAGATGAGAAAATTGACAGTAAAGACATCAATGACCTTTATTATGTAAAGGGATTGTTAGATGCTTTAAAAATTATAAATGATAAGAAATATGAAACTCAGTGAATGTTGCGGTGCTGAAGTCACCGATGTATTAATGGAAGATTATGGCATCTGCCCAGAATGTCAAGAACATTGCGGATTTGAACAAGAATAATATTATGACTAGATTAATTGCTTACATATTTATCATCGTTATCACGATTATAGTTTGGTTCTTTTTTTTTATGGTGTTATTAAATTCTTACAAGAATGCAATTGCGAGACTATCAAATAGAGTTGTCTGATAAAGCAACCCAGATACTTAACCAATATGGCTTGGTCTACCTTGCAATGGAAGTAAGAACTGGCAAGACCTTAACCGCCTTTGCTACGGCTCATAAGTTTGGTGCAAAGAATGTATTGTTTGTCACCAAGAAGAAAGCTAAAGCAGATGTAATGGCTCAAGTACTTGATGCGAACTTTGGGTTTGAGAAGATTGACGTAGATAATTTTGAGCAGTTGCATAATGTTGATAGTAATTATGATCTTGTCATTATCGATGAAGCCCATAGCCTTGGAGCATTTCCTACACCATCATTAAGAGCAAAAGAATTAAAACGTATTTGTAATGGCAAGCCAATTATCTATCTATCAGGCACACCTACGCCAGAAAGTTTCTCTCAGCTATTCCATCAAATGTGGGTATCGTCTTATGGTCCTTTTAAAGATTACAAAAATTTCTATGGGTGGGCAAGAGATTACGTTGAAATACTCAAAAAGTATTTGTATGGTAAGGCGATTAATGATTATAGCCTCGCAAAAAAAGACCTCATTCAGGAGAAAACGAACCATCTATTCCTTGCCTTTACCCAAGAAGAAGC
>Ga0181344_1000248_pt1 | contig 22193 bp, 13 predicted proteins | sample Su13VDMLBDD_FD_130098 | JGI IMG/M metagenome (GOLD analysis project Ga0181344, IMG submission 130098) | Freshwater viral communities from Lake Michigan, USA - Su13.VD.MLB.D.D | ecosystem: Environmental > Aquatic > Freshwater > Lake | place: USA: Michigan | collected 2013-07-15
CGAGCGGTTCATCGGCATTGCCAAGCGCGGACCTATGCCAGTTCCCTTGCGGTACTACGCGGCCCACACGGGACGCTGGGGTGGTGATGACAAACTCAACCTGCAAAACCTGCCGAGGAAATCCCCGCTGAAATACTCGATCTTGGCCCCCACTGGGTATTTGATGATCGACTCGGATTCATCGCAGATTGAAGCGCGTACGTTAGCATGGCTTGCGGGGCAAGACGATCTCGTTGATGCGTTTGATAGGGGTGAAGATGTCTACAAAATCATGGCTTCTGCTATCTATGGCAAGGCAATCGAAGAGATCACAAAAGACGAACGCTTTGTCGGCAAGACAACAATCTTGGGCGCGGGTTATGGCATGGGTGCTACGAAGTTCCAAGCCCAACTTAAAAATTTCGGTGTATCCATTGAGATTGATGAAGCCAAACGCATCATCGACACCTACCGCCGCACGTACCCAAAGATAACCGAGCTGTGGAAGGCCGCAGGGGGCATCCTTGGGGCCATCATCGGCGACCAGTACACCGAGCTGGGGCGAAACGGGCTTTTGAAAATCGAAGGCAAAGCTGGCATCCTGTTGCCCAACGGCTTGTACCTGCGCTACCCCAACTTGCGTTGGTCCACCAACGAGGAGGACGGCAAGCCTGAATACGTGTACGACACCAAGAAGGGCAAGGCTACAATCCCCAACCGCATCTACGGTGGCAAGGTGGTGGAGAACGTATGCCAAGCCCTTGCTCGGATTGTGATCGGCGATCAGATGTTGCTGGTTGCGAAGAAGTACCAAGTGGTCATGACGGTGCATGACGCGATCGCTTGCATCGTGCCCGAGGGTGAAGTCGAGCGCGGCACCGAGTATGTTGAGCTGTGTATGCGCATACGTCCGCAGTGGGGGCCAGAGCTTCCACTCAACTGTGAATCTGGTTCTGGTAAAAGCTACGGAGACTGCTGATGAGAAAACTGATCAACCGAGTAATCCAATGGGCGTTGCGGGAAAACGACACACTGGGGATGACACCACAAGTTAGCAGGTGCGAAAGCGTCCGCAGTGATTCGACCCCCTCGTTTCGTATCGGCGTGATGAAGGCGATGAACGGGCGCATCTTGGAAGTCTCTACGTACAAGCCCAACAATCACGGGCCTGACTGGACCAGCGAGATGTTCATCGTGCCCGAGGACCAAACGCTTACGCAAGCACTCACAACCCTGCTGATTTTGAAAGGACTCAACACATGAGCATTGTCTGGTCGTTTAGTAGCCTGAAGACATTCCAGCAATGTCCGAAGAAGTATTACCACACCAAGATTGCCAAGGATATTGTCGAGCCGGACACCACGGCCACACTGTACGGGAAGTCGGCCCACACCGTTGCGGAAGAATACATTCGTGACGATAAACCAGTTCCCCCTCAGTTTGCGTATATGCAAGAGACGTTAGACAACCTCAAGGCAATCCCCGGCGATAAGTATTGCGAAATGCAATTGGGCTTCACCAAAGACTTGGAAGCGTGTGAGTTCCACGCACCGAACGTCTGGTGGCATGGCATTGCCGACTTGGTTGTGATCAATGAGGAAAAGAAGCTGGCCTACTCTGTGGACTACAAAACCAGCAAGAGTGCGCGGTACGCGGACGTGAAGCAGTTGGACTTGGTGGCGACTGGCATCTTTGCCAAGTTCCCCCAGATCGAGCGCATCAAGTCGGCGCTCTTGTTCGTTGTAAGTAAAGAGTTTGTCAAAGCGGAGCACCACGCCGCGATGGTGCCCAAGTACGTGGAAAAACCTGCTCGGGATGTTGCGCGAATCGAGGCGGCGTTGGAAAATGGGGTGTGGAACCCCATCCAAGGGCCACTGTGCAAGTTCTGCTCCGTGAAGCAGTGCGAATACAACAGGAGTTGAAATGCCTTACACCAAAACCCCCCGCCCCTACAAACATGAATACGATTTACAGAAAGCCCGAGGAGAAGGGCCAGCACGAGCCGAGCGCCAACGTGCGCGAGAGACCATTGACAAAAAGCACCCCGACCGAGACAAGGACGGAAAAGCTGACATCCGCGAAGGCAAAGATGTTGCACACGTCAAGGCTCTATCTAAAGGTGGAACCAACGGACATGGTGTGCGTATCGAAAGCGCGGCCAAGAACCGTTCGTTCAAACGCAACAGCAACCACAAGCTGGTGACCGAGACCAGCACAAAGGAACGGAAGAAATGACGGACGAGCACCGCTGGCTTTTGCTTTACGGCAGACGCTGGGTAGACTGGTGGGAACTTGAGGACAACGGAGACCTCAACCCGATGTTTGAACGTATGCACGATGCCCAGTTGCTTGAAAGCGACCACGCCAGATTGAAAGTTAGACTAAAACCAAAGGAAGAAAATGAATTTATCAGAGTATGAGTGGCCCCGTCCTCACGGGTTCACTCCGTTCGTACATCAGAAGTCAACAGCAGAGTTTTTGATTAGTAACCGCAAGGCGTTTTGCTTCAACGAGCAAGGCACCGGCAAAACCGCATCAGTGATCTGGGCCGTTGATTACCTCATGAACCTCGGCCTCATACGCCGAGTGCTTGTCATCTGCCCCTTGTCGATCATGAAGTCCGCTTGGCAGGGTGACCTATTTAAGTTTGCACTGCACCGCACAGTCTCTGTCGCCTACGGCAATGCACGTAAGCGCAAGGAAATCATCAACGCTGGGGCCGAGTTTGTCATCATCAACTTTGACGGAGTTGGTATTGTCAAAGACGAGATCATCAACGGTGGGTTTGATCTCATCGTGGTCGATGAAGCGTCTGCGTATAAGAACGCACAGACAAGCCGTTGGAAAGACCTGCGAGACCTAACAAAAGTTATCAAGGGCCTATGGATGTTGACGGGCACCCCCGCCGCTCAATCCCCTGCCGATGCTTACGGTTTGGCAAAGCTGGTCAACCCCAAGGGTGTACCGCTATTCTTCACGCACTTCAAAGACATGGTGATGGATAAGGTCAGCCAATACCGTTGGATTCCCAAACCAACTGCAAAGCACACGGTACACACTGTGTTGCAACCTGCGATCCGATTTGAAAAACGCCAGTGTATCGACCTGCCCCCATCGACGTTTGTTGAGCGCGATGCCCCGTTAACTCCGCAACAGACTGGCTTCTACAAACTACTGAAGAAGGAGATGCTTATCGAAGCGGCAGGGGAAGAAATCTCCGCTGTCAACGCCGCAACGCAGATTAACAAGCTGCTCCAGATTTCATGCGGCTCCGTGTACACCGACACGGGTGAGGTGGTGGACTTTGACGTGAGCAACCGACTCAACGTGGTGCAGGAAATTGTTGACGAGTGCAGTAACAAGGTATTGATCTTTGTGCCGTTCACTCACTCGATCATGCTACTTGAGAAGCACCTAACAAAGAACGGCGTGGACTGTGAAATTATCAACGGGGGCGTGTCGGTAAACAAGCGGTCGGATGTGGTCAAGCAGTTCCAAGAGCAACCCAACCCCAAGGTTCTGATCATCCAGCCGCAAGCCGCATCCCACGGGCTTACCCTTACTGCCGCCGACACAATCATTTGGTACGCTCCATGTACCAGCGTTGAAACGTACCTGCAAGCCAATGCACGTATTGACCGCCCCGGTCAGGTCAACCCCATGACCATCGTTCACATTTGTGGAAGCCAAGTCGAGACCCGCCTGTACAAGATGTTGCAGAACAACGTGGCGGGGCATAAAGAAATTATTGATCTTTACCAAAAAGAAATTTCCGAAGAAACTACTTGACACTGTAAAGAGTTGTGTTAGAGTAGCACTCCCAACCAAGGAAAAAACATGGACGAAGAAGTTCAGGGGCAAGATTCCCCCCAAGTAGACCTCGACAAACTGACCGCCATCTACCTCAAGATGCGCGACAAACGGGACGACATGCGCCGTGAGGCCGAGGCCCGAGAAAAAGAACTTGAAGAGCAGATGAACATCATCGAGACCGAGATGCTCGAAGTCTGCAAGCAAATGAACGCCGACAGCGTTCGCACCCCACATGGCACGATCATCCGTTCCGTAAAGTCACGGTACTGGACGAATGATTGGGATTCGATGTATCAGTTCATCAAAGAACATAGTGCATTTGGCCTGTTAGAAAAGAGACTTCATCAGACACACTTGAAGGAGTTTCTTTCTGAGAATCCCGACACGTTCCCCATCGGGGTCAACGTGGAAAATTCATACTCCGTGGTTGTTAGACGTTCCAAAGGAAATTAAGATGAGCAATATCACGCTCCTGAATCAAGACCTCCCCGACTTTCTGCAACAAGCAGGTGTCAGTGATCTTACAAAATCTCTCGCGGGTAAAACCGGTGTCAAGCGTATCGTGCCGAAGAACGGCATCTTCCGCAAGGTAGTCGGTGGTGAGGAAATGGGCAAGGTGAAGGGCAATATCAATGCCATCATCGTGAACGCATCCCCCAAAGTTGGCCGCATCTTTTACGCAAAGCAGTGGACCCCCGATGCCGAGCCTACCGCACCTGATTGCTTCAGCAATGACGGCAATCTTCCAGACGCAGGTTCTGCCAATGTGCAGTCCGACCGCTGCGATAGCTGCCAGCAAAACATCAAGGGCTCAGGCATGGGTAACTCCAAGGCTTGCCGTTACAGCCAGCGCATTGCGATGGTATTGGAAGAAGACTTTGGCACTTCTTTGGAAGGCGAAATTTACCAGATGAACTTGGCCTCCAAGTCTTTGTTTGGTGACAGCACCTCTGACAACACCCACACGTTCGGCAACTACACCAAGTACCTCGCCAACAACGGCAAGAGCTTGGACTACGTGGTTACCACCATCAGCTTCAACGAAGAAAACGACAACCAGTCGGTGTTGTTTACCCCTGCGCGTTTCATCAACAAGGCTGAGTACGCTGTGACTAGCGAAGTGGCGGCAAAGCCTGAAGTGCAGAAGATGGTCCTGATGACTCCGTACCAAGCGGATGCGTCTGGCCGAGCCCCTAAGCTGGGAGCGCCAGCCCCTGCCCCTGCGCCAAAAGCTGCCGCACCTGTAACAGCCGATGATGCCGTATCAGAGCCAACCAAACGCGAAAGCAAAAAAGCTGAAGCCCCCGCTCCGACTGTGAAGAAGGACTTGGGTTCTGTGGTCGCCGCATGGTCTGACGAGGAGTAAACATGAGCTATGGTTACAGCCAGAGCTTGGTGTACGCCAACAAAAAGGCCAACATCAAATCTCTGGGCGTAGCCTTGGGCCGTGCATGTATTCTTGAAGGCGTAAGCGTAAGCCATGTTGCTGATTTCTTTGGAGTCAGCCGCATGGCCGTTTACAACTGGTTCAAAGGGGACTCCGTGCCCCACCCAGACACTCACGCCGCTATCGAGAAGTACATGCGCAGTATCAAGAGCCGCCACAACAAACAGAAATAAACATGTCCAGCTTTGACCTACTTGATACCGTGTTGCCCACGGAAGGGCGATATTGCGTAGTCGGTATTGGTCGGTATACGGATCAGCGTTTCGCAGATACAAGGGAAGAAGCCGAGGAGATCATCCAAGAGTTTGTCAGCAACAAGATAGACGCGTACTTTGCTTGCGCTAAATTTGGTCCGCTGAATGACAGGACACATGAAAACGCAACGTACTTCCGCTCACTGTGGATGGACATAGATTGCGGCCCAACAAAAGGTGTGCCCAACTCCAAAGGAAAGATCGAAGGTTACATTGACCAAAGTACGGGGCTCACTGAGTTCCAGAAATTTTGCAAAACCACCAACCTACCCAAACCACTGCTGGTGAATTCTGGTAACGGGATTCACGCTTACTGGCTATTTGACCGCACTCTCACTCGGAATGAGTGGACCCCGCTGGCCAAGCGCCTAAAACAACTGTGCAAAGAGCACGGGCTTATTGTTGACGAACGAGTCTTTGAGGCATCACGCGTACTGCGCCCACTGAACTCTTTCAACTTCAAGGCCGAGCCCAAACCGGTTGGGATGTGGAACGAGAAGTCCACCCCCATGGACTACGAGGTACTGCGCAACCTGCTCGGTGCCCCGGCACCAACAACCGACTTGAACAGTGATGTGCCTGATTTCATCCCGCGCTCAATGAGCCCGATGATGGAAGCCCTGATGGAGAACAAAGTAAAGAAGTTCACCACCATCATGATGAAAGGCGAAGAAGGCTGTGCGCAACTCAACCATTGCTTTGCCAATCAACACACGATTGATGAACCGTTGTGGGTATCTGCGTTGTCCATTACCGCGTTCTGCGTAGATGGCGACAAAGCTGCGCACAAAATGTCGAACAAGTACCCGGACTACGACCCGGCAGAAGTCGATAACAAACTGCGCAACATCCGCAAGCGTGGTGGCCCACACCACTGCACGACTTTTGAAGAGCGCAATCCCGGCGGCTGTGACAACTGCCCCCACAAGGGCAAAATCAAATCCCCCATCGTGCTTGGCTTGGAGATCGAAGAAGCCGACCCAGAGGACAACGAGCTTGTGGTCGCCGATGAGGAGACTGGCGAAGAGACGCGCTACCAAATCCCTGAGTATCCGTATCCGTTCTTCCGGGGTGTAAAAGGCGGCATATACCGTCGAGCCTCTGAAGAGGAAGACGAACCGGCGTTGGTGTACGAGCATGACCTGTACGTGGTCAAGCGCATGAAAGACCCTGAGATTGGGGAAGTCGCGCTGTTCCGCTTACACCTACCACACGATGGCGTACGTGAGTTCAGCATTTCAACCGCATCCATTTCTGCAAAAGATGATCTGCGCAAGCAGTTGGCCCACCAAGGGGTCGTGGCACACCACAAGCAATACGAGAACCTTGCTTCATTTGTCGTGTCATTCATTAAAAATTTGCAGTACGTAAAGAAAGCAGAGACTATGAGAACCCAATTTGGCTGGACCGATGGTGACAGTAAGTTCATCCTCGGCGACCGCGAGATTACAAAGGACGGGGTGTTTTACAGCCCACCGTCCAGCACCAACAAAGATGCCGCAGAAAAGATTCACGTCAAGGGTGAATTTGACAAGTGGAAGCAGGTCTTCAACCTCTACGCCCTGCCGGGGATGGAACCTCACGCATTCGCCGCACTCACAGCGTTCGGCTCCCCACTGCTCAAGTTCACTGGATTAGAAGGCGCGATCATCAACGTCATTTCCCCGGAGTCAGGCTCGGGCAAGTCCACAGCTTTGTATATGTGCAACAGCGTGAGCGGTGAACCGAAAGAATTGACCTCCATGTTCAAGGACACGTTCAACGCCAAGATTCATAGGCTCGGTGTAATGAACAACCTCGCCAACACGATTGACGAGATCACAAACATGAGCGGCATGGAATTCTCCGATCTGGCGTACAGCATCAGTCAAGGCCGGGGCAAAGAGAAGATGAAGGGCTCAACCAACGAACTGCGCATCAACAACACCAAATGGCAAGGTATCAGCCTGTGCTCATCTAACGCCAGCTTTTACGAAAAGCTCGGTGTGGCCAAGAGTTCGCCAGACGGCGAATCAATGCGTCTGCTTGAGTACCGGATAGACCACAACAACATTATCCCCATGGAGCAGGGCAAGCAGATGTTTGACCATCAACTGCGTGAGAATTATGGCCACGCAATGGAGGTTTATGCGCAGTGGTTGGTGAACAACAAGGAAGAAGCAGTGGACCTGATGCGCCAAGTTCAGGCTCGTATCGACAAGGAAGTCCAGTTCACTCAGCGCGAACGGTTTTGGTCCGGTGTTGCCGCTTGCAACATTGCTGGTGGCCTGATCGCCAAGAGCCTTGGCTTGCACGACTTTGACATGAAAGCTGTTTACGAGTGGCTCAAGCGTATGCTCAGTGAAATGCGGCACGAAGTGAAGCCCCCGCAAGCATCGCCGATCACCGCAGTCGGTGAGTTCATCAACGCCCACATCTCAAACGCCTTGGTAGTGAACGGCGAAGTAGATGCCCGAAGCAATCTGTCGGCACTCCCCCTGCTGGAGCCCCGTGGTGAGCTGATGATCCGCTACGAGCCCGATACCAAAGGGCTGTACATCGCAGCCAAATCCTTCAAAGACTTCTGTGTACGTCAGCAGATCAATTACAAGGGCACCTTACGGGAGCTTCAGCAGATGGGTTGCTTTGTTGAGGCCATGAACAAGCGTATGTCCAAGGGCATGAAGATGGTTTCTCCAGCTGTCCGGGTGTTGAAGTTCGATGCCTCCTCCTCAGAGTTTTTGCAAATGGATATGCACCTGAATCAAGATGAAGATCGAAACAATAGCGTTTCAGATTGACTGGAAAAAGTTCAGGCGGGGGTACTCATTTTTTGTACCCTGCATTGACCACGAAGCGGCTAGACAAACGCTGGCCGTGGTCACCAAACGCCTTAAATTAAAGACTGTCAGCAAAGTGGTGGTCGAAGATGGCATAAAGGGCTTGCGCGTTTGGCGTGTCTAAATTACACTGGAGGCGCTGGTGAGTGGTTCCAGTGTTTTTCCTTGAGTTGATTGGTTTACCCCCCGGTTTGCGCCGGGGGGTTTTTTCATTTCTGGCGGTTCTTTTCCTCGCGCTTGTCCGCTGCAATCCGAGAGGGGAGCAGAGTTTCTGCGAATGGCCCCACGTTTTTCTCGGTCAACGTAACACCCCGGAAAGACTTTCCACGTTGCTCCTGTCGGCGCTCCAAGGATTCCACAAGGTTGTCAGTCGTAATTTCGTACGTGGGGTATTTGCGGTTGAACTTATTCATGTCCGCGTAGTAGTCGGTGTACTCCTTAAAGTTCTGCTCCCGGTACGCACGGTCCATCTTGTCCATGATCTTGGCCCGCTCGTTCAGAATCTTTTGCTCAAGGCCAATCACTTTGAACGTCACGTACTGCGTATTTGCAAGCAGGTCTGAACGGAAACCGACAGCTTGGAAAATCAACTCGCCCGTGGTGAAAGCATCGCGGGACAGAATCTCAGCGCCTTTGTTGTCCTTTGCGCCTTCTTTGTAATAGTTAGCAGCGTTGATCCAGTTGCGGAAACCAGCGGGGGCAGCTTTAAGTACACCCTTCTTGTAGTCGCCCTGCATAAACGCATCGTACGCATCAGCCCAAGACAGGATCATGTTGGCGGTTGGGCCAGCTTTCTCGATTGCCATGGCTTCCGCGCTTGCTCGGAGAGTCGCAGTCTCCTTGGTATCCCGCATCCACATGTTGTTCAAGCTCACGCGGCTGGAGATGTCCACACCGGTAAGGGCGTTGACGGGGCCGCGTTCAATGATGTCGGCAAGATCGTATCCAGCAATCTGAGTACCACCAAGCTGCTCCTTGAGCCAGACAGTGCGCCACCACAATTCGTAGCTCATGTTCTTGACTTCTTCTGGCCAGTCGTCGTCCTTGAGGGAGTTCCACATAGCGCCGAGGAAACCCATGACCGTACTAAAGTTCCACAGACCAACTGCGCCGCCGAGTATCCAAGTGTGGCCCATAGTGCCAAAGAACTTCTTGACCGCCTCAAACCGAGTGCGCCCATTCATAGGCTTGACCATCTCAACAAGGTTCTTACCCAAGAACAAAGTCATATACACGGGGTACATCATGAACTGCGTAAGCACTTTGCCCGGAGCGCCCGTCATAAAGTCAGGCCGGTTGTACTGGCCATAGTTACCAAGGGCTTCGTTCGTATCGTTAACAGCATTGTCCACTGAGGTATCGTGATCTCGACCTGCTTTGCGGTTCAGTCGGTACGCTGCAAGGAACATGGCTTCACGGGACAGGCGTTCAGTCGAGTGCATCAATCCGCCGAGCACCAATGCGCCAACCGTGTCCTTGGCAAACTGCACCTTGGGGGAAGGGATAGCGTCAGTAGGCGTAGCCTTGTAGTCCAGCGCATCGCGTGCGTAAGTGGACGTGGTGATGTCACGACCCAGCATGTCTTTAATGGCACGGCGCTCGTCCGCGCTGCGAGTGGTGTTCTCAATAGACGGTGCCACCCATGAATAAGTACCATCGGCGTTCTTCTTCATAGCGCCGAACTCTTTCCACACCTTGAGCATGTTGCCCATCTCGGCGTAGGCGTTACTGACGCCATACTTCATCAGCACAGGAATGCCGGTCTGGAACAAGCTCAACGGCTGAAGCATGGCGGAAGATACACCACCCAAGTAATAGATGAAGGACAGCTTGTTAGTCCAGCCTGCAATGCTCTCAGCCATAGATGGCTTACCAGCCGACAGTGCATCCGATACACGACGTTCAAACGCAGCAACGTAGGGCTCGTACATTGGCCGGTTCTTAATCGAATCGCGGGCCTGAGATAGCGAGTTGCGCAGGAGGGGAGCGTACTTGATCCGGGCAAGTTGAGTTGCCATCTTGGTGGTCGTGTCGGCCACGTTGCGCAGCAAGTCGGTACGGAAACCAGCGAAGCCTTTACGGTGAAGGAACTGCTTACGGAAGCTCTGCTCGGGCATTGTCTGCAAATAGATTTGGTATACCGCATCCTTGAGCTGCTCTTTGGCCTCGGGGGTGAACTGCGTACCCGCACCAACGCGGTCGATCTCCCCAAACACACCGGTCAAGAGCTGGCTATTGCCGACTGTGGTGCGGCGCAGTGAACTGATGTCATTGCCGTAAACAAAGTCTTCCGACTCCAGCAAGTCCTGCATGTTCTGAGCACGGCGCTTTTCAAACGCAGCGGCGGATTCACCGGGCTTTTGCTTCACTTTCTCGTCGGCAAAACCTCGCATGGCGCGGTCACGCTCACCCATGCTCTCGAACATGAAGAACTTGCGGGTCTCACCACTGCCAATCGACAACCAGAAGTCACCACGGCGCACCAGTGGGAAGTATGGTGTGATCTTGCTACCGGTCTCGTAGACGGCTCTGATCTTTTTAATCAGGTTGGCCTGCTCGGCCATTGGCAAACCAGACTGAGTGATCTGATCGTCCAACAGCTTGGAGAAGTAATTTGACAGGACTTCAAAATGCTTCTTAATCCGGTTGTAGACGCGCTGCCCCTCGGAACCAAGGTCGGCGTACATTTGGTCGAGCTTTTTGTTGCGAACAGTTTGAGACTTGTCCGCAGGGTCGTACTCAGCAAGTGTTGCTACGTGCGTAATCTGATCCAGCTTGGCACGCAGGGTTGGGTCCTTGCGGAACGCACGAGAAATGTCGTTGGTCAAGTCCCCCGCAGCTTTTAGGAGCGTCTGGGTCATACCGCTCATTTGCTGCATCAGCTTCTGGGTATTGAGCAGTTCGGGTACGCTGTTTGAAGCCAGCTCGGCCATGAAGTCAGTGGTCATCACGTACGTTAGCGCCGTACGTGCGCCAAGGTTCATGCGCTGAAACAAGTCGCGGATAACAGGAACGAGCTTGCGGGGGTCTTGTGCCATCTGAAGCAGTGACACAGCTTTGGAGTATTCCTCCCCGCTTTGGGACTCATCAAATTTATGACTTGCGACTTTTACCGAACGGTTTAGCTGTTGCTGGCTGCGGGCTGCGTTTCCAGCCTCCGTAGTTTCGCCACCAGCTCCGGCAGGCTGGCTGACTTGTCCAACACTTTGAGCGCTTGGTCCAACCCCTGCTTGTACGCCGGGTCCTCCTTGTCCTTCTGCGCGTTCGCCTTCCATTGGCTCAGAAGTGCCTTCATCTCCGATTTGTTGGTAGCTAGCGTCTTGGAAGCGGTTGCCACGAGGTTTGAGATTTCCACTGCGGAACTCCTTGTTTAAAAATTGGAAGATGTCATCGTTGTCTGCGATGTGCTTGGTAAGGTCTTTTTTAGCCTGTTGTAAATCGAAAGACGGGTGCGTGTCAAGCAGCGTCATAATTTTCTGCATCTCAGACGCAAAGCTACCACCGTGGTTGCGTTGTCTGTAGTGGGCCATTTCGTGGACCATCGTGCCGATCATAGACACTGCAACTTGCGCAGGGGTGTCGCGCAGGTCAGTCGTAGCCGGGTTGATGAACATGCCCTTGAACGGCACCATGATGCTGACGCCGTAATACTCGTTGTCAATACTCACACCAAAGGCTTGAGTAGACATATCAGCGTACGAACTATCAACCGACAGCAAAGCATCGCGCAACAGGTGGAACGTCTCGCCAATCGCCGCCATGTACTTGTTGACCCGAGCAGCGCCGAATGTGTCGCGTGCAAGATCGGACAAAGACTGAGGCGTGCCAGTAGGGACGTTAATTGCTACGCCTTCTTCTTGGAGCATTTTGACAAGCTCCGTAGGCGTACCCCTGCTGTTAGCAATAGAATTGCCAGCCGGACTGCTTGAGTAACGAGTCAACCAATAACGCCCATTACCCAAATCAGTCAACGAAGAGAAAGCTGGATCAAGCGCAACAAAATCAGTCAGTGCTTTTTTCGCGTCTTCTTCAGACACTACGCCCGTACTTGTACTTGCCACTGTGTTGTCATGGATCATGACCTTGGTTGAGTCAATCTCATTCTGCGGAATAGTCAACTCGTCAATACGGATGCTTGTCTTCTCCAAGTCTTTGGCAGTCAACTCAGGCAGTGCGCGGTTGTTCACATACAGCACGCCGTCACGCACTTCTACTTGGTCGCCGGGCTTGAGCAGTGTGAATGCGTTGTCAGTTGGCGGGGTACTTGGCTCCAGTGTTTCTGCCTTGGTCAGTGATCCATCGGTATTGACGTACTGCACCGTGCCGAAGTTTTTGACACCAGCAGCCAGATCAAGCTGGCTGTAAATGGCAGTGATGTAGTTGAAGATTTTGCCGAAGTCATCCTTGGCCACAGCCGAGAAGTTCTGGCGGTTCAAATCAAACGGATACCCAGCATCTTCTGGCCTGACGTTTTCGGCAGGGGTTACGTCTACGTAGAACGTGCGCTTGATGTTTTTGCCTGAGTAGCCGGGGCGATCTTTGATCGAGGTGTCGAATTGCCACAGACCGTTGGACAGTACGTGGGTGTTGCCCTTGTAAGGTGGGTCTGTCTTCTCTTTGGATACGTATATACGTGCAGTACCCCATGCAAAGTTGACGTTTGCAAACGGGGTGTAGTCGTTGACCGGAAAATCGGAGCCGATCGGCAATTTATTTGGGCCGTACCCGTAATCGACGTTGACATCAATGTCGCCGAACAACGGGCTGTACTCCAGCACGGGAGCGTTCTTGAGGTCCCAAACGTCGAAGTTAATCTTTTCCTGCTCACCAGTAGACTCGTTGGTGAATGTCTCAGGGATCGTCACAGTAACCGCAGTGCCGTGGCCATCAGGGAACAGAGTCTCAATGTATCGCTGGACGGTCGCTGGGTCTTTAGTGACTTCGATGTTAGGCCCCCGGTCTGGATCATCCAGCGCAGCTTTTAAGTCATCACCGTTGGTGGTCATGCGAGAGATCGCACCATCGCGCAGCGACACAACTTCAAGCTGCTTGTTCTCAAACAGGAACAGCATCTTGGCAACGCCGAGACCACCGGACGCACGCTTTGTCTCTTTGACAGTACCAGCAATCTGCAAGAACTGATTGCCCATCACGCTGGTCGGCATACCAAGGCCGTTGTCCACAATACGGATAGAGCGGTTGCCGATGTCAATTTTTACGTCAACCCGGCCCTTAGACAACTGCCCCTGCTCCAGCGAACCTTTGATAGCGTCGAAGGAGTTTTGGAACAACTCTTTGATCGAGACTAGCGCAATGTCTTTCGGCGTGCCGTACAGCTTAGAGCCGAGCATCTTGGCCAGACGCTGCACGTTGGCAGTTGGCCGAGCTTTGACTGTTGTTTCTTCCGGCAGCGGCTCGCTAGCCTTTGGCTCTTCTTTCTTGCCAAACCCAAACATAGACGAGACAGCTTCTTTTGTCTCGCTAAAAGTTCCGATGTTTCCGGTAGCTGACTTGATTTGGTTGGGGTTGCCGATGACAACCCAAATCCCATACCCAAAATCAACGCCGTCAAACCCTTGCGCTTTTGCGCGGTCAAAAATAATACCTTGGGCACGCTTATAGTTGTCGGCCCTGAACAGCATTTCACGCTCTTCCGTAGTCAATGTATACGGCTTTTCAATGCGCAGATAAACCGGCATGACACGCGATGCTGTGTTCTTTTCAACATAGCGGCCACCTTCCCACTTAATGTCTTGGCTGTCGTTCTCCACCGCGTACTGCGAAGCGCTGGCGGGGTCGGTCGTGAACCATGCACCATTGCGCGGGATTCGGAACTTCGGGAAGTCAACATCCTTGGACGTACCGGTGTACACCACCAGCGGCTTGCCCTTGCCATCCACCACTTTGCTACCGCCGAACCAGCGGGCAAAGTTTTCCCACACCGAGTTGCCGTCTGGGTCTTTACGAGCGCCAAACATATCCTTGGCCCAATCTGCAACGCCTTTAACGGGGCCAAACATAGCGTTAACTTGGTCCCCAGTGCGAGCTTGGTACTGCGGAGCGCGAGTGCTCAGGATAGTGTCGGTCACGACGATCAAATCGGTGAAGGCGTTGGTGGTGTCCTCGTCCATGCCGAACAGCTCACGGATACCGCGCACAAAGCGGTTGAAGTACGAAGTGTCCTCCTCGTACCCTTGCGCTTGCATCAAGAACTTCTGAAAGTCTGGGTCGGTCATGCCGTACGCAATGAACTCGCGTGGGTCTTCCAAAACCTCACCACGATCAGCCAGCAGGGAGATGTACTCAGGCAGTTGGCCCTTCACATTCATGTCATTGAACGTGCTGATGGCACTGTTCATAGTGCGTAGCAGATCGCCCGCTGAACGGACCAAAGGCGAGTCAAGGTTTGCGCCCTTCTTGATAGCTTCAATAGCCAGAACGATCTTGCGGTTGGTGGCCGCGTGCAGCAGCTCGTGCAGGATGGTCAGGTTGTTGATGCCTTGGTTCTCGCCGAATGACGCGCCGCGCACGTAGATTACGCGGTCGCCAGTGTTGTAGTTCTCAATGTACAGCGCAGTCGAACGACCCCAGTGGCGGGCGTTCTTGGCGGTTTTGAGTTGTGCTGGCAGCTCTTGGCCTTCTTCGATAACCACAAACTTTACGTTGGTCACAAACCCGCGCAAGCGCTTGCCGAGCGCCTTTTGAAAGGCGTTGCCCGTCTTGATGATGTGATTCAGGGCTTGGATACCGTTGGTAAATTTGCCAAATGTGGTGTCGGGCGTGCCCTTAGCCACGCGAGAAGAGCTTGGTCGATCACCTTGCGCCGCAGCCTGCGCACGCTTTTGCGCCTCTATACCTGCTTTGAGATCAGCTTTTTCCTTCTCAGAGATGTCAGGGCGGGCCAGAGCGGCTTTGACGCGTGCTCCAAGCATAGTGCCCCGGAGCAAGGGGTCCGCTTGCAACTGCAACAAAGACTTGATGGCTTCGCGGCGCTGGGCTTGGTGGTCAGCCAAAGCGGCTTCGTAGTCTTCGTCGGTTTCAAAGTCGCCTTCATCGGGCAGTGTAGCCAGCTCATCCAGTTTGTTGGTCAGTCGAATAAGGGAACGCTCGGCTTTGGCCTTGGCAGCTTGGACTGGCTTCTTACCTTCGGCACGCTGCTGCTTTTCTTCCTCAGTCAACTTAGCTGGTCGGCCACGCTTGGCTTTGGGAGCGGCGACAGCGGGAACAGCAACGCCATATTTATCCTGCAACATAGCCGCAGCCACGTTGGCAATATCTGAACGTCCGTTGGCAACACCGTAGTTGTACGATTCCAGCAACCCTTCTTGGCTCACATACATAGGGCTGGTAATGTTCTTGATCGCAGCTACCAGCGGGTTATCCGTCCCGACACGCCCCCGATGTTCTTCCACAGCCTGAAGGCTATTGCCCTCCGCCGCCAGTGCCCGGTATTGCCCACGGATAAGTGGGTCGTTTACCGTCAATGTACTGGGCTGCTTGCCTTTTCCTGCCACAGTGCTTGCAGCAGTCGATCCAGTTGGTACCACTCCACTTGGCTTAGTGACTCCAGCTCCTGCGGTGGGGGCGATGCCACCGGGCTGTCCAGCCACTCCAGCGCCTGTTCGATCTGTGGAACTGACAGTTGGCGCGTTTCCAACAGCGCCTTCGCGTTCGGCTTGTTCATCTGCTTGTGCCTCCTCTGTAGCTTGCTGGATAGCCGTTTGATTGGCTTGTTGGGGGTCCATGCCGCTGTCAACGAGTTCACGCGTCAGCTCAATGATGCGAGGGGCCAAAGCCTTGCGTTTTTCAGCTTCCTGAGCGGCGAGCATCTGCTCGGCCTGCACTTGTGCGTCTTCTGCGGGTATACCCGTAGATTCAATCTCGGCAGTAAGTACGGCCAGTTTTTGTTCCCGGTCGGTTTCGGTGGCAGCGGGCGCGGGGGAAGCAAACTTTTCTTCGTCAAGAGTAGGTTCAACCCGTCCGTCGGGAGTTTCAGGGGCAGCGGGTGGGGGAGGCACCATCTGATTGCGGCGCTCGGGCACCAAGAACCCTTTGCTCTTTGCTGCAAGCAAGGCTTGGTAATACCCCATGTCATCGGGGCGTTCGTATCTGGGGGCACCAGATTGCAACACTTCACCGAGTTTCTGCACACCTTTTGCAGCGCCTATCGTTACGCCAGCTTGCGTACCGGCTTGGATGATCGTTTGGCGCAGGGTTTCTTCCAGTTGTTCGTACAAGCCGACCAAACTGGGTCTTTTGTTGAGGCCAACACCGGGCACGATGTCGATGCCGTACTGAGCCGCTGTAGTCGCCAACTCCGAGGGAATTTCTTTCAGTACCGCCTGCCCAACGTACTTAGGGATAGAGTCGTATCCATACTTGGCAACGTGTTTGGTCAAGCCCGCAAGCGCCTTCTCCATACCAAAGCGCTCGAAGAAAATTTCTGCCGCTGCCATAGGGACAGCACGGGCCGCTGCTGCTGTGGGAGATCGCCCCGCAGCACGAGCTTCGCCATAAGAATCACTAAACTGCTGAACACCTGCCTGCAAGAGAACAGGAGCTGCCGTACCGGTAAGCACGCTCAGGGCGATCATGGGGGTCTGGCCAGCCAAAGACGAAATGGCCCCTTGCGCCGAACGCTCAAAAATACTGTCGCCCTTGGGGATAGCCCTTTGCCCAGCCTCCACCATGCCACGAGCCCCAGCTATGTCCTGCTGCATCTGCTCATCGCCGGTAATATCGGCGAACACGTTCATGAGGCCAAGCCCAGCTTTTGTGTATTGCGCTTTAGTCTCCGCACCCACACGCCCAAAAAACCCAGCGTCTTTAGTTTCCTCGCGCATACGCGCTGCTTCTTGGTCGGCAATCTCGCCTTCGATGTCTCGGTTCATCTGCTGAAGGTCAGGGCGAGCAACACCCTGCCGGGCCTGCTGACGCGCAAGATTCAAAGCTGCATCGGCTTCCATGCCTTGGTCGATGAAACGTCTTTGTTGCTGCTCCAGCCGCAGGTCAGTCAGGTTCTGGAGCGAAGTAGGCTGTACGCCCTCTCTAGCTGCATACCGACCTTGGATGGCTTTGGCCGCACGACCGTAAACGTCTGGGCGTTGGAGCATCTTTGCAAGCGCGGCACTGCGCTTGGCTTCCGGCATTGCGTTGAGTTGTGCTTCCAGACCGGAAACAAACTCGGGGCGGATCATCTTGTCCTCGGTCGGCAGCGGACCGGGCATCTGCTGGTCTTCAAGTACGCTTTCGCGCTTAGGTGCGCGGGCCGCAGCCATGATGGAGGAGCCGAAGTCATCCCCCATTGGGTTGGTCTGCTCAAACCCACCGCCTTGTGGTGCGGGGGCTGCTTGCTTAGGGGCGGACTCGGCTATGAGGCGCTTAACTGTGGACTGGATGACCGCTTGGTCGGTGCCGTCGGGAAATTCAAGAATTCGTCCGTCAGCCAGTTGCGCTTGGATAGCCATAAATCCCCTTTAGCCGGGGAGCAAATTCCCCAATGCGTCAAATTGTAGATCAGGTTTACGCCCTTGTGGGGAATTATTGTTTACGGGTCCTGTCTTACCCGCATTTGCACGGACCTGAGCAGCGGTATCCCGCAAAATTTGCGCTTTGCCTGCCGCGTCCGCTTTAAGGTACTCGGGGGTGAATTTTGCTTTTTGCTGCGCGGTGTTGATGGCATCGCCCAATTTTATGTCCAGCTGGCTCTCACCCAAACCGGCACGAGTTGGGCCAACATCTGAAGTTCTGGCTCGGTCCATAGCGCGGCGCAGGGCATTTACGTTTGCCAATGTGGTTTCTGTCGGATTAAGCTCATGCGCAGTTTCCGCAGCGGCCAGTTGCTCAGGCAGTTTGAGAGGCTTAGGACCCCCAGCACCAGCAGCTTTGGTTGGTTTAGTGGCTTGGGCAAACTTACCCGCCACGTTGGCCAGAGCCGAGGCTCTCTTGATACCGAACTGCTGAGCTGCGTCATGGTCCTTGCGAGCTTGGTCGGCGGCAGCAATCGCATCACGGTTGAGGCCCATACGCTCTTTGCGCATGGCGTCGGCGGAATTGACTTCCATGTTCATCAACGCACGCTTCTGCGCAGAGTCAGCCCGCAGGGCTTGGCCATAGGACTCAGCAAACGCGCCACCGGCACGACCTAAGCCTTGGAACAAACCACGACCCTGAGACATAGCAGCGGCGGCTTGGAGTGCGGCCAGCCCACGACCTTGGGAAAGTTCTTTCTCACTATCCCCACGCATGGATTCCAATTTGGTTTTGATGTCAGCGTACGGGCTTGGACCCGCGCCTTCCTCCAGCATTGCGCGGCGTTTGGAAATTGCCTCGCCGTACTTTTCTTCCGCCATGGGCGTGTATTTAGCACCTGCAACATGCTTGAGCAGTTGAGGGAAGTAGCCAGTCAACTGCTTATATACCTCGGGGTTGCCTTCAGTGGGGGCCATGCCGCCCACCAACTGCCCTAAACCGTCTTCGTTTTCGTCCTCATCCCCGGCAAACGCCACTATGCCACCCCCGGCCATCATTTTTTCTTGCTGCCCTTCGGAAAGCTGATTGAACGCACCGGCCATGCCGTTACGCTCAGAGGCACGCATGGCCATTTCTTGCTGGATGATCTGCAACTGCTCCACATCGCCACGCATCTTGGCGGCTTCAGCGGCTTGCTTCAACTGTGGGTCCGACAGCTTGTCCACGATGGACTCGATGTTCTGGGCGCTGTCAACGCTACCACCACCAGCGTAGGAGGAGACAGTACCACCCTCGGCTCTCGTGAGCTGGCTCATACCGTAACCAGCCATACCCAGAGTTGCGATGTTTTGGCCCATAGTGGGTTGCGCACCATACATGGTACTGATGCCCCCCATGGGAGTGCCGCGCATGATGTTTGAGAGAAACGCCAGCTGTTGGTAAGGGTACTGCTGCTGGGCAGAGTAATCCTGCATGTTGTAACCGAGCTTAGCCTGTTCGTTGGCTTGTTGCTGCCCACCGAACTGATTTTGCAAGTTAAGAATGTCTCTTTGCTGGCCGAACTGTTGCGTGCCGATGTTGGCCATTTGGCCAGCGCCAGAAATGGCTTGGCCATAACCTTGCAGCCCAAGCTGGGAACCAAACTGTTGCGCCTGCTGGGCATTTTGAAACGCGTTTTGCAAGCCCGTAGCTTGTATGCTGCCCAGTTGCGTGCCTAGATTACGTTGGCGCTCGGCTTCCAACAGCCCTTGACGTGACCCACCAAACGCCCCAGCCTGCGTGGCCTGCGCTTGGTTTTGAACACCTTGTATACCCGACTGGCGGATTGCCTCTTGCTGCTGTGTATTGACCACGTTCTGCATATATGGGGACATAAATCCCTGCATGGCGTTCGGGTCGGTCGCCATGTTCATATAGTTTCGCCCAGCGCCCAAACTACCCATAGTAGCCGCACCGGCCATGCCCATTGCAGGACGCAAACCTTCGGATGGTTGAAGATTTTGCGCACCTTGGAAGGATCGGTTTTGCAGGTCAGTAAACCCCGCCACACGGTTGGGGTCGATGCCTTCTTGCCGCGCCCAGTTGCCATAGCTTTGGTATGGCTTGTCCGATGTCAGCGCTTCGGCTTTTCCAAGGTTTCGCTGGGCGGTCGGTTTTGCCCAATCGGGCAAGTCAGTAACTTGAGTTTGGGTACCGGAACCACCACCACCGCCGCCACCGCCGTAGATAATACGCCCGCCTTCTTTGCGGGTTACGCTGTCGCCAAGTGGTTCCCCAAAGGCTTCAAGTTGTCGGCGGGAGTAGCTCATGATTGCTCCATGCTCAAAATTTTTGTGTACAGCTTGTCTGTATGCTTGTAGCCAAGATACTCAAACAGCCGCGAATTGTCCAAATGAATTTTCGTGTGCATGATGATGCGATTAACACCGTCTGCACGCAAGGCTTCTTCCGCAAACTGAAACAGACGGATACCCGTGCGCCCCAGTCGATGTTCTTTTCTGAGGAAATAGATGTCCTCAAATGCTGTTTTGCAAGACTTGTAGTGTAAATGCGGTTGCACAATAAAGATAGCGTAACCGATCAGCCCACTCTCATCCCGCGCAGTGACGCACCGCAAAAGCCCCGCCACGTAGAGCCGCCCATATCCTTCATAGTCGGGCATGAGTGGGAAGTCTTTGGTGACGCACAACTCATCGTAGTGCAACGGGATGACTTCCTTCAGCTCTTCGATGAAGGTGCTGGGGTCTTCTACGGCGTATTCCGTCATGCGGGTAGCAGTTTGGCAGCGCGGCTGTTCACAGCCACTTTGTTTTTGCCAATCGACTTCTTGCGGGCATTCTGCACACGGTCCATCATGGCGTATAACTTGCGGGCACCAGCCTCAGACGAGCCATTACCCAGCTCAGACACAACGCGGGCGGGCACAACAAATTCGCCGTCGGCCAAACGAGCAGGGCGCTTGCCACCGATCGTGGCAGGGATTGAATCCGACACACCATCGCCGGGGCCGCGCAACATGCGCCCACCATCCGAGTAATCCCCCAAATGGCTCTGGCCCCCACGAGCCAAAGCAGTAAGACCGCCAACAGCCCATCCACCTTCTCCCGGACCGCCACCGCCTTCGCCGGAGTTACTCATTCCGCCGCCGCCTCCGCCGCCTTCACCCGGACCACCGCCAATGCCCCCATCATTCGCGCCGCCGTAGCTATCCACAAACGCAGAATTTGCCGCTGGAGAGACGGGAGGGGCGGAAAGCTGCTTATACGTCTGGGTTACAGGATCGTATGAATACGAGTATTCGTTACCACCACTGCCACTTATCCCCTCTAAACCTGTATCTGGGGCGCTCATTTGGCCATAACTTTGTGTAACTGGATCGTATGAGTAGGCATAACCACCATCAGCCATGGCCCGTGGTGGTGTAACAGTTTGCGCATCCCGGTATCCGGGGGCTTGGCGAGTATATGAACCAGTTCTGTAGTCGTACGAGTATTCGTATGGGTTGGGGCCACTGCCCTTATACCCATCTTGATCTTGGCCACTCAAAAGTACGGGAGCCGCTGCCATCATTCCTGTTTTAAGAAGCCCAGTTCCGCCGCCCATTTTGGTCATAAACGCGTCACGCGAGGCTGGGTTATTCATAAGCCCGGACAACCCCCGCTGCGCATTTTCAAGGCTACCGGTATTTGCGGGGTTGAACCCGCTAACCGCTTTGTTTTCCAAGGCCGCTCTGTCCATGCCGGAAAGGAAATCCACTTGTGGTTGCGGTGGAGGTGGAGGTGCTACTGCTGCGGGAGCCGCAGTAAGTGTGGGCGTTCCGGGGGAACCAAAAAGGTTAGACCCCGTCTGGGACAGATTCGCGCCATCCACAATTGGGGCTCCTACCTCAACACCCGCAGCAGGGGCCACCGCAGCATTTTCCAAGGTGGCTGCTTCCACCCCCGTAAGTGGATTAACCACACTCTCTGCCCCAGCGGCGGCAGTTCCGGCAGCGCTCAAACCACCCATCAAACCAGCGCCGCCGTACGCGCCGAGACCCGCCATCAAGCCTTTCTTTAAACTGCCAGTGGCCAAACCGTAACCACCGCCCGTCAGCATAGCAGCCATCATAGGAGTAAGTGTCCCCCCGGAGGCAATCGACAAACCCGCGCCGATCAAAGTCGGCAAAAGTTTTGACAAGAAGCCAGCTTCGGGCAAACCTGTATCGGGGTTGGTGGTCAGGGAGCCGCCGTGGGCTCTGGCCAATGCGTTAAGCCCGGCAACTTCTTGCGGGGCCATGTAAACTAGTTGAGTATCTGGACCACGCCCACGGGAGGCAAGGTGTTGTGCAGCAATTTGTAGGCTCATTTGTGCCTCGCAGGAAGGGGGTTAATCGAGTCTATCATGGGGTAGCCATTTGTTCAATCACCG
>Ga0181344_1000250_pt1 | contig 22144 bp, 25 predicted proteins | sample Su13VDMLBDD_FD_130098 | JGI IMG/M metagenome (GOLD analysis project Ga0181344, IMG submission 130098) | Freshwater viral communities from Lake Michigan, USA - Su13.VD.MLB.D.D | ecosystem: Environmental > Aquatic > Freshwater > Lake | place: USA: Michigan | collected 2013-07-15
TACCTTTGCATATTATCAGTACATTTCTAACAGGGTTCTGTGTCTTCAAAGACACTGCCCATAAACCAAACACCCATGTGTATTATTATTATCAAGCAGAAAGGTAAAGCCCTTTCAAAAGAAACAATCAAGACCTCAGCCCGCATAAATCCGCATGGGCTAGGGGTCATTTGGCTAGACACATTTCAAGTCAGCCATTACCAATCCAATGCATACAGCGTGCTGTTCACAGACCGCCCGTTCATTGCTCACTTCAGATACGCGACCATTGGTGCTATCAACAAAGAGAACACGCACCCATTCAGATGCGGTAGTAACAAGAACGAGTGGTTGATGATGAACGGAACGATTCATGGGACAGGGAACTACTTCAAGAGTGACTCCCGTGTGTTGGCCGACAGGCTAGGTGACATCCCGCGACAGGCATGGAAGCAAGAGTTGGAGAAATATGATTGCAGATTCGTGACTATTAACAGCCACAGCAGAACCTTTCAGATTTACAACAAGCACTTGTGGACACAGCGCGAGGGCGTGTGGTACAGCAAGGACAACGTACTCGAGGAGAACTTAGTGGCAGTGTATGGTACCCTAAAGAAGGGCTACAACAATTACAACAGGTACCTAACTACATCCAAGTACATGGGCGGTGGACAAACCCAAGACAAGTACCCGTTGGTCATCAATAGTTTGCCATACATGATTGAGAGCAAGGGACAGGGACACCATGTGTCGGTCGATGTGTTCAAGGTTAGCGACCCCGTGTTGGCAAGCCTAGACAAACTAGAGGGACACCCGACTTGGTACAGACGTAAGCAGATACCAATAGACATGGGAGGCAAGACCCTCATGTGTTGGTTGTACTTCAGTCTATCAGAGCAGGTTGGTAATCAGCCCATGCATAAGAGTTACAAGCAGGAGATACGCAGACCACAGTACTTTGATTGGAACTTCCCAAAGCAGACTCAGACCCACAAGGTAGAGGTGTATGAGTTTGGCAAGTGGCACGAGACAGATGTGGAGGTTGCAGATTTCGACACAGAGACAGAGTTACCCATGTGTTCACACTGCTATGGAGATGCACACTTCGATGGCTTTTCAAATTACCACTGCTACAATTGTGGCAGTTGGCTTACTCAAAATGAAATTATTAATCCTTAATCGTATCAAATCATATCATGGAAATTAAAATCGTAGACGGCTTCGTGTGGTGCGTAGTAACCAAGCGAGCAAAAGAAGTATGGGACTCAAACCTATTTGAATTGTACATCCTTCACAATGATGGGTCAGAGAGTTCGGTGCATGATTACGGCATCGATGTAGCAATCGAGATGGCTCGTGAGTATGGCCTTGAAATTGGAATCGAGGGTGGATATTTAACACCAAGTTTCCTACAAGAGGCTAACTCATTTGAGATTAACACCACGGCATACAGCGAGGAGAACTTTATCATTGCTACAGAACTTAGCGAAGAGCAGGTGGTTGGCGTGCTTGGTCCATTTGTAGAGCGTAAGCGTGACCTAGACGAAGACTATACCAATGCTGACCTAGTGGACGAATTAGAATACGTATACCCTAATAATTTAATCATTGAACTTTCACCCTCAAAAATTACAATCTAATGGAAAGAACTATTGAAGTGAAGACCTACTACGTAGGCACCCAAGAGCAGGCAATTGAAATTGCAAACGAGTGGAACACATTGCTTAACACAAATGAGTTCAAGGCTAGAACCACACGTAACCCCGAGGAGTATTTAATCATGGGGTTGGTCAGCAAGGATGACCTAAAGAAGGTCCCTGTTATCAAGGACGAATTCATGGTATTCGTGTAAGCAATACCTTGATTGTTGGGAGTGTCTTCAAAGACACTCCCTCAGTACATGGGTGTGTGCCCATGCTGATGATTCCAAAAGGATGAAACTGAAAACTCAAATCAAATCATTTACAACATGAAAAAAGAAATGAAATTCAATCACGATGCCGACTCATTAGTAGATGCGCTAGGCATAGAGCAGGACACGTTTGCCCTACAACTTGCGGGAGTGGTGGCAATACACCATGCCATGGGTGACGAAAAGGTTAGCAAACTAAGTCAATTGATTACCAATTGCGTGGACTACAACATCATCTTATTGCTAGCAACAAAGCAACTCATGGACTTTGTTGAAAACTTTGATGCAGAGAACGGAATGTTAAACAATTTTTCAAACAACTAATATGAAAGCGACAATCACAATTGAAGTGCCCGATGACATGGACATAGAGCACACCCTCGAATGCGTTACAGATGCGTTGTATTACGCTGACTGCATTACAGCAAAGGAGGAAGACTTAATCATTCAAATACTTCAAGCAATCAGAAAACAAAAGAGAAATGAAATTAGAGATTGAACTTAACAGAGAAGTCCTAGAGGACATCTTCGTAACCGCAATAGAGGGCGGTAGTAATTATTGGTACTTCCTAAGCAAGGATGCAATCAAGAGAATCAGACAAGCAGTACCAAGAGAAGTAGATGCAGTCCTATCTACAGCCACACTCAAGGCTGTGTATGACCATGGTGTAGCCGTGCCTATCAACGATGTGGAGAATGAGGAAGACATTGTCGGATGGATAAGCATGGAGACAATGCAGGAGCGACTACAGGACTTATACAATAATAAGGATTTGAGATGGGCATTAGAAGCCCATATAGAAAGAGATGGCGATGCCGATTCTGCTGACGTAGTATTCCAATACCTAGCCATGGGGGAGGTAGTCTATGGATAAGATAGTAGAGGATGTGATAGCCAAGTACAGACAGCGTTCTGAGGTTGGCATATCCAAGTACGGAACTACACTAGATGAGAACAAGGCCACTCTAATTGAGTGGCTTACTCATCTACAGGAGGAACTCATGGACGCTACGCTGTACATAGAGAAACTAAAGTCAGACTTGGATAAGAAATAATATTGATGTATATTTGTACCAAATTTAATCAAATTAAAATATGGATAATTTCGAAAGATGGCAGGACTCAGGTAGGTTAATGACAAGAAAGGACTTCCTTTCACGTTTCCCCACAATTAAATTGCTAGGTGCCTGTGATGATGTCATGGTATATGATGGCGGCCACTACATTCAAGGCCTATTTGACGGCTCTTGGTATGAATGCAATACCAATCGTAGTAAGAAACTAGATGAGGTAGAGATGAATATTTTTCTAGAAAAAGTGTCAAAAAAAATAGACTAGTATTTAACAATTTAATATCTTTATAATCTATAAATTTAATCACATGAAACAGGATGTTTTCAATCAGTATGTCGATAGGGTAGTAGACCTCTTTGGGATTACCAAGGAGGCTATATTTTCCAAGACAAAAAAGAGAGAGGTAGTCGATGCTAGGCAATTGATTTACTACCTATGCGCCAAGAGGCCGATGCAAATCACTTACATCGAAAGGTACATGAATGAGGCGGGTTACGAAATCAAGCATTCGTCAATCATCCATGGGATATCTGCTGTCGAGAAAAAGATAGCAGAAGATAAGGACTACGTGTCCGTAGTTAAAGAAGTCGAGAGAGCCGTATTCATTTAATACCATGTACATCTCAGAAGAATTTTATGATGAAACATTTGAGTTCACATACGAGGACTCAGATTACATTTGGAAGGGAGACTACAGGGTAGAATCCTACGATGAGGATGGAGACTACGACACGCCTCCTAGTGGAGAGACAAAGGTTAAGGTAATTCATACAACTGAGTTACTTAAAACAAATGATGAAGGAGAGTACGAGAACATAGTGCTTGACCATGATTTGAAGTACGTTATTACAGAACACATTAAAGAATCACTTTAAACACCCAAACAAAATGGAAAAGAAAAAATCAGTATTCGACAGGCTAAGCGCCATCAACGTCAATGAGCACGTTGAAAAGAAGAAAGACCTAACCTACCTATCATGGGCGTGGGCATGGGCAGTAACAAAGAGAGAGTGCCCTGACGCTACGTACAAAATCCTACCAACAGAGTTCGATGATGTTCTTGGATTCATGTGCCACACAGAGGTGACAATAGAAGGCGAGACGCTAGGGATGTGGTTGCCTGTCATGGATGGAGCAAACAAATCTATGTTGAAAAATTCATACACTTACAGCACTAGATTCGGTGACAAGACTGTGGAGTCAGCAACTACATTCGATATCAACAAGACGCTCATGCGTTGCTTGGTTAAGAACCTAGCGATGTTCGGCTTGGGTATCTACATCTATGCAGGCGAGGACTTACCTGAAGCAGATACATCAACACCTGTCCCTGCCAAGGCTAAGCCTACTACAGGGCTAATTGATTTGGTAGTTGGAGATTCTAATTGGAATGGAGTTGTCAAGTATGCAACGGACAACAAAGCGCTAGGCATTGCTAAGATTGGTCAGCAGTTGAATAGAAAGTACAACATGAGCAATGAAGTTAAGCAGGCAATCGTAGACCTAATCAAGTAATGCAGAATCTAATTGACATCATTGACCTAACAGGGGAGCCAAACATATTGGCTCTCCTTAATGACGACAAGGAGTACTACGGAGGGGTAGGCAAGAAGTTCTTATCCAACTCAGACATCGGTACGCTACTGAATAACCCAAAGGATTTTGGTAAGTCAAGAGAAGACAACAAGGCTTTCATGGATGGCCGTTACTTTCACCAATTGATTCTAGAACCCGAGAAGGCTGCACTCACACCATTCGTGGACGTGAGCACAAGGAACACCAAGGAATACAAGAACTACTGCGAGACAAGCAACTTGCCGTTTTGTATGCTAAAGAAAGAGATGGAGGAGATTGAACATCTAGTAAGCATCATCAAGAGTAACATCACGTTCTACGATGAGATTTTCAGAGAGGATAATCAATACGAGGTTCCTGCGGTTGGAATGATTCAAGGGATGATGTGGAAGGGTAAGGCAGACATCGTTGGAAAGGACTTCTTGATTGACCTGAAGACCACGGGTGACATCCATAAATTTAAATACTCAGCGAAGGCATACAACTACGATTCGCAGTGCTATATTTATCAGCAGTTATTCGGTAAGCCATTGGTGTTCTATGCAATTGATAAGACCACAGGTGTGCTAGGAATTTTTAAGCCAACAGAAGATTTCATTAAGTCAGGCGAGGCTAAGGTCGCCCGAGCCATAGAAGTCTTTAATAAGTACTTTGGGAGTACTCCCACGGACAACATCGAGAACTACTTCATTGATGAGTTCTTAATGTAATAGTCAATAACTAACATTCACTTAGCCTCAGAGGTAGGTGTTGGTTCAAATAGACTGAGGCATACAAAAACAATTTACACAATGGCACAAGACGAAAAAATCTTTGCAGAAGGTTTCTCATTCAAGAGAAACGAAAAGGCTCCTGACTTTGTAGTGGGGAGACTATCTCTAAAAGTTGATGAAGCGGTTGCATTCATTAAAGACCATCAGAAGAATGGTTGGGTGAACCTAAACATCAAGACCGCTAGGAGCGGTAACCACTATGTTGAACTCGATACATACGAGGCTCCAACTACAGGAGCAAAGCCAACAGAAGTGAAGGCTAAGCCACAAGCAAAGGTAGTATTGCCCGAGCCTGAAGATGATGGTGACCTTCCGTTCTAAGGAAGATTCCATAGGTAAAAGAGGGGGAGTAATTCTCTCCCTTTTTTTTGGCCTTTGTACCTGACGAAAATGTCAACACGAATCCCGCTATTCTCTCTATATATAATTTCTATTCTTTTATTTTTTTTTAATTAAAATTTAAGAATAAAATTGACATTATTGACAGCAGTTTAATAATCAGTAACTTACGCGACATTAAATCGACACCCAATCAACATTTATGACACACGACATAACTATATTCAAAAGCATTAAGGACACTGACACTCCTTTCCATAGGGATGTGAGAGTAATCCTTAACAGAATCAAGGAAGGCTCTGAGTATACCAAGGATTTGGTAAAGCGCATACGCCTAGAGAAGAGTAAGCCTGAGCGACAGGAATTAAAGAAGCACTTGCCTGCGATTTGCTTCAGCGGTACATTCAATAAGAGAACAGACGCATCACTCATTGAACATTCAGGGTTGATATGTTTGGACTTCGATGGATATACCAAGCAGAAAGAATTACTTCAGGACAAGGAGAACCTGAGCAAGAATAAGTACGTGTTCTCTGTATTCATTTCTCCTTCAGGCAATGGACTCAAGGTATTGGTAAAGATTCCTGCAGATGCAGAGAACCACACCAATTACTTCAATAGCCTAGAGAAATACTTTAACAGCCCATACTTCGATAAGACTTGCAAGAACGTATCACGTGTATGCTATGAGTCTTTTGACCCATTGCTACACATCAACGAGAACAGCAGCATTTGGGACATCATCGAGGAGCCTGAGTACACAGAGGTAAATAAGACTAGAGACCAACCTACTATCCCAATCACAGACGAGAATAAGATTGTGGAGATACTTGTGAAGTGGTGGACAAAGAAGTATCCAATGAGCGAGGGTCAGCGTAATCAGAACTGCTTCGTTCTAGCGATGGCTTTCAATGACTTCGGTGTCAACAAAGGTCTTGCATCCTATGTATTGAATCAATACGCATCACAGGACTTCACAACTAGGGAGATTACTCAAACTATTGACTCGGCCTACAAGCACACGGCAAACTTCGGTAGCAAGTACTACGAGGATGAAGAACGCATCAATCAGATACGTGCAAAATTGAGACGTGGTGTCTCAAAAAAAGAGATACGCTTCCAACTGCAGGACTCCCACTTGGACAGCGATACTATAGAATCAGTACTCAACAAGGTGGAGGAGGAGAATGCCAAGCAAACTTTTTGGGACAGAAACGAGAAGGGAGTTATCAGAGTAGTACATATTCAGTTCAAGCAGTTCCTTGAGGACAGCGGGTTCTATAAGTACTGCCCTGAAGGTGGTAAGAACTACGTGTTTGTAAAGGTGACCAACAACTTGATTGACCACACCTCAGAGAAAGAGATTAAGGACTTCGTCTTGAATCACCTGCTTGAGTTGGATGACATCGGAGTATACAACTACTTCGCAGACAACACCCGATTCTTTAAGGAGGAGTTCCTGTCTATGCTATCAACGATTGATATCTATTTCATTGCAGACAGCAAGGATACAGCGTACTTGTACTACAAGAACTGCGCTGTTAAGATTAGTAAGGATGGTGTGTCTACGTTGGACTACCTAGACCTTGGTGGCTATGTTTGGAATGACCACGTGATTGACAGGAACTTCGTTATGTGTGGTGTGTCGGACAACTTTGACTTTAAAAAGTTTGTGAGCAACATCAATGGTGGTGACGAGGGTCGTATCAAATCCATGGAGAGCACGCTAGGATTCCTGCTACATGGATACAAGAACTTATCATTCTGCCCTGCAGTAATCTTAAATGATGAGGTCATCAGCGACAACCCTGAAGGAGGAACGGGCAAAGGATTATTGATGAATGCCCTGAGCAAGATGAAAAAACTTGTGGTGATTGATGGTAAGTCATTCGCATTCGAGAGGAGTTTCGCATATCAGTTGGTGTCTGCAGATACTCAGATACTGTGCTTCGATGACGTGAGAAAGCACTTCGACTTTGAGCGTTTGTTCAGCGTGATTACAGAAGGGTTGACACTAGAGAAGAAGAACAAGGACGCTATAAAGATTCCGTTTGCCAAGTCTCCAAAGATTGCAATGACAACAAACTACGCAATCAAGGGAGCAGGTAATTCATTTGCTAGACGTAAGTGGGAGTTGGAGTTACATCAGTACTACACCAAGGAGTACACTCCATTGGATGAGTTTGGTAAGTTGATGTTCGGTGATTGGAACGATGACGATTGGTGTGAGTTTGACAACTACATGATTGGCTGTTTGAAAAATTACCTAAGAACAGGTCTAGTTAAATCTAAATTTGTTAACTTAAAAATCAGACAGTTATCTGCTGAGACTTGCCATGAGTTTATCGAGTGGTGCGGATTGGTTGATAGCCAAGAGCGTAACGTAGCGCTACAGACTGACGTGAGACTTTACAAGAATGAGTTGTATTCAAACTTCGTGGATGAGTACCCTGACTATGGTCCACGTGGAAGGATGAGCATCAGCAGGACTAAGTTCTACAGATGGCTAGTGTCTTATGCAATGTACAAGGAAGGCACGATGCCCGAGGAGGACAGAGACCAACAGGGCAGATGGATTATTATCAAAAGCAAAAAAGAAAACGATGAGTAATGTAATCATTTGGAACTACGTGTTCCACTTCAGCGAGTATACAAACAAGTGGTATGCTGTACATAGGGACAAGTACCTAGACTATTGGAGTTGTGATAAAGCAGACTTCCTTAGTGATGAGAACCTAGATGCTTTGATAAAAAAGATAAGAGGATGACAGATGTTTTGGAAAGAATACCTGCCTACAGCAACAAGTCTATGGAGGACTATTGCGACACGTTACTATCAATCCTTACTCAGACCTACGATACAAAAGTTGGACGGGGTAAGAAGGTGGAAGTGGTTAAGGTATTCAAACACAAGCAAGACCAAGATGTCATTGACAAACTAATCAAAAGCAAAGAGCACTATAATAAATTAAATCAAATGAAAAAAATAGGAGGAGTAACCTTCAGAGATTATCAGGTAGACATAATCGAAAGAGGTACTCAGATACTAGAGAAGCACGGGTTCCTGTACCTAGCCATGGAGGTTAGGACAGGGAAGACCCTGACAAGTTTAGGTATTGCCGACAGGATAAACGCAGAGCGTGTGCTATTCATTACCAAGAAGAAAGCAATTGGTACAATTGAAGCAGACTACAATCTTCTTATGCCTTCTTATAAAATCAAGGTTATAAACTACGAGAGTCTGCACTTGGTAATGTACAATGAGGAATGGGACTTGGTTATTTGCGATGAGGCTCACAGCATGGGGGCTTTCCCAAAGCCAAGTCAGAGAGCAGAGTTAGTGGCCAACGTAATCATTAGTAATAATCCAAAAGTAATACTGATGTCAGGGACACCAACTCCCGAGAGTTACTCACAGATGTACCATCAGGTGTACGCTATACCTAAGAGCCCGTTCTTTCAGTTCCCAAATTTCTACAGATTTTGCGACAAGTATGTGAACATAAAGCAGAAGATGATTAATGGAAGATTGATGAATGACTATAGTCATGGGGCCGAAACCATCATCGATGAGATGAAACCATACACGATTAACTACACTCAGGCTGAGGCAGGGTTCAAGTCTAAAGTAAAAGAGGAAATCCTTTATGTTACTTTGAAAGATTCAACCTACAATATGATTAAGAGGCTCAAGCGGGACCTAGTAATCGAGGGTAAGGATGAGGCTATACTTGCGGATACCCCTGTTAAGTTGATGATGAAGGTGCATCAGTTGTGCAGCGGAACAATCAAGTTCGAGAGTGGTAACAGCATGGTTCTTGACACAACAAAGGCTGAGTTCATTAAACAAAAATTTCAAGGAAGTAAGATAGGAATCTTCTATAAATTTAAAGAAGAATACCACGCCTTGAAGCAGGTGTTTGGTGATGACTTGACTAACGAGTTGAGTGTCTTTGAAGACACTGACAAGAACATAGCCTTGCAGATTGTATCAGGTCGAGAGGGCATCTCCCTACGTGATGCCGACTTCTTGGTCTACTACAACATTGACTTCAGTGCTACTAGTTATTGGCAGAGCAAGGACAGGATGACAACCAAGGACAGGCTAGAGAATCAGGTCTATTGGGTGTTCTCTGAGGGAGGTATTGAACAAGACATATACAAAGCAGTATCAGACAAGAAAGATTACACCATTAATCACTTCAAAAAAACAATTTCATGAAAGAGACAGCAGTACAATGGTTAGCATTAAAGATGATGTACCTAAAAATGAATCCAAAAGAAGTTTTTGAGTTTATAGGATGGCTTGAAGAAGCCAAGGAGATGGAGAAGGAGCAGATAAAAGAAGCCTATAAATATGGGTCTAGAGATTTGGAAATTCAATATTCAGATGTTGGAGAAATTAATTCAGAACAATACTATAACGAAACCTACGAGAAACAATGTACGGAAAACTAGCACACATGAGCAAGCCAACAGTATTTACTGTTAAGCATTACGATAAAACTATTACTATTGAAATAGACCATAGCGACATAGATTTCCATGAAGTGATGGAGACAATTGAATCGCTTACAATTGCTATGGGATTTGGTAAAGATAGTTTTAGAAATTGGGTAAAAGAATCTGCAGAAATTTATGCAGAGGAGGATAAAGAAACATTCAACGACTGACATGGAAATATATCTAAGAGAACAGGCAAAGAGACTATTCTACGGAAGAGATATCCCAAGCAATTCAATAGGGGTATTTCAATCTCATGTTGGCGAATGGCTTTTTTGGTTCTGTAATGATTGGACTTTTGATACAGGATTTGCAGATACAGAAGCGGAGGCTTTGCAGATAGCAAAGAAAAATTTCAAACCATTAAAAAATAAGTATGACATCATATAAAGTTCACGGCCATAAGTTCCATGACATGGACAGGCTCAATGCTCAGATAGTAAAAGTGATGCGAAGGTTCGGGCATCAGTTTGGATACTTCGAGATAGGAGAGATGTATGAAATTGATGGCACCGTAAATCTAATCCTTGAATGACCGAGCAGCAGATACAAACAAAGTTAATCAAGGAACTAGAGGTTAAGGGATACTATGTAATCAAGTTGATTAGCACCAACAAGAATGGTATCCCTGACCTGATAGCCATACCAAAGGATTCAAGCGTTGAGTTCTACGAAGTTAAGAAACCAAAGGGTAAGGTATCTAAGTTACAGGAGTACAGATTAAAAGAGCTGCGAGCTCACGGAATTAAAGTTGAAATCTATAAAGGAATTGAATCAAATGATACTGCATAAGCACACCAAGATGGAGGCCCTGTCTCAAATAGTTAACAGGGAATTTGAAGCAAACATATTTAATTATTCAAAAAAACAAAACAACGTAAACGCAAGGAAGGTGTTTTGTAAAATACTAAGTGACATAGGATTCTCATGGGAAGACATCTGTGGCTTTATGAAAAAAAGTTACGGAGTTTATATGTACTACATGGGAGACGTTGAAAATCTTTTGAAGTACAACCCTGAAGTGAAGGAGAAATATCTAGAGTGCAAAGATTTATTCTTCATAACAATCAAGCAGGTTGTACAGGAACAATATGAGTACGTTCCTAGCAGAAGCACAAAGATGGACTACTCTGTTTGGGACAGAAATAGTTTAGAGAAAGTTGAAGATAAGTACGATAGGATAAGAAAGATTATCGAACTTGTTGACATCAATACTCCATTGGGAAAAGAGCATTTAGTATTCGAGAAACTAGTCCAAGTGTTTGAAACTACTGTCAGACCATGGAAAGAAAACGATTCAGAGACAATGAAAGAGCGGCTAGACTTGCTCTAAGACTAGGAGGACACCATGTCCTGCTGTCAAACATTTATGAGGCACTAGTAGATAGGGAGTTCAAGGACGCAGAAAGAGACTTGAAGGAAATAATCTACGACCTCAGATTAATTTTGAAGTCAATAGAAGAGGATGATTTTTGAAACAGAAACAGACCTAATACGGGAGAGAAAGGCTATCGAATTGTTTGTCAGTATCTTTAATGGGTCCTATAAAAAACTAGGGCAATTTGATATTGACTACAAGGTGTCCGATAAAGACGGACAACTCATTGCCTATGCTGAGGTGAAGGGAAGGATACGCTCAATGAAAACTGCCTACCCATTGCCAATCTCAGCAGCAAAACTAGTGAAGCTCGTTGACAAGAGGCTGAACCCTGTAATCATTTGGGCTTGTGACGATGGCATCATCTACGCTCAGGTCAATCAATTGGTAGGAGAAATAAAATGGGGCGGTCGCCCGCCCCGTGAAGGTTCATACAATGATGCTGAACTTATGGTCTACTACGATAAGCAGAAGTGTATGAAGTATGTGAGGTATGTTTAATCATCACCCCACTTACTTTTTTTACCACTACTTCTTGACCCGAATCCTTTTCCCGAGTTATTACCTCTAGACCCAAAGCCCTTGCTCTGTTTTGAGTATCCATACTCAGCATCTTTCTCTTTCCGCTCCTCTTCTCTAGCCTGCTTTTCCTCTTCCTTTTCTTCTTTAGTTAACTCATAGTACTCTGGGCCTTCTCCAAAGTTCTTTTCATAAAGGTCAGGGTCGTATCGCTTCATCTCAGTTTTGTTTTCGTACCCCTCGAGTAAATCTTTTTCAAGTCTATCTTCGTAAGAAACATCTTTTTTATCTGATGATGAAGGCTCTGAACCCCCCGGTCTATAAGACTTAGTTATACCAACCGCATCGTATATATTGTTTTCATCAAAATCACCACCAAGCATATTAAATAATCCAACAAATTGGTCTAACTGAGTTCCTAGTACAATTTCAACTACAGGCTGACCTGCTTTTAGAATATCATCTTCTTGAGCTCCTTTGTATATCTTGTTGAACACAGTAATGTAAGGGTTGATTACATCTGACGTTGGGCTTCTGTCTCCTTTTGCTTTCTTAACAGCAACCTCAACAGCGCCACCAATTAATGGAACTTGATATAGTAAGTTAAGTCCAATTAAGGCTTCAAATATTCTATCTAAAGCTTTTTCCTCATCTTCTTTATCCCCTTTTATTAACATAGCCATGTTAGCAGCCAACACGAAGAATGCGTTACCAAGAGCTACGTTAAGCGCTACAGCTCTCATGTCTTCTGCCTTTGGCATTTTCTTAGCCTGAAGATTTGTCATAATCCCCATCATACCTTGAACGGCTTTGTTAATCTGAAGGAACGTAGTACTACCAAACATCGTGAATGAACGAGCAAGAGCATTTTGAGATTGCTGAAGAGGAATCTTATCAGCTGCTCTTCTTGATTGCTGAGTCGCGTTGTAATCATTGAACGCCTCAAGAGCATCAGCCTCGCTCATACCATTTGCAATGTTCCTGTTGTAATTAATCATGTATCCCATTACACCAAGCACGTCACCGATAACAGTAGGAGCTGCCCCGCCTTTCTTAAACGCACGAGCAATCTTACCCCAAATAGTATTGCTTTTACTAATTGGTCTAAACACTCTCCCTCCTGATTCTAGTCCGTACACATCGCCTTCCAACCCTTTCTCTAGTCGGTCTTTAAAAGACGCTGATATTTGCTGAGCCTTTTTAACTTGACTAGGTAGCGTGGCAATTACTTTAGCCATGTCTACCATAAACATTACCGTGTCTACGCCCGGGATTCTCTTCTTTCCTTGACCTCTGTAATTGTATTTTTCAAAAGCAGTTATGAAAGAAGTTGCTTGCTTTGGAATCTGAACTAACTTGTAAGACAAAGCAAATCCCGTAAACTTAGTCATTACTTTTTCTAGTATACTCTGCTCAATCTTTGCCCCACCATTAGGGTTAATAGAAAAGTTTATTAGACTCTTGTATACACGGCTAAGATTGGTGCCATACTCTCCAAGTAAAGCCTGTACTGAAGGACTCTTAAATATTGAATTGATTCTTTTTACACCTTCAGCATAAGCCTTATACCGCTCCATTGTTTGAATATGATTGTCAACAACAGAAGTAAAGCCTGCGCCTAAAGCCACATCTCCTGTGGTGTCTGTACGTTCCTTTAAAGATGGTGCTGTTTCAGCGTCAAATATCCCTTTAAAGTTTCCGTCAATAATCATGTCGGCATCAACACCTGTAGATATAGTTTGAGTAGGGAAGTAGTTCTCTACATAACCTAGACTAACATCGTTTACTTTTCGGTAGACTTTATTTACGGATTCGTAGTAATCAGTACTGAAGTAATCAACAACCATGTCAACCATCTGCTTTCCTTCAGGACCAATGAATTCCTCAATCTTCTGCATAGTGGCTTCATCGAATCCCATCTTGGTAAGCTTCTCTCTTTGAATAGGGTTTTTGTACAACGCATAAATACGCATTGCTTCATCCTGATTCATTATTGTTGCTCTCTTCTTTCCTGTCTTAGTATTAATAATGTTATCTAAAGTGATAACCTCATTAGACATCTTAGATTTGAACTCCTTAAATCCTTTTGTTATCCCTTTAATCTTATTTGCCATTGCATCTAAGACTTCTCTTTGATTGAAATAACCTCTAAGATTTTTCTCGTCCATGTTATTCAACGCACGGTAGACGTTGTCTGTAAAGAACGTACCACTCTTGTCTAGGATTTTAGATAGTGTCCCTATGTGCAACATATTCTTTCTCATAAAATCGAACACACTTGTAGCAACAGAGAAATCGTATCTAGCAAATAGTTTCTTTACACCGTCCCATACTTTGAGTTTGTTGAATGAGTTCCAAATATCTCTTACATCATCAGCTAATTCATTATTGTCTTTTAATGTTCCGTCTTCATTATACAATGCACTATATCCTGCTTTGATTTGAGCATCAGCTTCGTCATGTAGAGCTTTCACTTGCTCGGCTCTTTCAATTCTTTTAGACTTTAGTCTAGCAATTGATTCAGTCCTTGCATCTTTTAGTTGGTCATATAGCGCTTGAATCTGCTCAATGTCCATGTTAGCAACATCAGCGAATGTATCATAGGCTAGTGATTGGTCTAACAATATACGTTCTCTAGATGTCAACTCTTGACCATTTAGATTCTTTATGATTATCTCGTTGATTAAATCATCATCGATACTCTCTCTAATCTTTTGTAAAGCATCAACATCTTTATTTACCGCTGCCCTTATGATTGGCTTGATGGCTTCAAAGAATGCTTGACCGATATCATCTAGACCTTTGCTTCTTCTTTTTCCTGAATCCGTCTTTGCTGCTTTTGCTTTCTGAGAAACCAACTTCAACAAATCATTTAGCAATGACTGTCTATTCTTTTCCTTGACGTTAGCAAATACTTCAGCCATGTAGTCAACAAAGTTTGAAACAGAAGTTTCATTTAGCATATTGACATTGGCAAATCTAGAAATGATATTAGTTGCTTGAGCTGTTGTTATTTGTCCATTGAGAGCCATAGCTCTAATATCTTTTGCTAGTTCTTTAGCAGCATTCTTTGACAGCTCACGGATTCTAGATATGATTTTAAGTTTCTCCTCTCTAGTTACATTGGTAATGTCCTTGAGTGCACCGATAACTCGACCAATAGATACAGATTTACGTGGAGCAGCCCCCATCTTAGCACGTGCCTCACGCTCCATAATTTTACGCTGAGCATCATTCAGGTTCATATTCTTGTAAAAATCTCGAACCATTTTATCCAAGTTAGACAGAATTGTATTCTCATCGACATCTCGTGAACGCTGACGTGCTATCAAATTATCAGCCTTAGTCATCAAATCGTTGAACTCATTCTGAATAGTGGATATGTTGAGTATATCTTTAAGCTTTTCTTGAGTGATGTTATTGTCTTTAGCAATTTTATTAATTGCGTCACTAAGTTTTACACCTGTCTCAACCAATGCCTTGATTCCTTGAATCATCCCACGAATAGCAGTCAAAGGAATTCCAAGCAACGCATCGTTTGCTTGTGTCCTTAAAGCCTTAGCGATAGCCTTATCTATACCATCAAGGAAGTTGATTACAGTCTCTGCATTGCTAGGGGTTTTTACATCTATATCTACAATTTCATCAACTCTAGAAGGAACTTCTCCATCTGTTCTTCGTTCATCTTTTCTGACATCAGACTCGGTTCTTCTACCTCTAATGTCTTCTGCGACTGTCTCGGCTTGCTTTCCAAGGCCTCTTTCTTTTGCGATTTTAATGAATTGGTCATCGTATGATAGTTTAAGTATTGATTCGTTTTCTCCACGAAGCTTTGCCCATATATCCTTTTCAGGATACCAAAGCAATGCCTGAACGTCAGCGTTAGTTACATTGTAACCACGTGCATTTACATTCTTTCTTATGTTATTTACAACCCTTGTGATTACTCTTCTGTCTAAGTTTGAAGGGATGTCTATAGGGTTAAGGTCACTAACAATATTCTTTGCAGCATTACCCCACTGTGGCTTTCTATCACTTAGTTCTTGATTTGTTGGGCTGAAAGTACGCTTGGCTTTTTCATCCTGAGAAGCTGTCCATTCAGCTTTATTTAAAGGCTTTCTTTTATTGGCTCTTTCATTCGCTACATATTGGGTGTATTTATCACCCATAGCATCTCTCATTGCTAGTAACTTATTAGCAGTTTGGAAATAAGATAGCTCCCCTGATAAGAACTTATCATAAAGTTCTTTGGTCATTGGAATATCGTGAACAGCTTTATAAAGATTGTTAGCTTGTCTAGTTAATTCCTTTGTGAATTTATTTAAAGTATCGACAAATTCAAGGTCTGTTGCTATCCGTTCGTTGAACTTATCGTTCATTGTCCAATAGAGATTTCCTGTATCTCTTTTTTCTTGAACAGGTTTGTATTGAAAGAACTCTTTAGGTATTAATGACTTTGGTATTTCTTTGTTTTTTACACCTTCATTAACAGCACGTATAAGTGTAGCCATTCTTTCATCTGTAACCCCTGTACCAACCACATCACCTGTCCATCTTCCCCAAGTTCTTCTCATCCAAAGGTCAATAGTGACAGGGTCAAATTTACCCATCAGGTTCTGAAGGAATCCTTGCCCAATCTTTGGTCCAAAGATAGCGGCACCATTTACATCATCATTTCTAAGTCCTGATATCTTAATACTTTTACCTGTTGCTTTTTCAAAAGCTTCCTCAAGTTGACTTGCTATAAAGTCTTTTGATATAAATTCTTCAGCGGCATTAAGACCTAACTTATCTATCAATAGATTAGCTAGCTTTAGGTTTGAACTAATAGCAGGAGCTTTAGCACCATACTCTCTTGAAGGGTCAAACTTCCCATTCTTTTTATAGTAGTCATACTGCTCCTCTGCATAGGTGGTATTTGCGTCCACGTTTAGGTTCTGAGATGTAATAGCTAATGCCATTCTCAAAGCCATCTGTGCGGCTTTAACAGGGTCCTTTTCTTTTGCGAAAGCTTCAATTTTAGAAGCAGCTTCAGCCGATGCTAGCTCAGGATGTATTACACCTGCAACCGCAATAGCAGTTTCAATAGCCTTTGAATACCAATCGGCAGCATTCTTACCACTTGATTCGAAAGCTCTAATGGTTTCCTCTGTACCGTTGTTTGTTATTAATCTCTCTTGCTCAGGAGTTATTGTTTGACTTGTTACTATTGAGCCACCCCAAAAATTAGCAGCAACTTCCTGAAGTAATTTTGCAACAGAAGAATTGCTAGCTTTTTTCTCAGGCTTTGGCAGAACGTCACTGTCTGAATACAACACATTGTCTGCTGACATTGGCATTGCTGCTGCTGCTTCTTTATCTTCTCGTTCAGCTATAATTTTTAATGCTTCTTCTACATCTTTTACTGCTAAGTTATAATCTTTAGCAACCTTTGCTATAGCATCACGAAGAGCCATCCCTGCTCTAACTAGAACCTTAGCCGCATCTACGGCTAGCTTCAATGTAGATAAAGGTATAGCCCGAAGTACATCGTTAGCATTTGTTTTAAGGTCTTTATCTAGGCCTTTGCTCACATTTTTTAGGAAGTCTAGGCTTCTCTCTAGTACACCTTCAGTATTAGCATCTTCTTCAATTACCGCATCTACTTCAGGAGTTTTAGCTTTTGCTGCTTGCTTCGCAGCCTTTCTTTCCTCAGCTAATTTAGCTTTAGTTGCGGCCTTATCTTTAGCCTTGGTCTCAGGAGCAGGTGCTACTACCACAGGTTCAGTAGCAGGCTGTGCAGCTGACTTAGCTCTAACTCTATTTACCTGTTCAGCAAGAGCAACCCTAGCATCTCTTTCAGTAGGATATGCTTTGCCTTTGTTAATGTTTTGTCCTTTCGTGTTCTTTATTGTAAATGAAAGTGCACCATCTTCATTGACTCTCTTAGTCATGGTACCAATAGGAGTACCATTTCTGTCAGTAACTTGTGAGGTTACTGCTGCATCATAAGTAAACTTTTTTCCACGAGTATCTTCTCTAGTCCCCTTCTGTACTTCAATTGCATTCTCAGGGGCAAAGCTAACCTTGATGTCGTTTAGAATATCGGTTATAACTATCGGCTGTGCTGATGGTGTAGGAGCAGGCGTTGGCTCAGGAGTAGGAGCAGGCGTAGCAGCTTCAACTACGGGAGCCGTAGGTGTGGGAGCAGCCTTTGCCTTTTTCTTTTTAGCAGGAGCAGGTTGTGTCTTTGAAGACACTGCTGTAGGTTCTACAAATTGATATACGGGAGTTGTCTTAACTTCTTCAACTCCTGTTTCTCTATTGTATACTTTATTTTCTTTCTGACCTATTACTTTTGCGTATCCAAGTTCAGTAAGTTTTTCCCAAACTCTTAAAGCCTGCGGAGATATTCCTGACGTATGCTTATCCCATTGAGTACTTTCTAAGTTATATCCTAATTGTTTTAGTCTTTTACCAATTTCTATGTAAGCATTAGTACCAAAACCTTTTCCTCTTGGAGCGTTCTCATCAAATCCTATTTGTATATCCGATAGGTAAGCCGTCCCATCAGGGAGTGTGTTTGCATTGAAGTAACCTTTTTGCCCATCAGGTGTAGTTATACCTCCTCTTAAAGAAGGTCTTTCTTCGGTAGGTAAACCATCTACTTCTATCTGAACTACTCCTTCTTGAGCAGGAGCTACAACTTCAGGCTCAGGAGTAGGAGCGGGAGCTACAACTACAGGCTCAGTAGCCATCCTAGATTTTACCTCATCTATCTTAGCGTCATATTCTTGATTAATGAATTCCCCTAAAGTTGGCCCCTCTGTATCTCCTAAGTAATAAGGAAGGTTTAGTCCACCTCTGTTAGCCTCAAGCGCTCTTTTTCTTTCTTCATTAATCTTATCTATTTCTATTTGTAGACTTGGAGAAATTACTTCTTGGGCTTGACCTTCTTGGGGAGTGACTTGAGGTTCTGCTTGGGGTTCTCCTTGCGCCACTTCTTGGCTAGCTCCGGTTCCTGACTGAACAGGTACTTGACCTGTTGTTTGCTCTTGAATGGCATTTAGTTGTTTTTTTAAGTTTTCTAATTCAGTTTCTAATTGAGATTGGTTATAGGTTTTACCATCAACGCTATATATATTTATCATACCATCTCTTGCGGTAGATAACATATTTTCTATCTCAGTAATTTTATTACTTATTTTTTCAGGAGTGATTGGATTCTCCTTTAGATTTTTAATCTCTGCTCTAATTTGAGCAGCCTTGTCTTTAGCTATTTGAGTCTTGTTGTTTTCTAATTTATTTAACTGCTTCTGTAATTCTACAATAGCATTAACGGTTGGTTCATTAAGGTCAGGCTGAGCTTCTCTTATTTCATTTGCTATAGCACCTGTAACAATTTTGTCTTGAAGCTTTTCTTTTCTACCGTCATAATCATTTTCAATTACAATCTTTGTAGCAGCTAATTGTTCAGGAGTCATTGTATTAATCTGCTCATCCATCTGCTCGGCACTTACTATTCCTCCATTTATTTTATAAGTTGGAGTTTTTAAACCTGCCATCAATGTTGCTCTTAGACCACCGGGCATTTCTGCCGCAAATTCAAGAACAGTATTTCCTGCGTCTATTGGTTTACCAATAACAACCTGACCTAATACCTCTCCTGTTGCACCTGCTGTCGATTCAATTCCTGTAGTTGCACCCAATGCCTTAACAACTCCTGCCTTAGTTACTCTACCTGTAGCCTGCGCTGAGCTTCTAAGTATTTTAGCACCAACTCCTGTTGCTAACTTACCTCCAACAGCATCCACAATACCTACAGTAAGACCTCTTGCAATAGCATCGTTTTTAATTTTCTGATATTTTTCAGGGTCCTCGAGAATAGCTCTTACGTTTTCTTTTGTAGGCTTAACAGGATTACCATTTTCATCTGTTCCTAATTCTTCTTGAAGATATTGAGCAAATACAGAGCCTGTTTCAACCACGCTACTAGCTGCTCCAAAAGCAAATGGTAGCGCTGATGAAGCCGCGGATAGACCTGCTGCTCCCGCGCCAACAGCTGTTCCAACTCCGGGAACTACGAATGTTCCTGCAGTTCCTCCTGTGGCTGCTCCTGTACCAAATGCTGCAGCTAAAACTCCTGCACCCGCTAGTACGGCATCTCTATTAGTAGCCATACTAACAATTGAACTAGTCATTACTTCAGGGAATACAGTTGGGTTTTCCATTAAGCCTTTAACGGCTCCCCATACAGTTTTACCTTCAGCTTCATAGGTTTTTAAATAGTCTTGGAATTCTTTAGAAGACCCTAATTGTTGAACCTCTTCTGATTTTTTAATGATGTTTTCAATGTCTTGTTCGGTAAATTCATTACCTGAACGTATGATTTTATTTGATGCCTGAGCAAGGTCTCCTTGTCTATAACCTGCCGCAACAGACCTAGCAATATCATCCGCTACATCTCCTAGCCCTGTCCCTGTAAACTCATCAAATCCTCTTAATACATTTCCAAATGTACCTGTGAAGTAATCTGTTTCATCATACTCCTCTACCATCCCTTTGCTAGCGTCTATGTCAGCAACGAATTGGTTCATGGCTCTGTCTGCCTCTTCTTTAGTTGGATACATACCCAACTTTTGACGAGGGTCTATATAGCCTTCTGCATCTCTTCTCTGACCTACAACAGGTTGACTTGGTAAAGGCGTGCCTCTTCTCTTAAATAAATCTTGAACAGCAGGTTGTTGTGCAGCTAATTCAGCAAAACGCTTTGGGTCAAGTTCAGCTGATGCGGACGAAGCCGAAGAACCAAGTCCCGAAGGTAATCCCGTAGTATCGCCTTTTTTTTTTACTTCAGTTGGTTGTTGAGGCAAAGTACTAGTGGCACCAACAAGAGATTTGAATTGGTCGATACTTTTACCATATCCTTGTGACTGTACATAGGAATACATATCATTCATTACATCGTTATCGGAATGTAATAATTTGATAAACTCTTGTCTACTTTTTGGATAGCCTTGAGATACTGCTCTATTATATAAATCGTCTATTACCTGCTCGTCCATATTGATTATTTTTGACTGTAATTTACTGTTCCTGTTCCTCCTGCTCCAATATTTCCTGTACCACCTTGTTGCTGTGGTTCAGCGGGGTTGGCGTTGTTTGCTTTCATCCAACGCTCTAAATCGTCTCTCATTTTTTCAGCAGATTTTTCGTCAAGGTCTGATGTAAATGGAAACTTCTTACCATTAGGAGCTTCAATCTCAAGATTATCTCCGCTTCCTGCACCTACACTCTTATTTACAACTTTAAATCCATCAGGCATAACGGCTTGTAGTTGGACAGCAGCGTCAACAGAATCAAGTTCAAAAGCAGATACAGGAAGAGTTACTTTAAGAGGAGTAGGTGGAGGAGCGCTTACAATTCCCGTTACCGAACCACCTGTGTTAGTACGATTACCTGCGTAGGTTGATGTAGCAAATTTCAAAATAGTGTCTTCAGGTAAATCTACCCCAAATGCACTAATTAAAGAACTAGCTATTTTATCAGGGTTATCGTTTAAGTTAAATTCAGATTTACCTTGTCCATCTAAATCATAAATCATAATTTTACCGCCCGATATCTCAACTTGTCTTCCTGCTTTTTGAGCTAAATATTTAATTGCATTGTCACGCTCATTTGCATCAGTAGACTTCAACGCTCTACCTAAGTTCTTACCAAAGTTTTCAGCTTCTCTTCTTCTTTCGTCTCTTCCAATTTCAGCTTCAGTTTGTGCTCTTGGCTGAGGAGTAAATGCTGTTGCATCAATAGTTTGTTTTCTATCAATCATTCCTAGCAATTGACCTGTCATCCATTTCTCAGCCTCTTTATTTTGAGCTTCAGAGAATTGATACTCACCTCTACCTGTGGCAGGGTCAATAACTTTAAGGATTAGCTTAGGGTCTTTAGCTGCAGCAGCGGCATCTAATGTTGTAGTATATCCTAATGTATCTCTAAGTAATGAAGCCTTTTGTAAAGGGTTTTCCATTATAGAGTTAACAGATTGTTTTATTGATGAGTAAAACTCAAACAATACTTCCTTGGTATCAGGGTCAATATCCGTTCTTAGTCTA
>Ga0181344_1000251_pt1 | contig 22046 bp, 60 predicted proteins | sample Su13VDMLBDD_FD_130098 | JGI IMG/M metagenome (GOLD analysis project Ga0181344, IMG submission 130098) | Freshwater viral communities from Lake Michigan, USA - Su13.VD.MLB.D.D | ecosystem: Environmental > Aquatic > Freshwater > Lake | place: USA: Michigan | collected 2013-07-15
TCCACTTTATCCCACCACAATTGAGCCTCACGATAAGTAAGCATTGAATCTCCATGCCAATTAAAATTAAGTCCTTGAATCTTGATATAAGAAAGAGGTCGTGGAGGATTATGCTGTATATAAGTAACAAAAGCATAACATATTATATCAGTCTTTCCCGATGTTGTCTTGTGCTTTACAATGTCTCCTACATTAAACATTAATTTACTTTCTCCCACCACTTATGGGCTTCTGTCTGATAAAGCGTCATAGGTGATTTATCATCCCAATTAAGCCATTGAGCAGTAACGCGAGATAGAGATATATCATGGCAAGGACTATGCTGAATACTTACAATAAGAGCATAATAGACTTTATTATCTTCTCTTCCCATTGATTGCTTCTGTCTTACAATGTCTCCTATCTCAAACATCATTCACCTTTATGTACTTCCCGCACGTATGCAAGTCCAATTGATTAAACGTATATCCTCCGCAATCAAACCTATGACACTCAAACATATAGCCTATGGGACAATCAAAATCATCGTTCGCAAAAAGAGGTTCAATATTCAATACAAGAGCATACCAATTATACATTTTATGTTTTATGATATCTCCAATTTTGAACATTAGGACACCTTTCGCAAGTAATATTCGCCATACCATGCAATCATAGAATTTTGAAGGCATTGAAGGCGCATAATCTTGCCGTGATTCGCATCATCTTGAATATCAAGCACAACCGCATGAACAGCGTTCATAAACGTTGGAAAGATGATATTAACAATATCTCCGACACCGATAATGTTCAAAACACTTCTCCACTACTATGCGACCATTATAGCATAGCCCGATAGGCGAGTCTGTAAGAGAGATTACAAATCTACATCTTCGCTTATCTTTCGTAAGTAAGCGAAATGCATCCACTTTGTAGGTTCGGACGCTGGAATTATTGCTATCGTGCGAGGGTCAAGAAACCATTGGACAAAAGCATAATCCTTGTCTTTATCTGTCACATACCCAACAACAGGCTTATCTTCTCTATAATGCCTCATGCCGATGAATTCAACGATATCTCCTATTTCTATTGTCATGGTATCCTCTCAATGTTTTCTGCACCATAAAAGGATAGCCTGTTATTATGAAGAAAACGTATCTTATACATCAAGGTTGGCCCTTCATCAATGCCAACAACAAGAGCAGGTAACCTTGATTCAAAATGAATGAACACCACATTCACGATATCACCGATAGCAAACGTCATTCCGATACCTTGTCCCAACGAGTTGCAAAGTTTGCTGCTGGATAATGACTTGAACCTCTATCGCTATTAATAAAATGAACCGAAATCATCCACCTTCCTCCCTTGCCATTGCCATAGTACGAAGGCTTATAGATATCTGTGATAATCACAACATGATTAGCCCTTATATGATTAAGTTTAAATAAGTCTCCTACCTTCACCACATTCTTCCAACGTGGATGCTTGTACGTCGTTGTTCTAATCTTTGCTTCTTCCATTTATTCGTCCTCCTCAAAAACAATATCATCAACGCGAACAAGCCAATGTTTGTGGGTTGAATAAACCTTCCCTGCTCTCTTTCCATGAATACAATGAAAGAGAACATGAGACTTCTCAATCTTTGTTATGAAACCAACATCGCTTGGCATGTGCGATTCTGCAACCAAATCTCCAACCTTAAACTTGCGAGGCTTCATCAAGACACCTTGTTGAAGATTTTGCAAAACTTGGAAGCATAGTGTTCGGCAGAATCGCCGTCGCTCATTATATGAGCAACGACCCTCCAACGATTATCGAATTTGCCTTGCACAATATGCGTCACAACGAAAACAGAATATGCGCCTGTGCTATATTCCAACTTCCACATATCGCCTACACGCACAATCTTCCCATCACGATTGGTGTAGGAGGTTGCGGTCTTATTGGTTAGGGGGATGTACATTATTCGGATACCTTAGTAAAACTGTCATAAAACTCCGACGCATTATAAGTAGAAGTATTGTTTGTGCGAGTAGAAATAACCTCTACCTTCCAACGCTTGCTAAACGTACCCTTAGTAATCTTGGTGACAAGATAGACAACATGGTTTTCTGAATAGTCGTACTGCCACTTGCACAAATCGCCTACGCTAACCGTAAGCCCATCGCGGGCAGTATAAGAAGTCTTATGCGTCATTGGGACACCTTGATGATGTGGGTTTCCTTGAAATAGCAAACAGGAGCGGCTGAGTTATTGAGAGGAATTACCTTGTACTTGTGACTTGCATCGGGCTGGATATCGGCAATAAAGCCAATAACCTTGCGACCCTTGACAGTCTTTCCGTTTGTAGTTACGATATCACCGATATTGAACATTAGGCCACCTTGGCGAAATAGTTATAGAATTCCCACATTTTGTATCCGCTTGGTTGCTCATTATCATACCAATGGATTAGAATTTGCTTTACACACTTTATGTCGTCATATTGAATCTCCACAAGAATACCAACCTTGTCGGCGTTGAATGGCTTGCTGCCTTTAATGATAGTACCTACTTCAAGCATACGAGTATTATAGCATGGGCCTCGTAGAAAGTCTGTATCGTAGATTACCGAATCTTGAACCACGAAAAATTGTAGCCGTCAAGGTAAATATCCTCGGAGAAAGGCGGGTATTCATGGAACCAATAAACAGACACTCTATTCTCATACTCTGCAATTTCGGTAATAAACCCATGATAAGCAATTTTGTTCAATGAGTAATATATTATATCGCCTACCATTAGGTCGCGTGGCTTTTCTAATCCACGATGCTCCATGTAGTATTTAGTGAGGAGTAATCCAAATAGAATTCCTTATCCCACTCAAATATGAAAGCCCAACAGCCGAAGTCACCAATTAGCGTTATATAACCTGTGATTTGCTCTCCTGTATCGTAATTAAAGAGGATTAAAGAGCCTATTTTAACTTTTTTGGCTATGGGAGCGAAAAATTTTGGCGGCGAACTTTTGCTAATCATCCACCTTGAACCACCACTTTCCGAATCCTATATCGCTGAGAGTGTTAGGTAGGCCGCTCTTCATGCCATGCTTGTCAATCCAAAACACGGTGAAATGCTGCTTGCCTATCAATTCCTTTACGATGCCATGAATTTGTTTTGTACCAATCGTCAAATATACAATTACATCGCCGCTTTTGATATCCATTTACTGCTCCTGTGCCTTCTTAAGCCTGTGGTCTGTATAGATAATCCTATCGTATCCGCTGAAAAACCTAACTCTAACACTCTTCCTTCCTTGTCCTTCAACAGCAACAACATAACCCGTTTCGCGTGCAAGAGCAATATGCGACCACCAAGTTACCATATCGCCAATCTGATAAGTCATACCTTGCCCCATGTAAGACCAAAGTTATCGATGAACATAGTATGATTCTTGCACGTTCCATCAAAGGAAGTCAATTCAATAATGTTTTCATCTTTTACCTCGCTGACAAAGCCATAATGCCTTTCTTCGTCATATGGCTCGCCTGTTCCATGATTATATTTCACAGAATAGAACCATACAATATCACCTTGATTGACAAAAGGCAACCTATAAAGTTTCTTTTTTGGCTTATGCAAGGCAAATCTCCGTATAAAGAACGAGAGAAGAATAGGAGGAACCATCGTTTCTGAAAATGGTTGCTACAATTCGCGGCAAGGAATCAATAGAAGAAGAGTTAGGAGTTGTAGAATTCCAAACTTCTGTAATAATGGCATAAAGAGCATCATTATCCCAATGCTCATGGAATTCCTGCGTCATATGCACATAATCGCCAACCATAAACGGCTTCATAGTTGCCTCCTTAGCGATACTTGCACATAAGACGGTAGTTATAGACGATAGCCGCGAACAGAACGAAGAAACCAGCGATAAACCCGACCATTACTTACTTTGCTCCATGATGAAGTAACATTATGCCATAAGGACAGGAGGAAGTCTGTAAGCCTACTTACACTTCTGCAAGTGCTTTAAAGATAGCCAAAAAGGCTCTTCAAAGCACATGAAATGTACATAAGCCCATAGTCCGTAACTCTTACCTAATTCCCTTATCTCTATTACATACCCTGCTGTATTGTTGAGGTTATCCCTCCAAGATTCAAACTCTGAGGAGTCTGCTGGCATATTGCCACTAAAACCACGCTGGCTAACTTGTCTCCATGCTGAGATATGGCTTTTGTTTCTAAAACGCTCGTTTAATTCTACCATATCTCCTACTGCTACTTCGCCCACTTCATTTCCCTTTCATGCAGAACAAGGTCAAGCCCTGTTTGCATAAACCTAATTTGATATAGATATGCTTCCTTGTCTCCATACTTCTCAATTCGCGTCACCATACCTACGTCGCTATCAAGCAGCGTAAAACGCTCGCTTTGGTCAAGTTTGCGATACTTGGTAGGATAATACTCAGTATATTCCATATCTCCCCACGACGGCTTACTTGCATGAATTGCCGTCGCAGGAGACATAGTAAGGCGTGGAGAAGCCTTAACGAGATTGCCAATTTGAAACTTAGTCTTTGCCATTACATACGCCCCTTGTGGTTAGTGCCAATAGAACCGCTTTCACCGACCTTTCTAAACTTCATGCCTGTCATAGCGATAGTACCGCTGCCAATCTGACAGGACTTACCTACGTTTTGACCGCTATTCGCACGCCAAGCCTTTACGTACTGCTCCCTATCCTTATCAGTATTGAACGCAACAATAGTGCATCCAACACCCTTTCCGTCGCCAGCCTGTACGCCAGCGTAGGGAACGGCAGTTTCAAGGCCGAATTCCTCCACGCAATCGGGACACTCGTTAATCTTGCCGCCGATATCCCGCTTACGACGCGAAGAAGCATCGAAGGAGACTTCGCAATGAACACAAGTCTTATTAATCACTAAACACTCTCCACGTTGAAGGAACAGTATATATCAAACACATATAGAAGTCTGTAAGGAACCTTACGACTTCCTGCTTAGGCTGAAAATACTGAGTTATTCAGTTTCTTCCTCGATAACTTCGTCATCTTGATACCATAGTGCTGCTTCATCCAGCCTATCAAGGTATCTAACACGCAAATTCTCGCCTCTAACCTCAACAATTATAGCAGCGACCTCGGAGAAGTCAAAGGTGCTATAAACCTTGATGATATCGCCAATATTAAACTGCATTATGCCACCTTGCGAGCGAAGTCCAGCGAGTGCCTCCAAACAGGCTCGCTGAAAACTCCATTATGGATGACAACGACCCTAAAAACACACTCTCTCGTTGAGTGCTTCTCAATGATAACGCCGTTCATAACTTCCTTATTATTGTTGCACTTCAATTCAACAAGGTCGCCAACGCTATACATTACTTCACTTTCTTAGAACGAGGCTTGCGAGCCTTCTTTTCGGCAGGCTTGACCTCGGAGTCCTTAAAAGTCATGGTATGACCCTCAAAAGTAAGAAACGTATATTGCCAACGACCATCAAAGTAATTATAGGTAACATCTTGAATAATGCCGTTGTGAGGCCCGCCATACGAAAACTTGCCGATAGCGATATCACCGATGTTAAGTGTATGTCCATCAATAAACCGCTTATAACGGGCATTAATAAACTTGTTTTCCCACATCTTGTCCCAAATATCCTTTTCGGGAACAAAAGCAGGGTCAGCCTTCATTTTCACCACGATGGTCGAATAATAGCCGTTAGCACCATAGTAATTCTTAGCGAATTCACGCTTACGGAGCATTTCGGCATCCGTGGCGTTCCACCAAGAAACATCGGCAGGAACGAGAGACTTCTCAATAGAAGCAAGATACCTCAATTGAGCGTCAGAAAGCCCCTTAGAACCTGCTTGCGTCTTGATAGACGCAATGAAGTCCTGCTTATTCTGAGGAAGGCTGCTGTAATGCGGACTATTGATAACCGCATCGATACGAGCCGTTTCCGCAACATCAACAGGACGAGAGGTTGAACGCTCATAATTTAGCGTAGTAGGACCGCCACGGGTCTGATAGTAACGAGGACGAAAATAGCCCATGAATTCTAACCTTGAACGAGTTAATGACGATATTTAAGAAGTATATACCATAAGCGTAGAGAAGTCTGTACGCTGGACTACACTTCTTCACTTCCCTCTACGATGAGCCTGCCATGCGTCATTCGAGAGGTTATGGCATAAGTGGGCGTAACTATTAAGGAACCTCTACGATGAAAAGGGGGGCATAATTCGCCAGTTATAACCTGCACTTAGAGGCAGACCTCGCCCCGTCGTTTATAGGCTCGACGGACCTCGGACCCCTACGGACCCCCTACCTCGTCCTCCCTCGTGGCTCATAAGGCTTCCGGGTGGCCTTAGCGTTGAAGTTTAAGGGGGCTGCTCCTCCTACGGCAGACACGCACGGGTTTGCGTCGGCATAGAACGTGTAGTTTGGCTTACACTTTCTTTCTTTAAGTCCTTGACAGGCACCAGCACTACGTCGTAGCGGCACGGACTCCTCTACGATGAACGAGGGGGTGGCTAAGTCCATAGAATGATTGAGTGAATCCTCGCATCGTTTCTATGGCCTCTGGGGAGCCTTATGAGCCGTCTGACCCTCGGACCCCTGCTTACCCCCTACCCTTACCCTCCGCGTGCCTCCGGTGGCTTCCCGGTGGCCTTAGCGGGCATCCTACGGGCTACGGGGGACGACGGATGGAGACACGGACGAGGACGAGCAGCCGCATCTTGAAGATGAAAATCATTATCAAAAAAAGTTGTAAAAGAACAGTTGTTCAGATTGACAAACACTTTTGACTTCGTACTGAGGATAACCTATGGAATGTTACGAAGTGCCGTTACTTGACGATAAGTAACGCAGAAACGTAACATCGAAGCCCGAAAAGCAGAAGGGGCCAGCATTTCTGCCAGCCCCTTAGAGGATTGCCGCCGTTTTATCGGCGTTTATCGCTCAATTCTTGCCCGTGAGCAACTTGACGAGGTGGTCGCCGCACTTGATGCCAGCAGCCGTCGTCGTCTTGTGGAAGGCAATGGAAAGTTGCACGTTCTGCTTGCCGATTTCCGTGAACAACTTCATTGCCACTTCGGACGGGAGAGTAATCCAATACTCAGCGAGGTTCTTCGTGGCAGCAGCGGAGAGGTCCGCAAAACGGCCCGACAGAATCATCTTATCCGCGAGGGCGTTGTGGTCCGTGATGGAGAAGTCCTTAGTGGCAGAAACCTTGCCGCTATCAAGGATATCCTCAACGGTCACGATGCGCTGGTAGTTAGCAACGAAGTCGTTGAAGGCAACCGCAGCCTCAAAGCCGACGAAAGCGGCAGCGAGGTTGAAGATAACAGGCGAAGCACCAGCCTCAATCAGACGACCCTTAACGAGACAGTCGTTAAGACGCTTCCAAGAACGACGGGACGGATAAACCTTGTTAGGCTCGTAGTCGCCGCTGTGTTCAAGGTGCGTGCGGTTGCCGTTGATGAAGTCGAAGATAACACCATCGACGGCATCCTTAGCCCACGCAAGCCAATCCTCAACGGTAGGAGCGAGGTCGAACACGGTCCAGCGGTCCAATTCCGCAGGGTCCATTTCGCCAACCTGATACTGACTACCATGCTCGCCGCCATTGACGGCAGCGAAGATAAGCGTATCGGGATGGAGGTGCCAGCCGTTAATCTTGCGGCTATCGGTCAATTCGAAAATACCCTGTCGAACCTCGGTAGTAGCACGATCAACTTCGTCAAGGAAGAGGACGACGGGCTGGCTGCAAGCGAGGACGAGCCAATCGGGCGCGTTCCACGTAGTAGCCTTCTTGCCAGCAATCTCGCAATCGCGATTATCGGGAAGGCCAAGCAGGTCGCCTTCGGTCATCTGCGAGGCACGACGCTCAACGACGGGAAGGCCCGCCTTAGCGGCGTAGGAATAGACGACCTCGGACTTGCCGATGCCGTGACGACCGCGAATAAGCACAGGCTTGCGAACGTCGGTGACGAACGGGACGATGGAGAGGAAGGTGGCGAAGTCGATAGCCATTTGCTAATTACCTTTATTGAACGTTGATGTTGATTGACGATGTAGGTTTCACGCTACATTAAGAAGTATAGCCTATCCGCGAGAGAAAGTCTGTAAGGTAGGCTACAGAATCTCGTCCTCCTCTTATCGCTGGGGTAGAACCAGCAGAGCGACGATGTTTTAAGAGTATAGACCATTCGGCGGGAGAAGTAAAGTGGTCTGGACTACAAAACTTCACTTCCTCCTAAGTATCTGTCTTTGCTTAGATAACGCCGTTAGCGGCATCCACAAGCACCTTAGCGTTGAAATAGCAGGTTCGACGGGCATTAAACAGGTGACGACCCGTAAGATGCTTACCGCTCGTAAGGTACTCTGCCCAATAAGACACGTAGGGACGGGACTTTTCGGGGATGCGCTGGTGGTGCTTGTTAAGGCACAGGATGCCGCGTTCTACCGCAACGTCCTTTTCCTTAATCATTGCAACGACTTCCACCTTAGACCACTTCTTACGAGCAGCAGGAGCGGGAGTCGCAGCAGGAACAGGCTTTGCAGCGGGCTTTTCCTCAACCACAGCGATTTCCTCCTTGATAACAGGGTTTTGCTCTTCCTCGCCAGTAAGACGCTTCAAAGCACCGCTATTCACGGCATAGGTCTTGCCAGCGTCGGGACCGCTAATGAACGTGATAAGCGGGAACCCTTCGTATGCAGAAGGTCCGCTTACAACGCCGATAGAGCCACAGCCCGGCCCGCTGACGTTGAGGTACTCAACCATATCACCGATACTGAACATACTTACTTTCTCCATACTTCAAGAGTATAGCAGAGAGGTTAGAGGAAGTCTGTAAGAAGGACTACATAATTAGAGCCTCCCCTAACTTTTCGTCAGAGGAGGCTTCTAACCTATGTTTTCATTCGGGAAACATATTGTAACTCCGAATGTCGGAGCGACAAAGCGGCTTGTTCCTACGCTTCTGATTGTACATATCCAGCACTATCGCCGTGCAAGCCTCACGCTCCACGAAAGGAGCAGTATCAATGCCGATTTCTGCAACGGCATCAACAAGTTCAATTTCATCCGACGCATAGCGATAGCGATTATCTGCACCCATAGCAGTTGAAAGAACAGTAGGGATGCCGATATTGTCAGCGTAACGAGCCGCAAAGGTACGCAGGTTCTTAGTATTGATAGCACCATGCAGACTATGACGACCCTTGAAATTCCAAGGAGTAATGTGTGAAAAATCAAAACCGATAACGACGCCATAGTGCGGATTTTCAGCCGTTGCGTAGCCACCTTCATAGGCATAGCCGCAATGCTTGACGAGCGAACCAATTCCGAAGCCTACTTCCTTGCACTTAGCGATAAACTGCTTGCGCCAAGTAATGAGATAGTCAGTAGAAACCTTGATATCGTCCTTGCGGTCCTTGCAACCCTTAGCGTTATGACCCGTTTCATTGCAATACGAGCAGGTACGATTATTACGGCTGTATTGAGAAACCTGCTGAATAGCACGCTCGTCGTAATAACCACGCTCATTAGCGGGCTTTGCGGCTGCTTCTGCTGCACGCTGGCGGAGAGCAGGACAGGAACGCTTAGTATGTCCGACGACATAGCAGTTAGAACAACGAGAAGCACGACGATAACCCATGAAACCCTCTCCGATAAGAGATTGACGATGTTTAAGCAGTATAGCACCCCGCTTACAAGAAGTCTGTAAGCGGGGCTACACTTTTGAAGGCTCGCTAAAAATCACGATAATCCGCTTCAAAACTGGCGGGACGGATGCCAGCCGCCAGCATGGCGAGGTATTCACGCTCTTTCTCCTCGTACTCTTCCTTAGCAGCGATAGAAAGGTCGTTTTCCTCCATATCCTCCCAATCGCCAGCATAATAGGGCTTATCCGTAAGGTGGGCAGGAAGCGAAGCATAAAACTGCTCAATTGCGGTCATGTTTGAATTCTCCTGTTTGAAGTTAGTTAATTGTTACTCAATAACGAGAGTGGCGTTTAGAAGCACTACATCATCGAAGTCCGCAAAGTATGCAGGCTCGCCGTTCGCCAAAGAAATGGAATTACAATCTGTATCTCTCTGGTCAATTTCTGCAATCTTCATAAAAATCGTTTCATCGTGGGTAGGACGACAAACATCACCCTGCTTCAAACTACCAAACTTGACGATGGTAGGCTCGTTCTTGTACTTAATCTTCATATTATCCCCTAATAGTCTGTCGTGTCAATTCTAAAACCACGAATGTTAATTCCATCAATTGTTTTAAGCAATGCCTCTACTTTCTTAAAGATTTTACTTGCCTCTTCGTAAGTATAATCGTCAAGGTCTGCTTCTGAAAGGTTGGAAGGTACATTAATATTTATTGAAGCAGTAAAAGAACAACGAACATCTACATTCAGCGGTTTCATTTTATGCCCTTCGAAACTATGGTTTAGTGGAAATCGATGTGCTGGAAGCCGAAAATGTAAGGAGCAACGTCGCTAATGTCATCGTCGCTCATGCTGGCGAGAAAAGACTCGTCACGAAAACCCTCGCTGAAAACTACATCATCCACGATAGCAGAATCGGCAGCAGAACGACGAAAGGTGAAAATGTCAGTATCAAACTCGTCCATTAAAGACTCCTACGATGTTTAAAGAGTATAGCAGATGCTTTCAAGAATGTCTGTAAGGAGGGCTACAAAAAGTAGCCCTCCCGTTTCTTCAATGATTAGCGGGACTTACGCTTGCCGCTACGGAAAAGCGAGATATCGCCCGAAGGCTTACGCGGAATATACTGGACGAACGCCGCGATATCGTCAAACTTCGTATCATCGGGGCAAGGAACCCACGTAGAACCCGAAATTACGTAATTCTGACCTCCAAACTTAGAGATAGCAGGAGGAATATCCACGATAGGACGACCATCATCGACAGGAGCAGGAGACTCAGCGATAACAGGCTCGCTAACTACCTCTTCCACAGGAATGACGATAGGAGCGGCCTTAGCGGCCTTCGCTGCCTTAATAGCGGCCTTTGCAGCGCGCTTTTGGGCACGCTGCTCCTTCAAGAGTTGCGATGCAGACGGCCCATCCTTACGAGAAGGACAGGTACGAGCGTTATGACCAAGAGTGCCGCAAGAACCGCACTTATAAGCGGACGGGGTATTTACGCGAGCCATTGAATGATGCCTTTTGAACGGGTTGATGTTGATGTAGGTTTCACGCTACATTTAAGAGTATAGCACCGATGCCGTAAGAAGTCTGTAACGGGGACTACACTTTTGAAGGCTCTCTGAAAGTTGAATAATGTTAGCAGTTTAGGTCGCTGATAGGGATAAACTCTCGCTCAACGATTTTAGGCGAGCAATAACGTACCTTTTCGTATAAAGAATGAGTCCTCTCCTTATCTAAGGAATAAACAAAGTCTAACCTCCAATACCACCTTTCATAAGATGGTCCCTTCGGAGAAGGTACGTTTTTGGCAGTTATAACCCATACTTCTTCGAAAGATGTTTCAACAATCAAGTCGCCAATATCAAACATGATTAAACCTTATCCATTTCGAAGTAGTAATAACTGCTATCGTACTCATGAATTTTACCCGTATCAATCTCCATAAATGCAATAGGATAACTACTCTTTACACACATCACAAGGTCAGAAAAGTCAATATTATCGGGATGATAGAAATCTTCCTCCTCCATATCTCCCTCATAAAAGGAAACTTCGTGATATACTTTTCCTTCCTCAAAAGTGCGCCTACGAAGAGCAAAATTTACTGAGGGGATATGCATTATTTACTCCTTGCGACGAAAAGCAAGAACCTTATTTACGACATTTCCAGTTTCATCGGGCACTTCTTCCTCTACATCGTCGTCCTCGTCGTAAAGCAATTCATCCTCTGCATCGGCATCATCGATATCGTCGTCCTCCTCTTCGTCGTCCTCTGCCAAATCCCACATATCTTCAATATGTTCAAGAATTCCATGCGCTTCTGTATCAGAAAGCCCTTGAAAAACCTCGTCAAGCAATTGCTCGGCGGGCATATACTCAAGCAGACGGGAAAGACGATTAAAAGCACTATTCGAAGCCATGTTATTTAACTCCTATGATTAGAGGGAAAGAAGAAAAAGAGTGATAGCGTCAATGAAATAAGGGGTAAATACCACAGCAGCGGCGCAAAATGCGAACGTTGCGAAAATCTCGTCAGCAGAAATACCTTTCATTTAGTCCTCACGTTGAGAAAGCAGTATAGCACAGCGTCTTAGAAAAGTCTGTAAGATGGACTACGGAAATACAATTGGAGGAGCAGCAGACCAAAAGCAAGAATTTACGCCACGAATCGTCAAATGAGCCGATGTAAGTGCCAGCACGGCAGGAATAATCAAGGTCGAAACTGCCAAAACAATCGGTAGAAACTCAATAATACGAGAAGTCCTGTAGGAAATTACCATTTTATTAGCCCTCCTTCGTCGGCAGAGTATCACGGGCAAAAGCGTCCTTAGAAGCCTCAAAAACGGACGGGTGCCAAATAAGGTCCGTTGAAACTGCACGACGGGCACGACCTACGTGGCACGATGTAGTCTGCGAACGGAAATCGCCACCACCCGAAGTGTAGTTTCCAAGCACACAAATACCATTAGAGGTACGGAAACCGATAGGAAGTCGGTAAGAATAGAGCCACTTTCCATCGGTCCAAAGCGACTTACGACCATTTACGGCCTTCCTTCCATCCTTCCAAGCATTGATAACCTTATGATTAGCCAAAGACATAATTACATCCTCCTTTGTTAAGATACCTTGCAAACTTCTTTTTCATAAAGCGGCTGAATTCTATCGAATTCATCACCAAAAAACTTAACGTGATAAATGAATTGTCCCATAACAAGCACAATATCTGTTACAATTCCATGCATATCTTGGTCAGAATAAACTTCGCTAATATCTGTGATGATATCTCCAACTTTATATTTAGGAACGAGTCCGACGTAAGAAGTGTTATCGCTTTTGTCCATCATGCAAGCAGTATAGCACGGGGTCTTAGAAAAGTCTGTAAGGTTGGCTACAAAAACGGGTTTTGCCTTATTGTCCCGTTTTCAACGGCATAAGCCGTCATTTAACTCAGGAGTCTGAGTCGTAGTCGTTAAAACGAGGGAAGATAGCCACATAATCCCAATCCTTCACGGGAATATTGGAGGGGGTGCCAAAACATACGTGACGGAAATCGTCCTGCCCGTTACGATTGAAAAAGTCCCGTACAACGTTATTTAGTGCCCGTCCCGTAACATTACGACCAACGGGGATAGTAATGAAATTCCCGCTATTTAGATGCTCAAACGCAGTAGCAACACCCGTCTTTTTGCGGAATGTATCGCGGGTATGGCAGAATGAAACTGCAACATCAAGGGATGTATCTGTAGTACGGCGGCATACGAAGGTACAATTACCATTAATCGTTGTGATTCGATTAGAACTAAACTTTGAACGACCACTTACATGAAAAGCAGAATGAAAAATACGAATGTTCTTGTCCATAAAATACTCCATTGTTAGTTAATAACTTCAAACTTATGATAACGTGAAGAAATAATAAAATGCTTATCAGTCTTTACATTTTTGCCTCTCCATTCAAGCCACCACTCCTCACCATCTGAATTGCACATATGCTGCACATCGTCAGTAATAAGTACAATTGTCTCTTCTTTATATGAATCGTGAAAAACCTTTACGAGATTACCTGCTCTCATATCTTGCATTTATACCTCAGAAAACAGAAGCATCAAAAGGAGCAGCAACAACAAAATCGTTGTATCCTGCGGGGATATAGACGGCATCGATATTGCTTGTATCTGCAATAACGATAGGTACAGGAATCCGATAAAAACAAGAAACAAGATAAAAAAACACCATTTAACTCACCTTAATCCAATACTTTGCGACGTTTTCGAATAGAATTTCACGAAGGTCTGTTGCATCCTCTACATTAATAGCATGTGCTTTTTCCTTGCGGTGATTAGTGCGTGTAATAATAACGAAGTCTTGCCCACCATCCCAGCGGGGAGTTTTGTACTTCCAAATTTCGCCAACGTTCGGAATAGTCAAGTTTTATCCTGTGTTATAAGTTAAGAAACCTTTTCCCAACTTGAAAAGGTAATATTGTAAATGATTTTTACATCAGCAAGATTAGCGATGTTTTTTGCAACCACATAATACTCTTCAACTTTGCAAACAATTACATGCAGCCCCTCGTTATATTCACGAAAGTTTTCGCTCATAAATCGATATATCTCGCCAACGTTCATACAAGCATCTTACCATACGGCATCGGGGATGTAAAGTGGTCTGGACTACAAAACTGAGGCTACTTAATTTCGTCAGTATTTTCCTCGATTTTGTCGTTGAAGTCTTGACGCAATTCGATAAGCGGGTTGAAGGATGCTTGCCTACGCTCAATAATCAAGGAAGATTGCGGCTTTTGAAGCACGCCTTCAACTTCAAGACCTTCAAAGTCAATTTCTGTTCGTTTTTGATATACTACCTTCCTACCTCCATCCTCTTCGTCCTGTGCAAAAGCAGCATGAGGAAGGAAGATAAGCGAGATAATAAGCAACTTTCTAAGCATGTTAAACTCCTGTTGATGTGTTAAATGGAATATCAAGAACCCTGCTCAATTCAATGTGCAGGTAATAAAAGAAAGAGGTTTCAGCAGAACTTTTTGAAAGTCCTTGCTCCACCGCTACAATAGGCAAGAAACTTTGGATGTTTAATCCGGTCTTTTCCGCGTCAATAGTTAAAACCTCGGCTTCAAGCCTATCCGCCCAAATAGCCATTAATTCCATTAACTTAGATTGATGCCCATCAGACGGAGTTACGTTCTTTGCAGACTTGCGATACCATTCAATAAGAAAGATTAAACGCTCATTAACAGTTTGTCCTCGTGGCTTCAATGCTTGGTCAAGATAGACCTTTGGAATGTTCATGTTTTGCGCTCCATTTTCTAAGTATATCGCAGTTTAGAAAAAAAGTCTGTAATCTTTAATACGGATTTTCTATCTCGCTTCCATCGCACGCCGTAACGAAGATAGAACCATCCTTTCTCTTGAAATATGTATAATCTACGTCATTTTCATGGGCATGAACAGAAGTACGCATCCAATCTGTTCTTTTTGATTCTTCCTCGTAAGTATCGTAATCCTCTTCATTATTGACGCTTCTTAGCCCACCTTGGATAAGTGCTGTTTCAACCATCTTTTTTACGTCATCGTAGGACATACAATCAATGATAGGGTACATATGCTTTGGATACCCGTCATAGTGGCAATATACACCTACACAATTTCCATTATCATCTTCATATGCAATAACTGAACGGGTCGCCATTATGCCTCCAAAATGTTGATAGTATCTTCGCTTTTATGGTCTATAATAATAACGAGTTTGCTGTTATCTTTTACTCGTTGAAGATATAAACCATAGTATTCTTCGTCAAGGAATTCGTCTGTTTGAACGTCGATGATACGGCATGGTACGCCATTGAATTCAATTAGCATGTTCTTTCTATACTTACCCATCCAGCACCTTTTGAATTATGGTTATCTCGTCTATGTCGTTGATAGGAGTAGGATACCACGAAGGGTCATTTAAAGTCTGTCGTGCAAGATACAAAAGACAACCAAAGGTTGCAGGGTCAGTATAATCGGGCAAATCAGAAGGAAACATAAATGTGACATAACTTTCAAGCACTCTGAGGCTTGTATGATTAAGCATACCAGCCATCCATTTAAAGTGCTTTGACTTTGCTATTTTCTCTGCTATTTCTTTGTTCATATTCATCCGTATATAAAATTAGAAACTTTTCTAATTCCCAACTTATTTCGCTATTATCAAACCAAAAAATTTCATATTCATACATACCATCGTGATATTCAAACGTAGTTTTTTTAAAATTTAATATAATTCCATATAAGTGTTCGCCATGTTCAAAAGAGCCATAAGAAGGCATAACAATGGCATCACCGATATTAAAATTAGGTTTCACTTAAAACCTCAACAACAATACGGCCATGCTTATCTTTCATTAATGCCTTTTCTTTTCGCAATTGAAAAGAATCAACAAAAGATTCGTCAAAGTATCTGCCCAAATATGTATAGGGAGTTTCCTTAAAGATATATCCAATTTTGGTATATTGTGGGATGAACGATGCGCTACCATAAACATAGAAATATACCTTTACGATATCTCCAATGTCTAATTTGTTTTTCATTCTTGCTTTACAAGGATATAGGCTTCTTCGCAGGTATCATAACCTGTAAACCAGCGAATTGTGTATGTGGTCTTGACTTTTGAATCCCATACTTGAACAACGTAACCCAAGCGGTCACTACCAAGTCTGCGAACCAACTCGCCAAGTTGAAACTTCTGCTTGGTAATCGGAATCATTTAAAACTCTCCCTTGTAGGTACGCCACAGGTATTCGCTAATATCATATAACACATCGTCGTCAAATTCAACAGATACTTCTGCTGAATCTATGACTTCGTGAATTGTAATATAGTGCCACGGAGATTGAGAAGGTTCATCCTCCCCAAACTTATCGGGGTCATAGTCAAATGTGACCATGAATTCGTTGCCGTCGCTATCAATATACGGAAATTCGTTCATTATGCCTTCCTCAGTTTTTCGATATAGGTAGTGTAGGTATCTTCGATATCATCGAAGAATTTAACTTTTGCCCACATTCCATGACCATTATGGCCCATTTCAATAATGTAGCCAACGCTTTCTTTTTGTCCCAAAAGGCCCGCCATTTTGACCATATCACCGACTTGAAACACGTAGAACCTCCTATCCCCATCAGTATAACCTAACGGAGAAAGGAAGTCTGTACGATGGACTACGCTTACGGAGTTTCTAAACTTCTTGTTTTTATTCTCTTCCTAACTGCACTATCGCTAACATTAAGCATTTTTCCAACAGCCACATATGAAGAAGCCTCAACCATCAAAATCAATTGTTCAACAGGGGGCCATTCGGTTTTTTCTTTATATTTGCGAGGTTTAGAGACTTTTATCTTTTTAGGATGATGTGCATTTTTACCTGCATGTGTAGGCAATGTAGCATTGCAGTTTGGACATACGATTCTTAAATTCTCGATTCTATTATCGTTCCAAATACCATTTATGTGGTCTAAAATGAGAGACATTTTTTTACCATTCCACATTTCACCTTGACCACATAATTCACATTTTCTTTCTTTTAAACCTTCTGAATAAAGACGTTTTTTCAAGTGCGTTCTGCTGTACTTACAATTTTGAATTAAAATATCATTAATATCTGCTCTTCTGTTAAACAAATAGTTATTAGAGTTTTGTTTTGCGATATCTGATTGAGACAAGAAATGTGAAGTATCTATTTCCCACTTATCGCAATAGTGGTGGAACAATTTATAGTTACCACCAGCAGTTCTAAGATTTAATGCAGTTAATGCTTCTCTTATAGTATTTGAATTTTTTACAACTTCGATTAATTGTTCTTTTGTGTATTTAGGCATATTGGAAACTCCTTGTGTCGGCAACTTATAATAAATAGGTTCGACATTTTTAAAACGCCATAAATAAACACTTTTTAGTGGTTGGGGTAGTAGGATTCGAACCTACAATTCCTTCTCGGTCTTTTGATTCAAAGTCAAAGATGTTAGCCAGTTACACCATACCCCATCAATACGCTAACTTAATTTCTCCCTCATAAACATAATCGGGAGCAACATTATACTGAAACCACATAACATAATAAATTGTTCTTGGATAATCACCCATAAATGGTAATCTTACATCATCTGTGGATATTTTCGTTACAACACCATAATGCCTATCATCAGCAAAAGCATTTGTCTGTACTAAATCACCCACTTTGAACATGGTTAATCAACTTGTTCGTATCCAATATCATCAATAATATAACGTAACTCTTCAATCTCGTCCATCTTTTTGTTTAGAATTTGTTTTGCATGTGCTTCGATTGAATCATAGAATTTTCCGCTTTTAACTCCTTCCATCCAATCTTCTTGCTGAACATCGATATCGAATTCCATGCACTTTTCGTACATTTCGGTATAATAGACGTAAGCGTGGATTTTCATTTACATTCCGTAGATAGTGCGCGACATAGCAACAAATTCTTCATACTTTTTTGCTACGGGATGGTCTTTGATGTGCAACTTTAATGCGTCATATAATTCAATAATAGCCTTGTCTCTATCTTGGATATCTTTGTCGTTAGGAAAAACAATCTTATCATACGTTTTCATCAGTTTTCTCCGTTGGTGGAGGCCAAATACGCCATGTGATATGCTCAACGAGTTTAATCGTATAGCCCAAAGAAGTTAAATAATCGAAGTTTTGTTGTAATGGTTGTCCTATCGACATTGTATAGCCATTCCCCTCACGTTCAATCAATTCATCGATATGCGACTTATATTCTTTATATTTTCGTTGTTGAATAAAGTATTCTGCAACAGCATATTTGTCGTTTTTATCGATATGGTCGGGTAGTTTAGCCATTTAGTCTTGATTCCTATAATAAATATTAAGACCAGCATTGAACAAATAAGATGGATAAATATCTGAATACTTAAAGTTGGTTCCGCAAGTTTCGTTGATTAACTCCTTGAACCTACCATAAGAAATGTCGCCCGCCAAATACTCTTTGAGAGGGCCATTCATAAAAGTTAGGATTAATTCTTGCTTTTCTTGTTGAGTCATCTTACTTTACCTCGCAATAACAAGCCTTATTTTCAACATCATATACAGAATGTGCGCCATTACAAACAGCAACACAATCAAAAGTATCCCTTGTCCAAAAGGATTTTGCCATAAGGAATCCAAAACCAAAAATTGCAATTGCAATTCCAGCCATGATTATAGCAAAAGCGTGTCTATCTTCTTGTGTCATTTTTTACCTCACAAAGCAGTATATCATGATGGAGAAAGAAAGTCTGTATAGAGAATTACAAAATTTTCTCAATCCATACACGAAGAAGTATCCTATCTCCAACTACTCCTTTCCTTCCATGACGGCAAATCTTATTATCAATAATCAATGCTTGTCCAGTTTTGAGAATGATACTGTTATGATTTCCGTCCCATTCAAGAAGTGTCTTAGATTCTCCGCCTTTTATACAATACAAAGCAAGAATATCAATCTTCTTATCAAATGGCAAGCCTTTTTCTGCTGCTTTACGGGCTGAATATTCACCATCAAAATGCAAAGGCAAGTCCATATCTTGCGTACTTCCTCTGCCTTCTTTTCTAAATGCTCCGACAATTGAAACTTCGGTGGGTTTTCCAAGTTTCAATACTTCTTTTAAAAAATCATCAGCATTTGTATCGTCAATAAGAATCCAAGGGTTTTGAGTTGTTAGCATGAGGCACCATTAGATAAAGGAGGAGAAATCACTTTTTGAAACTTTACATTTTTCAAGTGCGCGCTGCGAAAACAAAAATCTTTTTCCACACACAAAACCAAGGCTATTCCAATTAATTGAATTTAGTAAATCACAAACTTGCTGCTCGTCATTTGTTTGATTTATTGGGAAAAGAGCAAGTATTGAGCCGTCATAGTTTTTACAGTCATTAATGAAAAATGGATTTTTATTTCTAGTTTTACAATTTACATAAATTCTCTTTAGGTTATTTTCGGGAAATGCTCGTCCCCAATGCCACCAATCATTTTCAGAAAACTTCTTAATTTTTCTATTGATAAGAACTTCTTTGTATTGTTCAAGTTCCGGTGCTTTAATGTTGTAGAACATTTTCCTTAACTTACCCGACACTCTTGTTTCTGAGCAAACAAACTCTTTGTTTCCGTTGGCATTTATAAACAGTTTATCAAGTCCGCTTACGCCACCAACTTTAATTTGAAAAATTTGTCCCAATTCTATTGTATCTTCGTTTAAGATTTGAAAATTGATTTTTCCACTATTAATAACAAATGTTTTTTCTATTCCATTGTGAATACACGTTCTAGAAAAATCACCCTTTTTGAATCTCCAAATACATACATTTGGACTCGCAGATTTAAAAACACTCTTATCACCATAATCAATAAAATGAGTAATTGTGCCATGATTATGGATATATTCATTTAATTTTTCAGAAGATGTTGCCTTCAAAAATTCAATAGGATTAAAGAAAACTAACTCTCCACTATCAGATAGCAAATCAATACACTTCTTAATAAAATGTAAGTAAAGATTGGACTTCTCGTTAAAGAAGTTCATATCTAAATTACTTTTTGTGCTATCAATAATATTGCCATATTTGACGTAAGGAGGATTAGCAATAATCAAATCATATTTTGATTCATCATGGAAAGCAAAAAAGTCTTTGTTGATAAATTCTTCACGACATAATTTGCTATCTAATTCTACTGCGGCAATATTGTGATATCCAGCATTTTTAAGGAAGTCGTAAATTCTTCCCGTTCCAGCACTTGGCTCTAAAATACGTACAGATTTGTCAGTATTTTGTACAAGAGAAAACATTACCTCAATTTCTGAAGTTTCTGTAAAGACTTGTCCTAAAACTTTGTGCTCAAAACTTTTCACTACTTTTTCCTTTCGTTCGTTAAATTCTCGTAATGTAGATATGGAGCAGCAGCAAGCCTATAAGATTCAACTAAAATGGAAAAAATATATTTATATGAATCTTCGAATGTTCGATTGACTTGTGGAGTGTGCTTGCTCCACTTACATTGATATGGCTTATTATTACCGTTTGCTGTCAAATTGTCAAGACTTTTAACAGAAGAAAAGATATACTTATCTGAGGATTTATCAAAAACAATATAATAATAGTCCCTATCAATATCTTTTTTGTTTTTAATTAAAGCATTAGTTAGCGAATTCCATGTTCTAATCTTAGAAATTTCAGAAACTGTTAAATCGGTAAATGCCAACAAGATTGCTTCTTTTGCATTTAGATTGTCACTTGCTTTTTTACTGAAATCTGATGTTTTAAAATTAAAATAATGTTTTTCCCCATGTTCATCTTCATAACCTAAGTCATAAAAATCTCGCTTTTCACCAACAAAACATCTCGGAAACTCCTTCCATAGCAACTTTGCAGATTCATCGTCAGTTATGGAATTGATTCTACCATCTTCATTGATTGTTGCGACGCGCAATTTCTTACGCATTGTTTCGATATTTTTAATGACTTCTTGATTATTTAAAAGACTCATATTTTATTATCTTTCCTTATCGTAAAAAATGGCTGGCCGAACAAGAATCGAACTTGTGTAAAAAGATTAACAGTCTTTCATTCTACCATTGAATTATCGGCCAATAAGTGTTCCCCATATTTCTGCGAGGGGAACAGGGCGCATCATGAGTGTCTCATGCAGCCGCACAAATTAATTTGATAGTTAATTACTCTATCAAAAGGATAGGCTTGTACGCGAACCTATATGGTAGGGATAGCAGGATTCGAACCTGCGGCTTTTTGAATATCAGTCAAATACTCTAACCAACTGAGTTATATCCCTATTATAATTTAGGCGGCAGCAAAAGTCAATAGACCATTTGGAGTATTGACTTCGATGCTCCACCCTTGAAGATTAATGTTAGGCTGTGCTTCCTTTAACTCGGAATATTGTACTTCAACTTTTGCAGTTAGAGTGCAATATCCACGTTTATGGTCATAACGCTTTACTTCGCTTTCAATAAATTCTTGCTCAAAGAAACTGTTTCGGATGCCTTCCTCAATGTCAAGTGAATCAATATTATATGTTGGTTCTGCATCTTCATCTTCGGTTTCTTCTACATAATCATCAAGTGAGATTACAGAATTATCATCAAGTGTAAGCAGGATAGGATGAACACCTTCATAATTTTGTTGCAGCGCATAAACAAGTTTTGAAAACCTACTAATAGTATCAGTCTCGTCAATTGCATCTTCAACACCACCACCATCCTTATAGTGGAAAACATCGCAACCATCTGAGTATGTTAGTGTAATTGTGTCATAATCAGCAAGATTTAGATTTTCAAGTTTAGTTAGA
>Ga0181344_1000254_pt1 | contig 21883 bp, 35 predicted proteins | sample Su13VDMLBDD_FD_130098 | JGI IMG/M metagenome (GOLD analysis project Ga0181344, IMG submission 130098) | Freshwater viral communities from Lake Michigan, USA - Su13.VD.MLB.D.D | ecosystem: Environmental > Aquatic > Freshwater > Lake | place: USA: Michigan | collected 2013-07-15
GTATGATGATTCTTTCGCTGTTGAAGGCGCAAAAATCGGTTCTACTCTCCGTATCCGCCTACCAGACCGCGCTTTGGTAACTGACGGTGCCGCCTTGCAAGTTCAAGACGACAACGAACAGTACACAACTTTGTCTGTTGCTAGCCAAAAACACATTGGTGTTAACTTCACCTCTGCTGAATTGACTATGCAGTTAGATGACTTTGCTGAGCGTGTTTTGAAACCACGTATTTCACAATTGGCTTCTTCTATCGATGCAGACGTAGCAAACAGCTACAAAGCAATCTATAGCTCTGTTGGTACTCCTGGTACTACCCCAGCTACTTCTTTGGTTCTGTTGCAAGCTCAACAAAAACTGAACGAAAACGCTGCTGTTATGTCCCCACGTTACGCTACTGTTAACCCAGCAGCCAACGCAGGTTTGGTTGAAGGTATGAAAGGTCTGTTTAATCCTACAGACACAATCAGCCGTCAATTCAAGAATGGCATGATGGGTATGGGTGTATTGGGCTTTGACGAAGTTAACATGAGCCAATCTATCAAGCAACACACAACTGGTACACGTTCTACAAGCGACACTATCGTTGTAAACGGCACTATCTCTACTGAAGGCGCAACAACTATCAGTATTGATGGCGGTACTGGTTCTGCAACTGTTACTGTTGGTGACGTATTTACTGTAGCTGGCGTATACGCTGTTAACCCACAAACACGTGAGTCAACAGGTAGCTTGCAACAGTTCACTGTAACTGCTGCTAACACTGCTTCTGGTGGCGCTTGGACAAACATCGCTGTTTCACCAGCTATGTACACTTCAAGCAATGCTTTGGCGACTATCAATGCGTTCCCACAAGACGGCGCAGCGGTAACTTTCGTTGGTGCAGCTTCTACTCAGTACGCTCAAAACTTGGTTTACCACAAAGATGCGATCACTTTTGCGACCGCTGACTTGTTGTTGCCACAAGGTGTTGACATGGCTTCCCGCCAAGTTCACAACGGTATCTCTATGCGTGTTGTACGTCAGTACGATATCAATAATGACCGTTTACCTTGCCGTATCGACGTTCTGTACGGTTACAGCGCAATCCGTCCTGCGATGGCTTGCCGTATCTGGGGTTAAACCTAATTGCCTCCGCTTCGGCGGGGGCTTTTTAATTAAATTTTTTAAGGAATCAATATCATGGCACTTCCAAACGGAGCAGGTGGCTATCAATTAGGCGATGGCAATTTAAGCGAAGTAGTATTAGGAACTCAATCAGCACCAACAGCTATTGCAGCTGCAGCCACTTTGACTGCTGCTCAATTGGCAAATGGTCTTATCACTTTTAACGGCACGGCTGGCGCTTTAACAGTTCCAACTGGCGCTTCTCTTGATGCTGCTTTTTCAAGCATGAAAGTAGATAGCTCTTTTGACTTTTCTATTGTAAATACAGACGCAGCTGATGCCGCAACTGTAACTGCTAACACTGGTTGTACATTGGTTGGTGTTGCTGCTGTTGCAGCAGTATCTTCATGCACATGGCGTGTTCGTAAAACTGGCGATGCAACATACGTGTTTTATCGTATTGCTGGCTAATGTAATACCCCGCCCTTCGGGGCGGGTTTTATAAAGGAAAAATCATGCCTAATACTAAAGCTGTTGGAGTAGCATACTCTGACCCACAATTTGACAGCATTTCTGTTACTGGCAACACCGGTCTATACGGGGTTACTCCAGTTGCTCAAGCTGCAGCTATTACTGCTGTTACAAACACCGCTACTGGCACTGAATTGGCTACTGCCATCAATGCTATCCGCGTTGCGTTAAAAAACATTGGTATTACTGCTTAATAAAATAGGGGGCTTCGGCTCCCTATCTAACTAAAGAAAATATGCCGATTATTTATCTAAAACATCCTGAGCATGGCACTAAAGTTGCCACTATGGAACAAGAAGCAGAATTTGATGAACAAAACGGCTGGGTGAGATATACTCACGATACGCCATCAATTTCTGAAGAAGTTGAAACAGTAGAAGAAGCTACTGAAGTTGCGGCTCCTGTTAATACACTGGAAGTTAAAAGACGTCGTAAAACCGCACAGTAAGGAGTAGGCTATGGCGACAACCGCCGGTGATCAAATTAATGCAGCATTACGTTTAATCGGTATGCTTGCCGAGGGTGAAACACCTTCAGCCAATACTTCCAATGACGCCCTCAACGCTTTGAATCAAATGATTGATTCATGGAATACTGAGCGTTTATCCGTATTTTCAACCCAAGATCAAATTGTGTCTTGGGTACCTAATACCAAGACTCATACCTTAGGGCCATCTGGCGATACTGTTGGCAACCGCCCTATTTTAGTAGACGACGCGTCTTACTTCCGCGACCCACAGTCAGGTATTTCTTTCGGCATCAAGCTAATTAACCAACAACAATACGATGGTATTGCTGTTAAAACGGTGACTTCTACCTACCCCCAAGTAATGTGGGTAAACATGGAGTACCCCAATATAACCATGACGGTGTACCCAGTACCTACAAAAGTACTAGAGTTCCACATCGTTTCGGTTACTGAGCTAGATCAACCCGCTACTTTAGCGACTACTTTGGCTTTTCCCCCAGGCTATTTAAGATGCTTTAAATACAACTTAGCGTGTGAAATAGCTAACGAATTTGGTGTTGAACCACCTTCAAACGTAGCTAGAATCGCTATGACTTCTAAGCGCAACCTTAAACGTATTAACAATCCTGACGATATTATGTCCATGCCTTACAGCATTGTGGCTACACGTCAGCGGTACAACATATTCGCCGGTAACTATTAATGAAATCGCATATTTTGGGGCAATCTTATGTTGCCCGCAGCGTCAATGCTGCGGACGACGTAATGATGAATTTGTTTCCAGAAGCTACGCCTGATGAGGGTAAAGAAAACGGTTTTTTAAATAGAGCGCCAGGGATGCGTAAACTTGCCACTATTGGCAGAGGCCCAATCCGCGCCCTATGGTCGCATCAAACTAATGGCTCTGATGCTTACGTAGTGTCGGGTAATGAAGTTTTTAAAATTGATGCTAGCTATCAAGCTACAAAGCTAGGCAATGTAACTGGCTCTGGCCCAGTATCTATTGCTGATAACGGCACTCAACTCTTTTTTGCTTGTAATCCTGATGGCTTTATCTATGATGAGGTCGCCAACACTTTTACGCAGATTACCGACCCTGATTTCCCTGGCGCGGTAACTGTAGGTTATTTAGATGGTTATTTTGTATTTAATGAGCCAAATAGCCAAAAATTATGGGTTACAGAGATATTTGATGGCTCAATAATTGAGCCATTAGCGTTTGCTAGCGCTGAAGGTTCCCCCGATCTAGTTCAAGCAATCAACGTAGACCAACGCGAACTTTGGGTGTTTGGTACAGATACTATTGAGGTATGGTACAACGCAGGCACCGCCAATTTCCCTTTTGCGCGCATCCAAGGCGCTTTTAATGAGTTAGGGTGCTTATCCCCTTACTCCGTAGCAAAACTTGATAACACGCTGTTTTGGCTTGGTAATGACCCACGTGGCTACGGTATTGTCTACCGCGGCGAAGGCTACCGTGGCAAACGCGTATCTACCCACGCTATTGAGTATGCTATTCAAAGCTATGGTGATGTATCTAACGCGCTTGCGTACACTTACCAGCAAGAAGGCCACGCTTTCTACGTTCTAATATTCCCAACCGTCAATAAAACTTGGGTTTATGACGTAGCTACAGGCGCTTGGCATGAACGTGCAGGCTTTGAAAATGGCTACTTCACCCGCCATCGCTCAAATTGCCAGATGAACTTTGAAAGCCAAACCATTGTTGGCGACTATTTAAACGGTAATATTTACGCTTTTGATTTAGATGTTTACGACGATAACGGCGCCATTCAAAAATGGGTTCGTTCTTGGCGAGCGTTGCCAACAGGCGCTAATAATTTAAAACGTACGGCTCAACATTCTTTACAGCTTGATTGTGAGGCTGGTGTTGGTACAAACACAGGGCAAGCGCAAGACCCACAAGTGATGCTTCGTTGGTCAGACGACGGTGGTCATACTTGGTCAAACGAGCATTGGGTGTCTATTGGCAAAATAGGCGCGTATTATCAACGTGCTATCTGGCGTCGTCTTGGTATGACAATTAAACTTCGTGACCGCGTGTATGAGATATCAGGTACCGATCCAGCTAAAATTGTCATTATGGGTGCTGAACTAATATTGAGTGGAACAAATGCCTAGTAATTTAACTACTATCCCCGCGCCACGTGTTCCTTTGGTAGACCCACAAACAGGGCAAATATCAAACGAATGGTACCGATTTTTCTTTAATTTATACGTCCTTACAGGTTCAGGCACCAATAACATCACGCTTACTGATTTGCAAATTGAACCTTTAAAATGACATTTATTCTGATACACTAGCACGAAAGCTACGAGGTAACTTATGACAACAGCATTATCGCCGTCCCCCAAGCAACAATTTTTCAATGCTAGCGGTTCTCCGTTAGTAGGGGGTAAAGTCTATACTTACGCCGCAGGCACAACTACGCCTTTAGCAACTTATCAAGACTCTAGCGGCACTGTTAGCAATACCAACCCTATTATTTTGGATTCTAGGGGTGAGTGTAATTTATGGCTTTTGCCCGCTACCGCGTACAAATATGTGTTAAAAGACAGCACAGATGCAACAATTTGGACTGTAGATAATATTGACTTAGGTATTAATTTTAACAACGTCATCATCACTGGCGGTTCAATCAACGGCGTTACTATCGGCAACATCACGCCTGGAACCGCCGTATTTACGGATTTAACCGCAACTGGCACCGTAACTTTTAACGGCGTTACCCAGATGCAGATCCCTGCTGGGCCTACTGCTGACCGCACTGATCAGCCTGTAGATGGGATGTTTCGCTACAACAGCACAACAGGGTTATATGAGGGTAATGGTTCTGTAGCTGGTCAAACCATTTCTACGCTTCAGTTATCAGGCACTGTAACCGCTGTTTTGACTACTACTACGCCGCACGGCTTGTCTGATGGCGATTACATCACGGTTTCAGGCGCTACGCCAGCTGCGTACAATAGCTCATATAACATTACCTACATAGACGCTACTTCATTTAGCTACACTATGGCGTCAAACCCAGGTGGCAACGCTACAGTGGTAGGTACTTACGTAGCACATTTATGGTCAGATATCGGTGGTGGTGCTACAGGCGGCGGTACTAATCAGATTTTTTACGAAAATGAACAAACGGTAACTACTGACTATACAATCACCACAGGCCGCAATGCGATGTCAGCTGGGCCAATCACAATTGATACAGGCGTAACAGTAGCTGTCCCAACTGACTCAACATGGATTATTGTTTAAGGAAAAAATATTATGGCTGGTCAATTAACGATTGATACATTAAAAGCAAGTACAGGTGTATTAGCCACTCAAAACGGCATGACTGGTATTTGCAAGGCTTGGGTAAACTTTAACGGAACTGCTGCAACTATTAGAGCTTCTTTTAATGTTTCTTCAATAACTCGCAATGGAACAGGCGATTACACAGTTGCTTTTACAACTGCAATGCCAAATACAAATTACGCAGTCGTAAATGGTCAAGGAATACCATCAAATGCCGCAAGTAATGCAGTAGATTATCCAACTGGCGGAAAACTTACAACATCATACAATACTGTTTTTTATCAGACTGCGGTTCCAACTGATAATACATTGATGATGCAAGCAGTATTTAGCTCATAAGGATAAATCATGGCTGGCACACTAACAATATCAACGCTATCAGACGGCACTAATAGCACTTCTTCTACTAACTGTATTCAAGGTTCTGCAAAGGCTTGGGTAAACTTTGTAGGCTCTAGCGGCTCAGTAACAGCTTCTTATAATGTTTCTTCTGTTACTAGAAATGCTACTGGAAACTATACAATTAGCTTTACCAATGCTTTTTCTGACAATAAATATGCCATAACTGCTTGTTGTGATTTTCAATTAGGAACAAACAATGTGGGAATTATTGGTGGTAATTCTAATGGCACAAATGGAACAAAAACAACATCTGCATATAGTGTAGCCGCCTTTAATGCTAGCTTTAGTTTATATGATGTTGGTTCTGTTTATGTTTCTGCTTTCCGTTAATCAAAGGACTTTAAAATGACACAAGCAATTATTTTTTCTAACGACAATGGTGGTGTATCAGTTTGCATCCCTACTGGCGAAATTTCAATCGAAGCTGTGCAAGCTAAAGATACCCCAAAAGGTTCTATCATTGTCAATCAATCAGACCTGCCTAATCAGCACAATGACTTCTTTGATGCTTGGGAATTAGTAGATGGCAAAGTAGAAGTTAGCCTAGCTAAAGCTAAAGAAATCACCAAGAAGCGTTTGCGTATCGAAAGAGAACCACTCTTAGCCGCACAAGATGTAGCGTTCCAACGCGCCCTAGAATCAGGCGCAGATACAACCGCTATCGTTGCTGAAAAACAGCGTTTGCGTGATGTAACTTCTTTGGCAGATGCCGAAACAACTTTAGAAGGCTTACGAGCCATTAAGGTGTAATTATGTCAGTAACCATTAGCGGTTCAGGTCAGATTGTTAAGCAAGTAATACAAACAGTAAAAAGCGATGCTTTTTCATCAAGTGTAAAAACAACATGGACAGATATTACAGGCTTGTCTGCGTCAATTACACCGACAAATTCCGCGAATAAAATTATGGTAGTTGTTGCATTGTCTGGAACTGGCGGTGCTAATGACTACGCAAGGGGGTTTTCTGTTACTCGAAATGGGACAAGGCTTACAACTGGAAATGCTGGTTCAGGAACATCTGCTTCAATGGTTATACCTGAAACTGCCGCATCTCGTAACGGAACTACCATCAATTACACTTTTTTAGATAGCCCAGCAACTACATCTGCTACTACATATCAAGTTCAATTTTGGGTTCCTACAAGTGCTGGCGGTACTGTTTATATAAACACAGCTTCTAACGTTGATGGAAATACATTTTTATGTATTTCAACAATAACTTTATATGAGATTGCGTATGCCTAATTACACACAAATTCTTTCTACAAATTACCCAAATGCACAATGGTCGCTAAATGGTGATTCTTATGATGGTTTAACTTGGTATAGTGATACTCCAAAACCAACACAAGCTGAACTTGATGCGTTGGCAATTCCTACTGAAATCGCCGTAGCTAAAGCTAATTGCAAATCACAAGCTAAATCACTTTTAGCCGCTAGTGATTGGTCAGTATTGCCTGATGTGCAAATTACCAATCGCTCTGCTTTTGACAACTATCGTGCTATTTTGCGTGGGTATGTAATTAGCCCTGTTACTGACCCTACTTGGCCTACTGAACCACAACCCGTTTGGGGCTAATATGGCCGTTTACGTCAAGGTTCTAATTCCCGCTAAGATAGCTGAAGATGCTCAGACTACGCAGTACACTGCGGGAAATAACATCACCACAATTATTGACAAGTTTACGGCTACTAACTATAGCGGATCTTCCGCTACGATTAGCGTAAACCTCGTCACGGTGACGGACACCGCAGGCAATAAGAACTTGATTGTTAAGGCTAAAAGCTTAGCTGCAGGCGAAACATACTCTTTTCCTGAGATTGTTGGGCAAGCGCTAGAACCCTTGGGGTTCATTTCCACTATCGCTAGCGCGGCTAGCTCTATCAACATCCGGTCTAGCGGTCGTGAGATCTCAAGCTAATGCAGCACACAGTCACCGTTACTTATGGCAAAGGGTTTGAAGTAGCGCTTCCGTTCGCGCAAAAGATTGAGGCATTACAAGAAAATCTTTTGCAGATGCCACAAGCGGACATTGTGACTACGCATACATTTAAACCTAGCGTATATGAACGCACCATTCATATCCCCGCTTGGACTGTACTGACTGGTGCTGAGCATAAGACAGATTACAAAATCCGTCTTGAAAAAGGTACGATTGCAGTTAATGTCGGCGATGAAGTTAAAATAATGACAGCGCCATGTGAATTTGACGCTAAAGCAGGCGCGCAACGTGTAGGACGTGTATTTGATGAAGAAGTAGTTTGGGTTGATATTTATGACAATCCAGACAATTGCAAAGATATCGCGGTGCTTGAAGAACGCCTATATGCAGTGCCTACTTGTGGGTTAGGTGAAAATAGAGTTGCATTAATGATTCAAAACGCACAAAATGACTATAATCTGTTTGTATCTCAACTTGGTCTTGATCAAGCGCAAATAGATCAAATTGTGCAAATTGAGAGTGATTTAATTGATATGCCTGAAGGATACGCTGTAGAACTTAGAGATTCTAAGATTCACGGCAAAGGGTTGTTTGCAACTAAGCGTTTTGAAGCAGGTGAAGTTATCTGCCCAGGACGAATTGACGGCAAACGCACACCTGCAGGCAGATTTATTAATCATTCTTTTGATAGTAATGTCATTCCAACGCTTGTTGGGGATGATATTAACGCCGTAGCTAAACGTACTATTCATATTAATGAAGAATTATTGGTAGATTACAGGGCGTCAATGAGAGTTAATTTTGGTATTGCTTTACAAGGAGAATTACCATGTCAGGATGGGTAGCCGGAGCCGTTGTAGTTGCAGGTGCTACAAGCGCCTATATGAGTTCAGAAGCCGCTAAAAGCGCCGCCAAAACACAGGCTGCCGCGTCAGATAGAGCTATCGCCGCGCAACAAGCTGGTTTAGCTTCACAAGAAGCTATTAACGCGCCGTTTATCGATAAAGGTACGGAAGCGATGAATAAGCTTGCCGCCATGACTGAGCCTGGCGGCCAATTTTATGCGCCTTTTTCACAAACAGATTGGAAACAAGATCCAGGCTATGCTTTTAGGCTTAAAGAAGGTACAAAAGCGCTAAATGCGTCCGCTGCCGCTAGAGGTGGTTTGATCTCAGGTAACGCCCTTAGAGCCGCTACAGCCTATGGTCAAGACATGGGGTCGCAAGAGTACACCAACGCGTTTAACCGCTATTATTCTGAGCGTAGCAACATGATGGATCCGTTAAAGTTTTTAACTGGTGTAGGGCAAGCTGCTGGCGCAGGGCAAGCGTCTAACATCGGTGCGGCAACAGGAAACATCGCTAATCTGACAACAGGCGCTGGAAACGCAATGGCTGCAGGGCAAGTCGGCGCGGCTAATGCGTATACTAATGCTATTGGGCAAGGCGTTAGCCAGTATCAAACAAATCAGTTAATAAACAGATACGCACCGCAAACAGCTAGCTACTATGGTAGCGAAAGAGCAGGCGGCGCAGCCCCTGTCACCGATTACAGTACGCCATATCAAGGGTAAGGAATAAATATGCCAATCGACCCAAGTATTCCCCTTCAAGTTCAGCAATTAAAACTAGAATCGCCAGGTAATCAATTGGCGATGATGGGCGACGCCATGAAAATTGGTGAAATGCAACGCGGCATTGAAACGCAAAATAAACTGCGGGATTTGTATTCACAAGGCGTTGACATTAGTACGCCTGAAGGTTTTAAACAAGTAGCATCTATTGACCCCGCTACGGCGATGAAGTTAAGAACAGACGCGTTAAAGGGTCAAGAACTTCAAGGCAATATCAAAAAAACAGGTTTAGAAATCACTGCAAAAGATTTAGAAATTCAACGTGAAAAGCTAGGTAATCTTGCATTTAACCCCTCAAACGAAAATGTAAAGGCGCATCTTCAAGATAGCGTTTTAGCAGGCAAACTAACGCCGCAAGCAGCAGAACAACAATGGATGCAAGTGGCTAACATGAACGCGCCGCAACGTAAGCAATATTTTACGGAGATGGGTGTTAAAACTGAAGAACGCTTTAAAATGGCGGAAACACAACGCCATAACAAAGCTACCGAAGGTATTGCAGGCGGTCATCTTCAGATTGCGCGTGAAAATCAACAGCGTGGCACGATCCCTGCTGGCTATCGTATGTCTGCTGATGGTAAGAACCTTGAGGCAATCCCTGGTGGCCCAACTACTACACCGTTGGCTCCTAAAGAGTTGCAAGCGCGTGAAGCTAAGTTCCCTGCGGCTACAACAGCCGTTAAGACCGTTGAGTCTAAGGCTGACAAGCTCGTTGCGGACATTGAAACACTTAAGAACCATCCTGGCTTAGATAGCATTACTGGCGCCGTTTATGGACGTACACCATCTGTTACGGCTGAAGGTCGTGCAGCTCAAGCGTTGTACGACAGTATCGTTGCCCGCGGCGGATTCCAAGAACTCTCCGCTATGCGCGCTGCGTCCCCAACTGGCGGTGCTTTGGGTAACGTATCGAACCAAGAAGGTCAACAACTCAAAGATGCGTTTGGTACACTTAATCGTACTCAAGACGCTGCTGACTTACGTATCCAACTTGGCCGTGTGGCTGATGATGTACGCGGTGCTAAACAACGTATTCGTGAAGCGTATGATATGACTTACGATTACAAGCCTAGTAGCGGTGGTGGTGCTGCGGTGCCTCCTGGCTTTGTAGTTGATAAAAAATAAGGATTGGCTATGGCCTTACAGACCGCTACAAATCCTGAAACAGGGGAACGCCTTGCGCTGATTGCTGATAAATGGCAACCAATAGCGCAAACAGCTACTAATAAAGAAGGCGTTAAAGCCTATTTAATTGGTAACAGCTGGCACGTTGACGAAGCTGCTGCGCCTGAAGCGGCACCGGCGGCTGTAGACAACCGTCCTACTTGGGGTAAAGAAAACCCAAGAGCGTATGAAGTAGCTCAGACTGTACGTAAGTATGCTGGCCCAGCCGTTGAAGCCGCGACTAGCGTTGCTGGTGGTGTGCTTGGCGCGCCTGCTGGTCCAGCTGGTGTTGTTGGTGGTTCTGCACTTGGCTATGGTATTGGTAAAGAGATCACTAACTTAGCTGACATCGCCCTTGGCAACGTAAAACAAAAAGCACCTGTAGCTGATGTTACCCGCGCGGCTAAGAACGTATTAGAAGGCGCCACAATGGAAGCGGGCGGTCAAGTCGCTGCGCCGTACATCGCTAAAGCTGTTGGTAAAGTCGTTGATATAGCACAGATGCCAATGCAAAAAGCAGCTAAGATGGCTCGAGATGCGTTTGGCCCAGACATTGAGCTAGCCGTAAACGCGTTGCGTAATGCTCCAAAAGGCATGAGTGTGTCACAGACGCTTGCTGATGCAGGTATTGTTAACCCTACTGCTCAAGCTTTGATCCAAAAAAGCTTGGCACGTGACCCTGCGTTTGTAGCTAAATTAAACAAATTACAGCAAGAAGATGGCGTCAATGCTTTAGCTAACCTTGTTGGCGGTACAACACAAACTGAAGCTAAAACAGCCCAAGCCGGGGCTAAAAACGCCCTTAACACTGCGCTTGAGCCTGTTAAACGTAATGAACTTGCTGCCGCTAACGTAGCAGGCACAACAGGCAAACAGTTGCAGACCGAAGCTGATCGTATGGCAATGGCTGCCGCTAATAAGGTTGACGATGTACGTCGCTTTACTGCTGCAGAACAACGCGCTAAAGATATGGCTATGGCAACCCGGGAGCAGACAGGTTTATCAGGTACAAGCGTGTACAACTACCCTGCTGAATTGGCTAAAAAGGCTGATGAAGTTGCAGCGCAGTCTGCTGAAGCATCATTACGCTTTGGCGAAGCCGCACAATTTAAACAAGCCGCCGCAGACAGTTTGTCAGCGTATGGGTTAAAACCGCTTGAGTCAGGCGCCGTTGTTCAAAAAGTATTGAATATAGGTAAAAACCCTGAGTTTGCGGGTAATAAAGACATCGCCGCATCGCTTGGTCGTGTGGCTGATGACATCACTGCGTGGACTAATAACGGTGGTGTGATCGACGCGTTTGCGCTTGACGCCATCCGTAAAAACTCTGTTAACGCCGCTATCCGCGATCTATACCCTACTGCTGACGCTAAAACTCAAAAGCAATTGGCAGCAGGTGTATTGTCAAGAATTAAACCGTTGATCGTTGACGCTATTGAATCCGCCGGTGGTACAGGCTACGGCAAGTACTTAGATGACTACGCCGCAGGCGCTAACCGCATTGCTCAACAAAAGCTCAGCGCTGAAGCATTGGACTTGTACAAGAACAATCCTAAAGGGTTTATCAAACTTGTTGAAGGCGAGTCCCCTGATGTAGTTGAAAAAGTCTTTGGCCCAGGCAATTACGACATTGCACGTCAAATGGCTGATGATCTAATGAAGCCTGGCGCGCAAACACAGATGGGCGTATTAAAAGAAACCACCCGCGTTCCTAAAGCTAATATTGAGGCTGAAGCACAAGCCTCACAAGGCCAAGACGCGCTGCGTGATTTGATGTTGTCCCATCTTAATAAGTTCCGTCTGCCGTCTTATTTGAGCGCTGTGTTTTCTACCGCCAATAAAGGTATTCAGATCCTTGAAGGTGCTATTGGCAAAAAGACTATGCAGACCCTGACAGAAGGTTTTAAGTCTGGCAAAGGTACCGAAGAATTATTGTCTACCTTGCCTGCTGAGCAACGCTACAAGATCATTGATGCTTTATCTGCAGCGACCGCTAAAGGTACGCCGATCTACATGAACCAAAACCGCCTTACTCCACCAGAGTACCCACAAGAACAAAATGTAAACGCCCTTGCGAGGTAAGTATGGATTGGCAAATCTTAATCAACATCGGCGGTGCAGCCGCCCTTTCTAGCCTTGGTTGGTTTGCCCGCCAAATATGGGACTCAGTTCAAAAGCTTAAGGACGACGTAAAGCAGATCGAGATTGACCTGCCTACGCATTACATCAAAAAAGATGAGATCAAAGAGCGTTTTGACCGTATTGAAGTGCTACTAGATAAGCTCTACGAAAAACTAGAGCAAAAAGCAGATAAATGATGTATGCCAGATCAGTTCGGGTTTTCTGAGGGGGTCAAGACTTTAACAGGTAGCTTGGACTCGGCTAGGGAAAGTGCTAAGTCACTAACCAAAAGCGTTGAAGGTATACAAAAAGACGGATTTGACGTAGCTCAGCAAAAAGCGCAAGAACGGCTTAGAACAAAACGAGAAGCAGAAGTAAAAAAGCGGTTAGCAATACACAAGGCGTTAGCAGAGTACAAGCATCGCAAGTTGATTAGCCATGAGGAGTATAGCCTTAAGGTCGAGTTCTTGCGACAATTCAAGAACACGGCGATGGGCGAGAAAGAATGGGCTGAGATCTTGAAGATAAAACGAGAGCTAGAAGATTTAGAAAAGAAAGAAAAAGCGGCGTTTGATGGCGACTTAAAGAACATTCGTCGAGCGCAGTTTATGTGTTTTCTAGTAGCTGCATGGATTGCGTACATTATTGTTTGGGGTGATAAATGATTGTTTATTTAGGGTTTTGTTACAGTTATTGGGGAGCAATATCATGTTTGGCGTAGACGACATCATTAGCGTGGGGATGAAGATCCTAGACAAAGTTATTCCCGACCCAGCAGCCAAAGCTGAAGCACAAGCCAAACTGTTAGAAATACAACAGCAAGGCAGATTAGCAGAACTGCAAGCAGATACAGCAGAGGCTCAAGAACTGACCAAACGGCAAGAGTCAGACATGGCATCTGATAGCTGGCTTTCTAAAAATATACGCCCCATGACGTTGATTGCAATTTTAGCGGGCTACTTTACTTTTGCAATGCTTTCGGCGTTTAATATCGAAACAAACAAATCGTACGTTGAGTTGCTTGGCCAATGGGGTATGTTGATTATGTCCTTTTATTTTGGTGGACGTACATTAGAAAAGATTATCGATATGCGGAGCAAAGATGGAAAATAAGTTAAGCGCGTGGGTCACCATAATTGTTACCCTTACGTTGTGCGTAGTTGTTGTGGGAATGGTCGGAACTTTGTTGTCAGCAATTCTCGATCCATCTATTCCTAACGATCCTATCTTGGCGATTATCGCGCCCGCGTTTAATATGATTATTGGTGGTTTTATTGGTTTAATTACAGGTATTCACATGGCGCAAGGCGAAGAAAATGACGAATGAGCAATTACAAGCGTTAGGTATTGATGCTAAATGGCTAGAGCCGTTAAACGAAGTCTTTGACAAATATGACATCAACACGCCTAAGCGCCAGGCAGCGTTTATTGGTCAATGCTCCCATGAGTCAGGCAACTTTAAAACCTTGCAAGAAAACTTAAATTACAGCGCTGAAGGCCTAATGAAAACATGGCCTAGCCGTTTTCCTACCAAAGAGATAGCTGATCAGTACGCTCGTCAACCTGCTAAGATCGCAGGCAAGGTGTACAACGGGCGTCTTGGCAATACAAGCGAAGAAGAAGCGTCAAAGTACTTGGGTAGAGGTCTTATTCAGCTAACTGGCAAAGAAAACTATGAACACTGCGGATCTAGTTTGGGTGTGGATCTTGTTGGGAATCCTGATTGGTTACTTGATCCTAAATATGCGGCTCTAAGCGCTGGGTGGTTTTGGAACAAAAAAGGCCTAAATCAGCTTGCCGATATAGGCGATGCGGTCACCATCACCAAACGTATCAACGGCGGTACGATTGGCTTAGATGACCGGGTAAAGCATACTAATCAAGCTTTGACGGTTCTGGGTCAAGATACTTCTCAAGCCTAGCAATCCGTTGCATTTCAAAGCTGCATAGCGATTGGTAGTATTCAGCGTGGGTTTTATGCTCAAGATAGCTGCGCTTGGCGCTTTCTAGCTCTTTAACCGCGCGTTCGTTTGGTGATAGGGGTTTGGTTAATAACATCCATAAGCTTTTTAATACGTTCATTTTCATTCCTTTTTGTGATGCAATCTTGGCAAAACCATTTATAAGTTAAGCCACTTGGGTTATTGACATTGGTGCCGGTAGCGTTGTTTTTACGTTGTTGGCAGTTGTTGCAGATACGTAACATTAGCGCCCAAATATTGAGTCGTACATCGGCGTCATAGACGGTGTTGGTGCTTGGTACATAGGCATGGCCAAAGGCGCAGCAGGAGCCATCACAGTGCCTACAGACTGCCCTTGCGCCCCATAGACATAGGTTGTATTGCCGGAGCGCATGGCAGAGCCTACAGACTGTCCTTGTGGGCCATAGAAGTACTGCGTATTGCCTGACTGCTGAACCGTGCCTAGGCTTTGACCTTGAGCGCCGTATAGGTAAGTTGTTTGGGCTTCTACATCACCAAGCCCAACTAAATAACCTAATAAAAAGCTAATTCCTGCTAACGCAACTTTATTCATCTTTCTTCTCCTGGGTGATTACTTCACGATAAGCCTTAATTGCGTCTTTAACATCCTGGCGCAATGCTCGCATTTCAAAATACATTTCTTCTGCCAATTTAGCCAAGTTCTCATGGCTCCATGACCTAAAATCAGGTGGCATCATGGCTTTACCGCCAAACTCATAAGCTCAATACGCTCACGGGATACCCGCAAGACGTTATACCGCTGATGTAAGCGTTGCAGTACAGACGCCCGCTTTTCAGTAATCTTTTCCAAATCAAGCAACGATAGCACTTCTTCTTCGCTCATCATGGATAGCTGATTATTTAAGGCTCGCCAACTTAGCTTCTTCATTCTTAATCCTTTCCTTAAGGGCTTTTACTTCTTCAATCGTTCTAGTTAACGCTCTAGCCGCCGTGCCATAGTTACGCACACGAATCACGCTTTCAGCCTGTTTAACCTTCAATTTTGCCTTAAGAGCGAGCAGTCTTTTCACTTTGTAGCCTTTCTATTTCTTTAATTAAGTCGCGGATCATTATTTCAATGTTGGTATCTGGCGCATATTCGCGGATGTCGTCAGCCAATTTCTTTGCTTCGTCTAGTAGTTTCATTTCAATTCCTCCAATGCAATATCACTTAATGCCCGTTTATCTTTAAGGGCGTCCCAAATCCTCAAATCAATCGTTTTGTTGGTTAATAAGAGGTAAACCCATACATCATGCTTTTGACCGCTGCGGTGCAGGCGGCCTACTGTTTGCTCGTACAACTCAAGACTCCAAGGCAGTGATACAAATACCATCTTGCACCCGCCATGCTGAAGGTGTAATCCATGCCCCGCTGATTTAGGGTGGATTAATAACAGCTCGATCTTGCCGTCATTCCAACGCTCAATAGCCTTGGTGTCGTTGATTGTCTGGGCGTGAGGATACCGACGCTTAAGCTCAGCCAACTCCTCGATGTAGTTGTAAACAATGATGGTGTTGGCGTGTTGGTTTTCTTCAAGCAACTCATCCAACATATCAAACTTATGTGTGCTAAACCATATAGGCGTTTTGGTCACGTTCATGCGTCCAGGCGTGTCTGAGGCTGTTGTAGTTGTTTCGTAGACCCAACCACCCGCCATCTGTTGCAACTTGCCCGTAACCACGCCTGCGTTGACTGCGGTGATCTGCACGTCCTTAAACTCAATGACAAAATCCTTCTTCATTTTTTCGTATGGCGCGCGGTCAGCCAATTCACACTTCATCTCAATCGTGTGGCATGGCGGGAGCTTGTCAGCGTATTCGCCTGCGTCCAATAGAAATGTTGCGGGTTTGATACGCTCCATGACTTGCGCCAACGAGCCTACGCGTGGCTCCCACTCGCCAAAATCTTTATTGACTAGGACAAAATATTGCTGCATAAAAGCGCCTTTAGCGCGGCCAAGCAAGTCTTGGTTAATGATCTTGCACTGACCAAAAACATCTTCAAGCCCATTGCTCGTAAACGAGCCTGTAAGCCCCCAACGGATCTTGATGTTGTCGACCACCTTAGCCAACGCTTTAAAGCGTTTGCCTGATGGGTTCTTGAGCTTGGTTAGCTCGTCAAACACAATGCCATCAAAATCTAAGAATTGTTCTGTTAGCCATTCAATGTTGTCGTAGTTCACCACCACCACGTTAGTCTTGCTACGCAGCGCTTTAAGACGTTGGGCAGGCGTTCCTACTGCAACGCTTAGGGATAACCCTGATGCCCATTTGGGTTGTTCTACAGGCCACACGTCAGTGCAGACGCGCTTGGGGGCTAGCACAAGCCATCGTTTAACAAAGCCATAGCGCAACATATCCTGCATAGCTGTAAGCGTTAGCGCTGTCTTTCCTGCGCCTACGGGGGCAAGGATCATGGCGCGATCGTTCTCGTACAAGAAGTCCGCTGCTTTCTCTTGGTAATCACGTAGCTTCATAGTTTGCTAACCGCGTCGATGCCATCACCAATCCATTGCATAACAGGCACTGCCATTGAGTTGCCAAGAGCTTTATATCGTAAGCCTTCAGGTGATGTATCTTTTTTACGCCACGGAATGTTAGTAAAGCCGTCGGGAAAGCCCTGCAAACGCTCGCACTCAGTAGGTGTCAAGCGACGCACTTTGACTGAATCAGCTACAAACGTCTGAGCGTGATGTGATTGAACCGACGGGCGCAACGCTTGTAAAGCAGGCGTTACAGTTAATGGTGTAGCGCTAAACGTATTGGCGCCTGCGTCCTCACGAATAGAATATGCCTCAACAATAGGCACGTTGCCTCCGCCTGTACCCCAACGGCTAGTCACGGTCTGGCAGGTTTCCCCCATCTCTTTGACACGGCTATCGGCAGGGTGGGTTTCGTAGACTTTTTGGACTAAGAAAGTTTCGCTTCCTCCACCGAGGACTCCACCGCTTGCCTTAAGGGTTCCTCCAATATCTCCCTCGCGGTATTGAGCAAGGCTACTTTCAAAGTATGCGGAAGGTTCTTTCCTCTGCGGTGCGCTCGGCGCAGTATCCCGGCGCAAGCTATGTCGCTCAAATAATACTGCGGCGGCAGGTCGCCAATCTCCAAGGTGTCCGACAACAAAGACACGACGGCGTCGCTGTGCCACTCCGCAGTACTGAGCGTCAAGCACTCGGTAGCTGAACCCATACCCGAGTTGAGCCACCGCCCCGAGGAAGGAACCAAAGTCCCGTCCGCCTGAGCTTGACAAGACACCTGGGACGTTTTCCCAGACAAACCAGTTCGGTCTAAAGTGGTCAAGCATTCCGCAATAGACGAGTGCCAAGTTACCACGTGGGTCATCCATTCCTTTGCGGAGCCCTGCGACTGAGAAGGACTGACAGGGGGTTCCTCCAACGAGAAGATCAATTGTTCCATCTAAATTCCACTCCTTATATTTGGTCATGTCACCAAAATTAGTGACGTTGGGATAGTGATGCGCTAATACGGCTGATGGAAACGGCTCAATCTCAGAGAACCCCGCAGGTGTCCAACCTAGATCATGCCAAGCCATCGTGGCTGCTTCGATACCGCTACAAACAGATAAATATTTCAAAATAATGCCTTTCCTAGTAACTTGTACAAGTCTGGTTTAGGTTGACGCGGTTTAATAACAACAGACCAACCCTGTTGGCAAAACGTTAGCGCTTCTTGACGTGTGTTGAACAAACGCAACATAGCGCCTGTTTCGTCTTTAACGATGTATCTCATAGCGCTGCCAACCAATTCATAACATCCTCTTTTGTCCATAAACACGCGTAGTTTTGACACAGCAACTTCATTTCCTCCGCAAATAACTCTTGGAGAGGTGATAAATAGCCCCCCTTAGGGCGTTTGATCTCGACAAACCACGTATCGCCATTAGGCAAACAAGCAATTCGATCAGCAACCCCACGCTGGCTAACAGACTTGAATTTATAAGTCTTGCCGCCAATTGAGCTAACCGCCCAACAAAAATATTTTTCAATTTCTGCTTCTCTTTCAGGTTTATTTTTTGTAATCATGTAAAAAAGTTTAGCACAGATTAAAAAGTTGTGGTAAAGTTTAATCTCAGTCAACTAAAGTAAAGGAATCAAAATGAACGATGTAGTCCAACATTCACGTGTTGTCGGTGGTTCAACTGCCAAACGTGTTATCGGTTGCCCAGGTTCTGTAGCCTTGTGCGCCAAGATGCCTCCAAAGCCTAGCAGCAAATATGCTGATGAAGGCACCCTACTTCATAACGTCATGGACTTGATCCTGACTACAGGTCAAACACCTGAGTCGTTTGCGGGTATGGAATATGAAGGTATCAAATTAACCCAAGAACTTATTGATGAGAAGGTTTACCCTGCTCTTAAAGCATTAGACGAAATTGATCCAAACAAGGAGATGGAGTATGCGACTGAAACAAAAGTGGGCTTCGGAGATTTTCTTCCAGGCGTCTTTGGTAGCACTGATCTTCTTGGCCGTATTGGTCGGCGCGCTTTTATTTTGGATTGGAAATTTGGTAGCGGCGTTGCTGTGGATGCTACCGATAATCCTCAGCTAATGTTCTACGCAGCCGCAGCCATGCGTACCCCTGAGGTGCAATGGGTGTTTGACGAGTGCGACGAGGTTGAGTGCATCATCGTGCAACCGCCATCTGTAAAGCGTTGGGTTACAACAACTAAGCGCATTAAAGCGTTTGAACAAGAGCTAGCGATGGCGGTGAAGGTTAGCCAAATGCCTGACGCGCCATTAAATTCAGGTGAGCATTGCCGTTGGTGCGCTGCCAAGCCAACTTGTCCTAAGATGACAGGCCTTGCTGATCGCACATTACACGCGCAGATTGATATCCTTAACGTAGCTCAAATTGCTGAATATCTCAAAAAAGCCGATATGCTTGAGCAATGGATTGCTGACGTACGTGGGTTAGCGCACCAAGTGTTAGACGCAGGTAAACCTGTGCCAGGCTTCAAACTGGTCGCCAAACGTGCTATTCGCCAATGGGCTGATGAAGATCAGGCATTGGTTGCTATGATGAACGAGGGTATTCCTGAGGACGAGTTGCTTACAACTAAGGTAATATCTCCAGCCCAAGCAGAAAAAGTATTGAAAAAGCATGGCAAGCAATTGCCTGCCAATCAAGTAGTAGCAGTAAGCAGTGGCAGTACGATGGTTGAGGAATCTGATCCAAGACCAGCGGTTTTACAAATCGGGCAGCAACTTACCGCAGCCCTTTCTAAACTTCAATAAGGACTTAAAATCATGTCAAATATCACAACATTCTCCGGTGCAAACCTTCCTTCAGTAAAATCATTAGCAACAGCGTTGCGTACCATTGAAACCGATGTAGGTAGTGCAGGCACTGTCATCATCAAAATGGACAAAACAGGTCATTGGGTATTCGGTGCAGAGCAGACTGAGATCGAAGATGACTCAACTTGGGCAGTTAATCCTTTCTCTTTTGTTCACGGCTATATTGCTTGGGGTGATGGCGAAGTATTGGCTGAGAAGATGGTTAGCGTAAGCCAGCCATTGCCTGAACTCGAAGCAGCGCCTCCTGGTGCTAAAAAGGGTTGGGAAACTCAAGTTGGTATGTCTATGAAGTGCCTCGATGGCGCCGATAAGGATATGGAAGCGCGCTACACCACAACGTCAGTTGGCGGTAAGAAAGCGGTTCAAGCTTTAGCGGTTGCAATTGCTACACAAGTAGAAAAAGATCAGGACAAGCCTGTTCCAGTAGTTGAGTTGGGTAAAGAGCATTACACCCACAAGTCTTATGGCCGTATATTTACCCCAATCTTTAAAGTAATCGATTGGTCTAGTATGGATGGTCAAACTCAAGCAGAAGAAGCGCCAAAAGAAATTGAAGCGCCTGTAGAGGCTGAAGCAGCGCCGGCACGTCGTCGTCGCGGTTAAACGAATAGGGGTGGTTAGGCAGACGTTCGAGGATGTTGCAAGTATGGGTTTTTTCTGCCTTCAACCATACAAGTTATAGCAACCAAATCGACACCCCGACCTATAAAGTACAGTAAAGGACAATAAAGTGAACCCATATTTACAAGAAATTCTTGCTGATTTTTCTACGCGGATAGCAAAGTTAGAAAAACAAAATGCTTGGCAGAATGAAATTATTGATGAGTTACGTATGAAGCTAATAAATGCGTTATTTGATGTTGAATACGCAAACATGACAATACGCAATTTACAGTCCGAAAGTGATGACGAATGAGCATCCTTTGGTTAGATTTTGAAACACGATCACGCTGTGATTTACCCAGTCGTGGCGTGTATAACTACGCGCAAGACGCAAGTACGCAGGTGCTTTGTATGTCTTATGCGTTTGATGATGAGGACGTCGTTACTTGGACGCCTGATCAGCCATTTCCTGAAAAGGTAGCTAATTTTGAAGGTCAGATTCGGGCGCACAACGCTGCATTTGAGAGGCTGATCTTCTGGTATGTCCTTGCGATGGACAAAGGTATCCCAGAACTAAAGCTAGAACAGTTCTATTGTACCGCGGCGCAGGCTCGTGCCAACTGCGCGCCAGGAAGCCTTGAGGACGTTGGACGTTTTGCATCCACCAATATGCGTAAGGATCACCGCGGTAACCAACTGATCCGCTTGCTATCCATTCCTAAGGCTGACGGCACGTTCAACGACGACCCAACGCTGATGGCTGAAATGATCGCTTATTGTGAGCAAGACGTACGCGCCATGAGAGCGATTAGCCAAGCGTTGCGTGATCTGTCAGATGAAGAATTGGCAGATTACCACGTCAACGAGCGCATCAATGACCGCGGTGTATTGCTTGATAAGCCACTGTGCGAGGCCGCAGTGCGCTATGCTAGCGATGAATTACAAGAGATTGAGCAAATCGTTGCTGAAGTGACCGAGGGTGAGATTACCTCGGTTCGCAGCCCTAAGATGCGTGAGTGGGTCTTAGCGCGTGTCGGCGATGACGCTAAAAAACTAATGGAAGTTTACAAAGATGGCGACAAGAAATATTCGATCGACAAGTCAGTTCGAGCTAACTTACTTATTCTTGCTGAAGAAAACCCCGACCAAATACCGCCGGAAGTTGCTGATGTTATCCAATGTGCGGACGACCTATGGGCGTCTAGTGTTGCGAAGTTCAAACGATTAAAGGAATTAGCTGATGAAGAAGATAACCGAGTTCGTGGTGCGTTTGTGTTCGCGGGTGGCTCA
>Ga0181344_1000257_pt1 | contig 21641 bp, 21 predicted proteins | sample Su13VDMLBDD_FD_130098 | JGI IMG/M metagenome (GOLD analysis project Ga0181344, IMG submission 130098) | Freshwater viral communities from Lake Michigan, USA - Su13.VD.MLB.D.D | ecosystem: Environmental > Aquatic > Freshwater > Lake | place: USA: Michigan | collected 2013-07-15
ACAATGGATAGAGAACATGCAATATACTATTTGGTTGAGTCAGTAAAGGCGGCACATAACAGAGGATCCTTCTCTATTGGAGAAAGTGAAGTAATATCAAAATCAATTAGAATTTTATCTAGAAACGAATCTGTGGGTGAATAACATTAAGTGTAGGTGATAAATACAAAGTGTTATAATACCCCATGTTTCCATCCAAAACAACCCAAAAAATAAACCAACTATTAATGAAAAAAGATATATTAATAAATAATATCTAAATCTTTTTAAATTAAAAATTGGATACAAACAGGTTATAAAAAAAAGTATTGCAACAATATCGTGAAATGTTTTATATTCTGTTGTTGGGAATGCGGTTAATAATAATAATGAAACTGCTGGTATTCTCCATTTTGGTAGATCGAAAAAAAAATAACTTACCATCGCATTTGTTATAATAAATAATGGTTGTAAAATAGTATCCCAAGATGAAGATATTGACGGTATGTTTCCACAAACAGAATATATTATAAAAGGTTGTAATATGGCGACAAATACCACAAACAACCTTTTATAAAAATCAAAATCTAATTTCATCTAAGTATTTTTTTCATTGTCCCGTCTTCATACACCTCAAAAATAAATCCTTTTGTTTCTGAATTAACTTCTTGCCCAAGTAAATTAATATATTTTATAACTTTTTTAAATGATCTTGTATTATCTAAAACAATCGGCCCATAAATTTTATATTGACCATCATAATCTACTTGAACTAATCTATAATAGTGAATCACAAAATCTTTAAACAGGTCTAAATAACTATAATTTATTACAATTGTGCTGTTACCTGATGCGAACTTTGATCCTACATAGTCCCAATTCTCACCGTCAACACTTCTTTCTATTTTAAAATAATCTGAATTATGTTCTGAAGCGGTTGACCATCTTAATGAATTAAAAGAAGGATATTCATACCCTTCAAAATAAATTAATTCTACAGGTAAAACACCATCCACTTGTATTAATAAATTTTTGTTTACACTGTTACAACCATTTGTTACAGTAACAATTATTTCACCATCTGTTGTTGTTAATGGCCATGTCACACTTGCAGTATTTGTGTTAGATATATTTGTAACCCAACTTGATAAACTACTTTCTCTATAGTCCCATTGATATGTTGTGGCATTTGGATCAGATGGGATTGAGTAGTTTTCTGTTGTCCCCGCAATTATGTTTGCATTACCTGTTATAGATGAAATTGTTGCTACAGTAGGATTAACAGTAATAGTACCATTTGAAGTTACTGTTCCACAACCACCTGTAAGGGTTACAACATAATTAAATGTCCCCGAAACTGATGGAGTTCCTGTAAGTGTTACAACATTATTACTCCAACTTCCCGATACTCCTGTAGGTAATCCTGAAAAAGTAGAACCTGTCGCACCTTTTGTGTTGTAACTAATATTTGTTATTGACGTATTTTGACAAACAGTTTGATTGTCGGTACCTGTCACTGAAGAAAGTGTTGAGGTATTATTAACAGTATTTAAATATATCGTAAATGTTCCAGGAGTGTCATACGATACATTTGTAAAAATTCTTAAACGATACGTAGTGTTCATTAAAAGTCCTGTTATATTTGTTGGGTTTGGAGTAATTATATTAAAATCACAATTTGTATTAAGTCCCGTGGCCAATGTACCACAAGTTGTATATACCGCAACACCTATCCATGTTGCGGTCCCTAATGACGCATAAAGATTAATTTCAGTGTTATTACCGGTATTAAAATAATACCAAACATCTCTAATAGTTCCTGTAAGATCACAAGATGGGTTAGGTAACCCATCAGTTGTAATAGAACCAATCGTTGTTCCGTTTGTTCCTGTTGTTCCTCCAGGACATTGTAAAGATAATAGTGTTGCGTTAGTACAAGCATCATTTGATGGTACAGCAGGTGGAGTCCACACAAATATTAATCCTGAAGTGGGAAAACAACTACCATTAGAAGTGAATCTAACGGTATTTGCCGTAGAGGTCCCCGCAACAGTTCCATCACCAGGTAATACTGATCCCCAATTTGGGGAGTTATCAGGTGCTGAACCTGTTAGTCTTCTATTGTTAAAATCTGTATTAACAGACCCTCTTAAACCAACCATTGGTTGGTATGTTGTTGAGCCCGCTATGGTTGTCATATTACCATAAATTACACGAACAACTCTTGTTGTTTTATTAACTCTTATTTGAAACGAGAACCTCTCAACAGAGCTTTGTAGATACCTTGCGGCATTTTGCCACTGAAATATAACTTCAGTTCCGTCATCTTGCCATCTTCTTTCATATACTTGAGACGCTAATGCAGTACTTCTTAAATCCATATTCATTCCACAAATTATTCCCGACGCAGTTGCGGTTGATGATATAGCTCCTGTGGTACCATTACCTGTTGTAGTAGTTCCAGGATTTAAATAAACCGCCCCATCTGCGGTCATGTTAACAGATGTTATAGTTGTGCCATTAAAAATAAATTGAGATCCTACAGGTAGAGTAAAATAACTACCATCTGTATCATAAGCAGTAACACCCCCTGTTGTTGTAACTAATTGCGTTCCACCAACAATAGATGTATATGTTCCTGTACTCTCACTAAATGTATAAAATTTTACTTGGGTATATCCTATAAATGAATACATTAAAAACAACAAAATTGATAAATATTTTTTCATAAAAATGTCTTTTAACAATAAATACTTATTCATTTAAAAGTTATCAATCAAACATTAAAACAACTGAACAAATTATGGTTTGTAATTAGCATATAATAAAAAAGGAGACAATTTCTTGTCTCCTTTCTCTTATTCAGTTTAATTGATTATCTCAATTCTCTCAAGTCAAATGTTCTAACTCCATCAACTGTGACTCTTGCGTAGAAACGGTTGTTAACCATTTTCTTAGCGTATCTTGTCATAATACCTTTGATAGGCGTAAAGTTGAATGGGTTGTACATTGTAGGTGTTAATTGTAGAGGTACGTACGGTGCGTAGATGTAACCTGTGTCTAACAATGATGTTCCTTTGTGTCCGATCAAAATTTGATTTGGTGGGAAGTAAGGATCACGGTAAACTTGGTAACGTCCTGACAAAGTACCAACTCTTTCAATACCCATGTTGTACTGATCTTGCTCAGGAGATGCGTTAGATACGTGGAAGTATTCTAAGTCATCAAAGATAGCAGATACTTCAGAAGAAACAACGATCCAGTTAGCACCACCTCTTAAAGTTGATTTGTGGATTTGAGCCGACAATTGGTTAATTGCAGTGATCAAAGTTTGGTTCCAATCTTTTTGAGTGTAAGAAGTTGTTTTATCAAGTCTTCTCCATCCGTTGTAATCCCAACGTAGATTCCAAGCCGCTCCTTTTCTAAGGTCTCTCAAGATTTCTCTATCGATTTCAGCTGCCACTTGTTCAGACAATAAAGCCGTTAATTCAGCTTCAGCGTCGATGTTGTGGAATGCCGCAACGTCTTGTGCTAATTCAGGTGACCATTGTGCTCTTAGTTTTCTTTCTGTAACAGATACAGTAACTGACTCAAGGTCAAAAGAAACTTCACCAATTTGATCTTCAAATTCTAAGTTTTTATATCTTCTATAAACCACTTGGAATGGAGAAGATCCCAATACAGCAATATTTGTACCAATACCATCAATAGTTGTACCTGTGTAACCATCTAAAGTGGTTGCTCCACAATCAGTACATGCTGGACATGATAAATCAACTTCTAAAAAGATACATCCGTCTTGACTACAAATGTTATTGTAAGAACCTCCATTACCTGTTGAAGGCCAAGTAGTTTGTGTTGTAGTTGAGGTAGGTTGTACAATTCCTTTACCGTAGATTTGAGTTACAACTCTAAACAATAGAGGAGCTGTAAAAGTTGTATTACCTATAGGGTCTAAATTGTTACATTCAGTACCGGCAGATAATTGAGTTAAATCGGCAGTAATTTTAAGATCTGATAAGAAAGTTTCACTATCAATTTCGTTACCATCAGGTCCGATTAATTTACCAACACCAGCATTATTAAATCCACAAAGTTTGATGATCATTTTTCTAACGTTTTCACCATCAAATTCGTCACTTGCCACCTCTAAAGAAGAACCTGACCATACCATAGCGATAGCTGGTTGTGTTACTGCCGTCCATTGACCTTTAGAGTAGTCAAATAATCCTGGAGGATCTAATCCTGCCTCAGGACCTTCATAGAATAAATCATAAAGATTTTTTGCGTATGGATAGTTATTACCTGGACCAGTATATCCTGGGTATCCTGCTCCAACACCGTCAGTACCTGGATTGTTAGGTGAACCAACCGGTGAATAGTGGATACCTTCGTTGTCTGCAACAACGTCATTTTGATATCCTTGGATACGAGGTACAAAGTAGAACAATTTACCAATAGGTAAGTTCATTGCTTGTACTGATACGATATCATTTGCCAACAATTTAGAGAAAACTCTTCTTACGATAGGGAAAACAACTGTTTCGAACGCTCCGTTAGAAGTTTCAGAAGTTGCTTCGTTAATCAAGAAAGAAGCTTGGTTTTCATATAACTGTGCTACATTCTCTTTTAGGTGGCCTTTAAGACCTTCAAGGAACCCTAATCTGTCCCATTTGTTAATTGTATCTTCTTTGATAACTTTAAGGTGCTTAAGACCTATGTTACCTACAAGACCTGATTCTAATAATGCTCCCATTTTAATTTTTTTTTAGCTTTATTTTTTATTTATGTATATTATAAATATACGTTTATTTTAAAAAGTTTATTTTATCTTACCCATTAAGTCTTTCATTCTTAAAAATTGCGGATTTTCATAAGTTTTAGATTCAATTAGATTAACCGCAGATCCCGTTGAAGGTGATTTCATAACAGTTCTATTAATTGATTCATTAATACTTTTATCCGATAATGAATTGTTTGATAATTCATTTTTAAGAATTTGATAAAGATTTTTGGATTCTTTCAAAGATTCAACGTTATCGAATCTTCTTAATACGTTTATTTTTTCTTGTTTAGTGGTTGAGTGTTCTGTAAACAATCTTGTGGCGTATGCCAAGTTTGAATTAAATACCGCAACTTCGTTCAATTTTGTTCTAAATAGATCTAAAGCCTTTCTGTATTCTTCATTTTTTTCTCTTAAAATTTCTACTTCTTCATTAATTGCAGTATTATTTTTAGAGTGTGCTCTTGGTTTTGGTAAACCACCTTTTCTAAAGTTAGACCCACTACCTAATGTTCTTGTGGCCTCTTTAGTTTCAGATTTTTTTGCTCCTTTAATTTTGTTTACAATTTTCATTACAATTTCTGAATTAGGATCTTCGTTATCAAAATCAAAATTAGCTTTACCTGATTTACCATAACGTTTAGAACCTTCTTTCATTTTTGTATTGAAACCACCTTCTTGGTTTGGTTTTTTACTATATTTGAATTTAGAAGCACTTCCGGTTTTTTGTTTAGCTTCTGTCATAGAAACCTGACTTCTTTTTTTCAAACTGTCCCAATTTTCTACTTCATCAAGATCATCATAACTCATATCTTCATAAGTCATCATATCTTCATCAAGATCATCATAACTCATATCTTCATAAGTCATCATATCTTCATCAAGATCATCATAACTCATATCTTCATAAGTCATCATATCTTCACCTAAACCATAATCGCCAGATCCACCATCAACCTCAAGTTCATATAATGTTTCGTCATCACCAATCTCATTTAAATAGTCTTCTTCAGACTCATTAAGTTTGATAATATATTCTGTATCATTTTCATCATCTTTAAGGTTAAAATAATCCCCAACCTTTTCAATTGAGACTTTATCATTTTTACCCATTTTAGAAAACACAACAGCAACGTCTTCATCACTTGCTCCTCTCATGTCAATAGTTTCCTCTTCATCTTCATCGTCCATGTCAGTATCAACAACATCCATGTCTTCATCTTCATCATCCATGTCAGTATCAACAACATCCATGTCTTCATCATCCATGTCAGTATCAACAACATCCATATCATCATCTTCATCGTCTAATCCGGCAAAGATGTCATCATCCTCATCGTCTTCAACGTCTTCTTCTCCTTCAGGCGATTCTAAATCAACCTCTTCTTCATCGTCAGTTTCAACCTCATCTTGTTCTTTCAGAGATTCTTTTACCAAAGAATTGATTTCTTGCTTCATTGTCGACGCAAGTATTCCTTTTGCATTTTCTTTAAGAGCGTCCTCCAAATTTTTCATTTGTATAACTGCCTCTTCTACTACTGTTTTTTTATTCATTTATAGTTTGTTTATCAAATAAATATTAAGACTTTATAAAAAAATCATTTTTTTTATTTTTAAGCATAAAAAAAGGGAGAAAAGTTTAACTAATCTCCCTTTTAATATTGTGTATTATTTTTTTTATTCTATAACCTCATCAATCTTACTTTCCGTAATTGAGGTTATTCTCCAATCCATTGTGTAATTTTCGTAAACTTTAGTTACTTTAGCTTCTACATCTGTAGGTGTATAACCTAAAACTAATTTTTCTTCTTTTACTTTTTTTACTTTTCCCGATTCACTATCTAATAAATCAGATGTAATTTTTGCTACAAAATATTTTTCTCCTTGTTCCATAATTATTTTTTATTTTAAATAATCGGACAATCTTTTCATTAAGTCAAGAGATTTGTTACCTGTATCGCCAATATTTCTTTCTACCGCAATTCTTTTATCTTCTTCTAAATTCTCATCAAATTTAGTTCTATCATTCTTATCTAAGAAAAGATACGCTCCAGGAGTTGACGGTGAAGAAACAAGATCAAAGCAAATTAATTCAAAATCGTCTTGAACTTCGTTTTGTTCTCCGACTTTTTTTAACGAACCAACACCTCTAGAAGATATACCTAAAGTAACACCTTGTCTTAAGTAGTTAGCCGCCATATCACCTTTTGTGGATACAATCCCTCTTTCGTGAAATCCAGGACTTGTAAGTAATTTTAATTTACCTAAAAGTACAGGTCCGTCCCACCATACCTCAGTTATTATATGAGACACTCTATCAAGATCTATAAGTGAAGATTCAGGGTGATTAAGTTCTGACAGAGAAGTTCCCTTCTCAATCATTTTTTTATAATTTTCGGCTTCTCTTTTTAATACTTTTTCTGGATATATTCTACCATTTCTATTTGGTGTATTGTATTTTTGCAAAACCGCATAAAATTCAAATGGTTTTGAATGATCTAAAAATGTTTTAGATTCCATTATGTAGTGATTACTTTCTGTTTTTGGGTTGATATACCCAGCGTCGTATTCAATAAGGATTCCTTTACCGGTTTCGTTTGGTCCTAAAATTTTCATATTTAAATTTTATTATAAATATTAAACTTTTTCGGTTTTTACCTTTATTGGTTTAGAATTTCCATTTTTAGTTAAATAACATTTAAAATATTCATTTTTATTTAGAACATCATCATATATGTTTTTAATTAAAGATTTTAGTGATTTTTTTAATTTTGGTGACTTAAAGTCCATTTCTTCTATTAGATAAAGATTTATTTCTAAATTCATAAATGATTTCTTTTTTAGTTGTAATCCGCTTGTTCTAAGATCTAAATCAACAATAAATTTATCGTCAAATATTGTTTTGTCTAAATTTTGGTATATTGAATGTTTAATAGACCTGTTCATGTTTAATACCACCCTCGTCCAATTTTCAGAATCTATTTTCGGCTCAACCCAAGTTTGTAAATTTAAATAAAGTGATTTAAATTCTTTTGAATCAACTGTCCCATAAGTTATCTTTGATGTTCTAAATCCATTGATTTTTGCCGTTTTTCCTTTTTTCATATTTTTTTTTCATACTGATGTAGTTTATTTTTATTAAATTTACTTAAATTTGTTATATATATCAATATAAATAAAACTTATAAAAAATTTATGTTAATAGTAAAAGTTAAAAAAGGAGATATAGAAAGATCTTTAAAAGAATTAAAAAGTAAGGTAATTAAAACAAGACAAAATAGTTTTTTAAATGACCTAAAAGAGTATAAAAAAAAATCTGTCATTAAAAGACAGATTTTAAATAAGGCAAAATACCGACAAAAAAAGTTTAATAATAATATTTAAAGACTCTCGTTTAAGTTTTTTAATTTAATATATGAAATTTTATTAAAAGTTTCATTTTTAACTTTTTCTATTGTTTCTAATATTGTTCTCTTAACTTCACTATCTGACTCAGATAATAAAATATTGTCAAGTCTTTTTAATGTATTTTCTTTAATAAAATCAAACTTAACATTAAGTTTATTTTCATCCTCTTTTATAATTGTCATTAACTCTTTTTTTTCTGATTCACTAATATTTGATAAAAATTCATTTACTGTTTTATTAGCAACATCCACCATATCTTTTAAAGGAACATTAATTATTTTTCCACTCTCCGAAATAACCTCCACAGACTTTAAGGATTCTACAATTTTTTTTCTACTTTGTATTTTATTTTCTAACATAACGATATTATTAGAAAATAGATTATCAATCTCTTCGTAGTTATTTTTTGTTGTTACATTATTAACCCATATTCTAATTTCCTCTAAATTTTTTTTAGAAATTTTGTTAACAACATTTTCATATATTGTTATAGATTCATTAATAAATTCATTTGCAACAGATTCGGACAAACCTTTTTTTGAAGATAGTTCATCATATAAATAATAAAGTTTGCTTATATTTTTATTATTTTTAACTAACTCGTTAAATATAAAAATATTATCTTTAAATGTGTTTTTATTATATGATTCTATTAAACACTTCTCTATTTTAGATTTTAATACACCAAATTTCATAATTTTTTTTTTATTATAAATATTAACTGTTTAGTAATTTATCTAATTCGTCCTCCATATCCCCCAAAGAATTTGACGCTTTTGATAAATCAATGTATTCATCTCCCATTAAATCGTCACTTTCCAATAGTAGATTTAAATTATCTTTTCTTATACTTTCAGGAATTGGTGGACCTCCTCCTTCAGCGCCCCCACCTCCAGGTGGCGGTGGTGGAGCTCCCGCTGGCGGTGGTGGAGCTCCTGCCCCTCCTTCTGCCGGAGCAACTCCTGCGGTTTGAGTACCTCCTGTTTGGGTTTTATATAATCTATCCACGGTATCAAAGAAACCTGTATGTGTTATAATTGTTGGGGTATTAGCCAATTCAGCGGCAACCGCTCTTTCTAATCTTATTTGTTGTAACTCATTTTTAATTTCTTCATCTGAGAAACCAAATATATGTTTTTTGGCCCAAGTTGCAGATGTTGGTTGTAATGAGTTTGGTATTTCAGTTACCATATCTTTATATAATAAAACTTTTTCCTTCCAAACCTCAACCATTAATAGATCCGCCTGTTTAGATGGATTTGTAAGACCTAATGTGAAATTTTGTAATTCATCCTCAAAACCTAATAAGAATAAATGAATTATTGCTATTTTATTTAATTCTGCAATTACACTTTTTTGTATTTTATGTATTGTTCTTGCAAATCTAATATCAAGTAATGAAAGATTTTTACCATCACCAACAGGTTCTTCAAACCCTAAATAAGCTTTAGGTATTCTTAATGCGGTTAAAAGTTTCTTTTGAATATACTCAATATCGGCAATTTCTGACAAGTTTGCAGCTCCCGCTAAAGTCTCTATTGGCATTGTTTGTTGAGCATCTCTAACAGGAATAAAATAATCTTGGTCAACCGCCATTTGATTAAATCTTAAATCTACGTTACCAGTTTTAGAATCAACCACTTGATCTCTTTTAAATTTATTTGCAACTCTTTGTACATAAGCCTCAACATCTTTGTCATCCATGTTACCAACATAAACTTTAAATACACGTCTTTCAGGAGCTCTCGATGTTCTATAAATTAACATCGCATCTTCAGCCAAAACTAATTGTTTCCAAATACGTCTTGCTTTTTCTAACATTGATGTTCCGTATGGTAATTTTCTGTCATCACCTAATAATCTAAAATGAGCAACTTCCCAAGTGTTAAATTCTAAATCTTTATTTTTCCAAACAAACCTTAAATTTTTTTCTTTTGTGGAAGGTGTGGTATTAGTTGATCTTGTTTCCGCCCCACGCTCCAATCTTTCAATTTCAATGTTTGGTAATTGCATACAACTTGTTACCCCTTTTTCTGGGTCAAGTTTTAAATAAACAAAATTATCACCGTATTTACACATATTTCTAACCCACATTTGTAAGTTAGTATTAACATCCAAATTGTTATTAAACAAATCAACTAATATACTTTTTATTCTTTTTGATTCTGAATAAACTTGTAAAATATAACCATCTTGATTTGAGGTAGTTGATTCTTCGGCATATATATCTAAAGCTGTTGATATCTCTGGGGTGTATTCCATTGACTCATAATCATAAAAGGCGGATATTCTATTTGGTTCGTAATAAACCGCCTGACTATATAGGTTATTCTCAATTTTTTTCCAATTGTCATTTAAAAATAAAGATTGTTGTATTTCTAATTTTTCTTTTTCGTATTGGGCTTTATCTGTTGTTTTTAAAATTTCTTTTTTATCAAATTTATAAACAGGATCATCCATACCTAATAATGAATTAGGTCCAAAGGTTTTGGATAATCTTTGCCAAATAGTTAGTTCTTTTTGATTTTGTTCCATGTTTAAAATTTAACTTATATTTTTTTAATATAAAGTTTATTGTGTTATATAATATATATACCCTATCATTTTATGGTGGTTGTTGTGGTTATATTTGTTTGATTAATGTCGTATTGACTTTTTTTTCTAAATGTTGGTTCTATTACTTTAACCGCAAAAATACCTTCTCCGGTGACAACCATATTTGATCCACCTACTATTTTACCACTTTTTTTACGTCTTATACTACCCATAACTATAAATATTATCTACCACCGAATAACCAATTATATTTAATATAATCATCTTTAGTTACAGAATTTATTTCTCTACCATAATGATCTCTTTTAACATTTAGGTTAGGTAAAACAGGATTAAAATGGGCTTCTCTTGCAACAGATTCATTTGACGTAACCGTCCAAGACTCTAACATTATTTTTGCTTGTTCAGCCACTTTTTCTAACTTAGAAAATGAAGATTCCCCAACGTATATTGCCATAGACATACCCATTATTAAATCATCATGTTGTCCTCTTTGATGGTCAGGTCTACCGTTTATGTAGATAAAAGTGTTCATTTCATTATATAATCTAACACTTTTTATTTTAAATTTATGTCTTACCGCCTCCTCAAATGCCGCAACTATCTGAACTCTTTTATTATTAAAGTTAATTCCGGGTATTTTATCCGCTGCCTTTGTTGTATTTGACCATATACTTGTGGTATCGACCCCGTCAACGTATAGGCTTTTATAACCCAATTCTTGTAATTTTCTAACTGTTGTAATACCCATACCACCAGTGATATCAACAACAATAAACGCGGAATACATTATTCCCCATTTGTATGCAATTTCGGCTAAAGCGTCTGGCGGAATTTTACCAACATATTCAAAGACTTGTTCCCTATCATCAAAATCAATAATTTGTATTGAACTAAAATCTTCACTATCCCCTCTTGACACATCAACACCCATTATGTACTTATGTCCTGGTATTGGGTCTTTCCACAACCATAATGAATTCCCCATCATCTTACCTTGTGGTTCACATAAAGTATTATTTTTAATTTCCTCTAATTGTTTATTATCAAATACATTATCTCCTGAACCTAAAAATTCACAATTTAATTCTTGGTTAATTTTTCTTTTATCATATTTTAATTTCTTAACCATTTTTTCATACCAAGTTGAACATGGTTTGAATCCATCTTTAAAATATTTTGAAACTTCCTCGTAATTCCTTTCGTAAGGATCAATATGTGCAAATGACACATGTTTTGATTCGTCCTGTTGGTCTTTATTTAAAAGATAATGTACTAAATCATCTGTTGGTACCAAGAATAAATCTTTTGCGTATCTTGGGTCTCTCCACCAAAACATTTCAGAAATCTTAAAATTATTAAATCCTTTTAATGCTTGATCATATATTTCATAATATATTGGGTCATAACCATTTGGTGTTGATACAACTATAACTTTACCTCCCGTAGAAAGTGAAGCCATACAAGCCGCCCAAAAATCGCTATCCGCCTCAATAAACGCGGCCTCATCAAACACAAGTATTGTTGGTGTAAAACCACGTAAGGCATCTTTTGATGTTGCAACCGCCTTAACCTCACTACCATTTGTTAATTTGTAATGTTTTTGCGAATTTTTATCAACCGAAAATCCTGCACCAACCCATGAAGGCCATTGATCAACAAAGGATCTAATTTTGTTAGCCATCTCCATTGATGTGTCAAGTTTGTTTGCAATTATTAATATTTTTTCGGGTTGATTTTTTTTGGCAAATACTAACCTTTTTGATACCCAAGCGGCGGTTACTGTAGATACTCCGGCCTGTCTATATTTTAATGCAATATTTTCTTCATAATCCTCGTAATCTTTTAATAACGATACTTGATCTGGAAATAACTGTAATGGGACGTATTTTGATACTGTATTATCATAGGTTTGTAGATATGTTTTTAATGCGTATTCAGTATCTTTCATACACCTAACATATTCTAACATTATTTGTTCTTTAGTTAAACTCATAAAGTTTTTTATAATAAATACCTACACAAAGTATTATTATAAAAAAACCCACCTTTTGGGTGGGTTTCATTTTATTTAATGTTATTAATATGAAAAATCATCTTCTTCATCATAATCATACTCATCATCATCGTCATCCCCACCCTTAAATTTTTCATATTCTTTTTTAGCCTTTTCAAAAACTTCTCTAAATTCTTTAACCGCCTTTAAATTGTCTTCTTTTTTATTTGACACAACATTTGCAATAATTTGTTTTAAAAATCTTTCTGCGGGAATCTCATATAAGTTTTTTTCAAAAAACGGCATATAAATACGTCCAGAAGGTTCTAAAACTAATTCATCGGGTAACATTGTTCTTATTTTTCTTGCTAATTCAGCACCAACTCTAAAATTCATTGGTTCATTTTCCATTGTATCTGTTTGGGAAATAACTTGTCTTGCCATTTCAGGATCCATTCCTTTCCATTGTTGTCTTGTGGTTACCATACTAAACGCCTTTCCTACCTCATGTAGTAGAATAGGGAATATTAAACCATTTGCAAACCAAGTATCTTTTTCTTCAGATTCACCACCTTGATCTTCATCATCATCATTTGGTTCAGGTGCCTTACCCGCAGATCCTGCGGCATTACCGCCTAACATTTCAATTAGTTGTTGGTTTGTAAAATACATCAAATCATTAGCTCCCATTATTTTATTATATAAAGGATATAATGAAGGATCAATTGCGTCTAACCTATCTTTATATGCTTGGTAACCATATTGGCCTCTTTTCGCCTTACCCATAACATAGGCATTTATAATATTTCTTTTTTCAATCTCTAATTGTTTTTGCTCTTCAGGAGTTAACTCATCAATATCAAATGAAAAATTAGCAGGTATTGGTAATTTTTTATTTTCTTTTGCTTTCATCTGAAAAATAGATGGGTCTATAGATTGTTCACCAAGAAAGGTTAACATATTTAATAGTTCAAATTCATAGATTGTTCCTCCATCACGAGATTTTCTTTTCTTAATAGAACCATCTCTCAACGCCTGTTCCATTGTAGTATCGTAAGGCATCCACCCTTCTTCTTTTGCCCCAATTTCAACCGCAAGATCTCTAAGTTTTTCTCTATGTCTTGGTTCTGTCATCATGGCTTGTCTAACTGCCATCATTTGTTCCATTTGAATTGCGGATATAACCGATGGTTCTGTTATGTTTCTTTCTGTTCCAAAATATCTTTTTACATAATCAACAATTTCTTTAAATCTGTCACCAGACAATCTCTCAACATCTGAAACACCACCCGCAAATCCTCTATTCTTTGCATAAATATTTTCAGGATCCTCAATCTTTTGTTGTACTCTTGGGTCCATCCTTTCAGGATAGTCACCATAATCAACAGGAGCCTCTTTAACTATTCTTCTTATTAATCTTTCAAGTTCTTTATGTCCCATTATTAAAAATTTAATACGTTCATTATTGCGTCAATGAAATTACTTTGTTGTTTTTCCATTTTAGCTTTTGGTTTTTCCTCCACATCAGGATTAGGATCCCTAAAAGGATTTCCTTTTCTTCTTGTTGGTGTTTTTGTTTTTTCTCTTTCTTTAGTTCTTTCTTTTTCTTTTGTTCCAGCTTTTGGTTGTTCCTCAACACCGGGATTTGGATCTCTAAATGGATTATCTTTTTTTCTATCCTTTTCTTTAGTTCTATCTTTTTCTCTAGTTCTTTCTTTTTCTTTTGTGTCTTCACCTAAAGAAAAAATATTTGATATTGGTTTTTTCATTCTTTTCATTTCAATTCCCGATTCGTCAGAAAACATAGACATTTTTTTTGGGTTTTTCAAAATCATAGAATTAAATTTATTGGATTTTTCCGATATAGTTTTTAACATATTACCTTTAGTAAAAGTTGGGTTGATGTGTTCATCCAGTATATCTAAGATTTTATCTTCTAAGAATCTTTCTAAATTTTCATTTGTTTTTTTAACCGTTTTTTTTGGGTGTTTTTTATCTGGCATTTTTTTATAATCTTTTTTAGATGTACTATCAGAAAATTCTTTAGCCATCTTACACCATTTTTCTTTTGTTTTACCGGTACTGCTTTTACATTTTGACCAAAATAAACCTTGTTGTGCCTTTGATTCAAATTTTTCTTTCATTTCAGATTCAAACATTCCCATCCCATCTTCAGTTGCGTCAGGATCGTTTACAAAATCTACCGTATCATCCTCACTCATTTCACCTTCTAACGTAACATCAACACTACCATCAGCATTTAATTTGAATGCCCTTCCTCCTGGTAATGACTCTCCTTTTGTTTTGGCGTTAGAAACTTCAGAAGAACTAAATCTTCTTATTTTAGTTTGTATATCTTGAGCCTCTTTATTTTCTTCCTTTTTGGAAAATTTCTCGGACAAAACTTTAATTTGATTATCATTTAAACCACTTATTGTGTTAAATGATAAACCATTTTCAAGTAAGGTTAAAATATGATTTTTAGTTCTCATACACTATTTTTTTTTCAAATTCAAGAACGATATCACGTTCATATAATTTATCTTTTACATCTTGCTCCGTGTCCCCAAACTTGAAGACCAATCTTTTAGTTATTGAAAAATCTATCTCATTTGTCTCTTTTTCCCAACCTAAAGAAAGTACTCCGTCCATAGCATCGATCATTGAGAATACATCGGAGTTTTGTACTAACTCTAAAATTACTTCTCCGTTTATTAATGTCCCCACTTTTTTAACGTATTCAAAGTCAGGAGATGATGGATAACCATTTGACGGTTTTGATTCCCAATTTTCACCCCAAACGTCTAAAGTATCTGAAAATATAAATTCATAAATGTTGTCTCCTTTATAATTTGGGCCCATCCCATTTATGTAAATTAGATACATCATAATACTCTTTTTCCGTTAGCTGATATTTTAAATTCGTTTAACCCAACTTTAAATAATAAATTCTTTTTGTTTGTTGAACCTATTAAAGACGCTTTTGGATTTTTTTCTAAAAATTTTAAAGCCGCTCTTTCTTGTGAAATAGTACTTGATAATCTTTTAATTTCCATTTCATTAATCATAACATTTTCTTTTAAAAGATTTTCATTTAATCTTTTTTTATTGTTTAATGATTTTTTTTCGTCTTCTGTAATTGAAAAGTATTTACCAATTATTTTATCTACTTTAGATTCTGAAAACATATTATCAGTTCTTGTACCTAAAGGTCCTACTTGTATTCTATTTCTATTTCTATATCCATATTCAGTTACTTCCCCTTCGTCTCCTCCGGCTAAATCTGCTAATGGGTCTTCTTCTTTTGGGGTTTCTTCGTCACCTTCGTCCTCATCTCCTAATCCTTCATCTCCTTCTTCGTCACCCTCTTCATTTTCTTCATCACCCTCCAAACGGTCTATAATTTCTTCAACATCATCATCATCTAAAACTGAAATGTCTAATGAGGATATAATAGAATTTAAAATATATTTAACATCGTCAGAGTCCATTTCCTCATTATTAAGATATTTTCTTATTTTTTGTGATAATTTACCTGTTAATTTTTGAATTAATTTAAAAGATACACCACCTTTTTCTGTCCCTTTACTTTCTTCTTCATCTCCTGTTGGCATTTCTTCATCTCCTGTTGGCATTTCTTCATCACCTGTTGGCATTTCTTCATCACCAGCAGGTGGCGTTTCTTCTCCCCCTCCCATTAGATCGTCAAGAGAGTCTCCACCTTCCGCCGAAGGATCAGCTGCGGGTTCTGTTGCGGGTGCCGGAGCGGGTTCTGTTGCGGGTGCCGGAGCGGGTTCAGGTAAGGTAGGGGCCTCTTCAGGTGCCACATCAGCTTTTGGTTTTGGTACTTTTAATTTAAACTTTTTTTGTTCGGAAAATAAATTGGTACCTTCATCATTATTATATAATGTATTAAATTCTTTAGCCATTAAATTAAATTTTTTTAAGGCCTCAGAATATGATCTATAATACCTTCTATTTTTCATAGGCTCAATATAATCAGAATAAGATTCTGTTATATTTCTTTTTATAATATAACCTTGTCTTTCTTTAACAATTTCGTATGAATTTCCATCAGCCAAAGGTAATCTATATTCAGTTGATTTTAATACAATATCTTTATTAGGTAATGAATGATTGTAGTTAGCAATTTCCATAATTCTACGAATTTTATCCATTCCACCTAATTTTTCGCTTCCAATAGGTTTTAATCCTCCCATAGTATATTTTTTTTGATTAAATTATTTTATTAAATAAATATATCGATCTTTACTATTATTTTAATTTTGATTTATTTATTGGTTCATTGATAATTTTTTATCAACAACTTCAGTTGGTATATCATAGAGTTTCCCAATATAACCATTTCTTCTTAATAGTTTAAAAACTAAATTTTCTACGGACAATTCTCCTCCTTTTTCTAAACCGCAATTTCTAAATTTTTTTAATTTTTGTTTGTATTTTTTAATTAAAGATTTTATTGTGTCAGGTGTTTCATCTTTTAAATTATCAACAACCCCATCAATAACTCTCATCCATTGTTCCGCTTTTTCCTTTACTAAATTTAAATCAATATTTTTTGTTCCCATTTTTTTTGGTTCATTTACCCACATATCGTAATATACCGAATAAATTCCACTACTAAATGTTGTCTCTACCTCATCTTGAACAAAACACTCAACGTCGTACCCAAAAATTTTAATGTCGTGTCTGTCGTTAAATACAACTTTTTTTAAATCAAAAAACTCCACATATAAGTCTTTTGTGTTATCAGGAAACTGTCCGTAATTTATTACTATATGTAAATCAATATCAGAATATTTTGACCAATTGTAATTAACTAATGACCCTATCATAATGATGTCTGTAATTAAAACATCAACCCCCAAAAAATCAATAAAAAGATTTGCAATTTCCAAAAGGTTTTCCCTGACCTTTGGGTCCATTGAATATTTTCCATCCTTTTCACTCCAAATTTTTGGGTTTAATTCTTCTTGTGCATCAAAACTTTTAATTATATCTTGAGTATTCATATTAATAAATACTAGACTATTATAGTTTTGTGTATTTATAAACTTTAGATATATTTTTATTAAAATAAGTTCCTTGTGATGGGGACATTCTAAATTCGGTATATTTAACATGAGGAACATCCTCATATTCATATTTAATACCATTTTTAAACTCGGCGATCATTTTTTTTGTTTCTGTATCATATTCAGTTCTAACAATATTTGACGACTGAATTTCGTTTAAAATTTTTGATCCTTTAATTTCTTCTCTTATTATAGCCATATTTTTTATTTTTAAAATAAGTATGTATAAATAAAAAATCCACCTTTCGGTGGACATTTTATTTTAATGATTTTATCTGATCCCTATACTCTATAGCCCCTTCAAAATCTTGGTTTTTAACACACTCATCTAATTTTAACTGTAATTCAGAAATTTTTTCTTGATTATCTTCAAGGCTTTTAATTTTATCTCTTAATTCTACGGCAGATTCAAAATCTTGATCCTCGATTGCGATTTCTAATTTGTTTTTTAACAACTCTATTTCATTAAAATTACTATTTTTAGAATTATTTTTTGTAAAATAGGTTATAGAATAAGTCCCATCTTGTGTTTTATAGGTTTTCTTTTCCCAGTTTTTGTCATTTAAATTAATACCACTCTTAAATGAAAACATTTCATTAAAAATTTTATCAAATTCATTCCAATTAAACATATTATTATTTTTTTAAAGTTTATTTTGTTGATTTTATTTATCAATATTATGCCATTTATAAAAATATGACATTTTGTCAGTAAATAATACCACATACTGACAAAAAGACAAGTATTGACTACTACTTCTGTTATAATTAAATTTAAATAAAAATTTATATATGTTAGACTTTGTAGATGATGGTGAAAAAAACAAAAAGAAAGGTGAAAGTGGTACTCCTGTTTTAGATAATTTTAGTAAAGATTTGATTAAACTTGCGGAGTTAGGTAAATTGGATCCTGTTATTGGTAGAGAAAAGGAAATTTTTAGAATTGCTCAAGTTCTATCAAGAAGAAAAAAGAATAACCCAATTATTATTGGTGAACCAGGGGCGGGAAAAACCGCAATTGTTGAAGGATTGGCAATGATGATTTACGGTGGAGATTGCCCAAAAAATTTAGCGGATAAAAGAATTGTTTCTTTGGATATAAATTCCATAGTTGCCGGTACAAAATATAGGGGTCAGTTTGAGGAACGTATGAAGGTAATCATAGAAGAACTCCAAAACACCCCCAACATTATTTTATTTATTGATGAAATACACACAATGGTTGGTGCGGGAAATAGTTCTGGATCCCTTGACGCATCTAACATATTTAAACCAGCATTATCTAGAGGCGAGATTCAGTGTATTGGGGCAACAACCCTTGATGAATACAGAAAACATTTTGAAAAGGATGGCGCTTTAGAAAGAAGATTCCAAAAAGTAATAGTTGATCCATCAACAAAAGAGGAAACATTTCAAATTTTACAACAAAGTAAAGGTAAGTATGAAGAACATCATAAAGTTAACTATACTGACGAATCCCTTTGGTTATGTGTTGAGTTGGCTGATAGATATATTACAGATCGTGAATTCCCTGATAAAGCTTTTGATATTTTAGATGAGGTTGGGTCTAGAATGCAGATTGATGTTAAATTACCTGAAGAAATTGAGAAATTAAAATTAGAAGCCCAAGAAATTAAAAAAGAAAAGGCAAACGTTATAAAAAAACAAAACTATGAGCAGGCCGCTGAACTTAGAGATAGAGAAAGAAGTATTCTTTTAAAATTAGATGAAGAAAAGAAAAAATTTGAGGATAATTTAAAAAATAGTAAGCGAGGTATTCCCGAAGATTTAATTTATGAGGTAGTTTCAAACATGACTAAAATACCTGTGAGTAAAATTAATATTGATGAGAAAAACTCATTAGTTAATCTTGAGTCTACTTTAAATAAAAATGTTATTGGTCAAGAAGAGGCGGTTGGTAAGATATCAAAATCAATAAGAAGAAATAGGGTTGGTATTAAAGATCCAAATAGACCTATAGGGTCATTCATATTTTTAGGGTCAACGGGTGTTGGTAAGACTTTCTTAGCTAAAAAATTGGCAAAAGAAATATTTGGTAGTGAAGATAGTTTGATTCGTGTTGATATGTCCGAATATCAAGAAAAACACACCATATCAAGACTTATTGGTTCTCCTCCAGGATATGTTGGTCACGAAGAAGGTGGTCAATTAACGGAACAAGTTAAGAATAAACCATACTCTGTTATTCTATTTGATGAGATTGAAAAAGCCAATAAAGACGTATTCTCAACTTTACTACAAATGCTTGATGATGGACACTTAACCGATGGATTAGGTAGAAAGATTAATTTCAAAAATTGTTTAATTATTATGACATCAAATATTGGTGTTAGAAAAATACAGGACTTTGGAAGTGGTGTTGGATTTAAAACAAACAACAATAGTGATGAGGTTCAAGAAGAATATAAAAGAGACATCCTTAAAAAAGAATTAAGTAAGTTTTTTGCTCCTGAATTTTTAAACCGGATAGATGATGTTATAATTTTTAATTCCCTAAAGAAAGATCATATCGATAAGATTGTTAAACTTGAAATTGACAAACTAATAAGTAGACTAACATCTATGAAATATAAAGTTTCTTATGAAGATTCTGTTATTGATTTAATTAGTAAAGTTGGGTTTGATGAACAATATGGTGCAAGGCCAATTAAACGAGCAATCCAAAATAAAATAGAGGATCTTATATCCGAAAAAATATTAACTAATGAAGTTTTGGAAGGTGTTGATTATAAATTAAGTGTTTCTGATGAGGAAATAAAAATTAATGTAGACGTGGATAATAAACCAAAAAAAGGTAGAAAGAAAAAGGAGGATTAAAACCCTCCTTTTTTATTAATGTTTGGTGTAACCAAGTTGATCAATCATTAACTTACCAACCTTAATTCCATTATACGTATCATCAATAACAACATATTCGTTTTTTGTGTGGTAATTGTAATAACCAATAGATATGTTAAAACATGATAAACCAAAATTCTGATTTAAAGGGTAGATATCGGTATAAGGGTGTCTATGATATTTTGTATCCCCAGGAAAATGTTCGGTAATCAATTTACCCCCAACGTTAAAAAACTCACTATCTCTGTTAAACATAGGTTTATTCATTAAAAATTCTGATATCATATTATTTTCAGGGGCGTCAAACTGAATTACATAACCAACATTTTTGAAGAAAGATGGGTCCGCATTAAAAGATCCTTTACACCCTGTTTCCTCGGCAACAAAAAAAGCGGCCTTTAAGTTTGGTAATTCCCTAAGTAATTCTAAACAACCATAAACACCACATTTGTCATCTCCCCCGATTCCAGTTGGGTTCCCTTTGTCGTTATAGGCCTTTAGAGACAGTTTAACGTTTCCTTGAGCATCAGGTAACATTTCTTCCTTAACGTTGATTGTATCGATGTTATGGACCGTATCTGTGTGTGCAACAACACAAGGGAAATATTCAATATTTTCATCGGTTTGTTTTGTTGCATAGATATTATACAGATCATCCACATAATAATCTATATTGTTTTTATCCAACCAATCACAAATAAATTGTATTAACAAATCTTCTTGATAGGTTTTAGAAGGTACGGATAGTACCTCTTTAAGTAAATCATAATCTCTTTCCATTTTACAAAGATATGGGAATTAATTATCAATTACAAAATAATATTCTTGATTTTTTTAATTTCTTCAAATAATTCAGGATGATATAAAGATAAATTTAATTCCTCCATATTTTTAACCGATCTTTCCTCAGTTGCTTTACCAGTATCAGGACTTCTATAATAGAAAGTTAAAATTCCTTTTTTTG
>Ga0181344_1000258_pt1 | contig 21608 bp, 12 predicted proteins | sample Su13VDMLBDD_FD_130098 | JGI IMG/M metagenome (GOLD analysis project Ga0181344, IMG submission 130098) | Freshwater viral communities from Lake Michigan, USA - Su13.VD.MLB.D.D | ecosystem: Environmental > Aquatic > Freshwater > Lake | place: USA: Michigan | collected 2013-07-15
TCTAATTGGAATTTAAGATTAGTCATATCATAACCCGTAAACTTACCTCTAGCATCAAACTGTGGAGTACCAAAATCTTGTATAATCTCAGGTTTCTCTTTCATTGAGTTATACATATCATCTATAATAGCATCCTTAGCTTTAATTCTCCAGTCTTTAAAATCTTGGATATTAGTTGATACAGCATATGCATTAGCAAGTGACTGTGTTAAACCTTTTGCTTGAGTTGCCTGTTTTACTTCTGACAAACTTGAGTTCTGTCCTGTCCAACTATTCACTTTTTTAATTACTTGACCTAAGTAATTATGTTTGATATCATTAGAACCAGTACCGCTTTTACCCATATTAGTTCTTGCTAATAAAAACTCAACTCCATCTTTCTGGATCATTTGTTTTAACTTAGCAGGATCACTATAGACAGATAAGTCATATACGGTTCCTTTGTCATAATCAGGATCATATTTCTTTTTCCAATCGGCAACTGGATCAGAACCACCAGGTCCTTTAAATGGATTATTTTTTGGTTTTACACCTTCAGGTGCAAACATGTTAAAAACCTCATCACCCGTTACATTACCTTTTCTTTTTGCTTCAGCAAGCATATCAAGAGCTTGCATTAAACCTGCCTGAACACTTTCATTATAAACAGTTGTTGCTTTATTACCAACTAGTTTGTCTTTTCTTTGATCATTTAGGTTATTGCCTTCTACAGGTGCTGCAGTAAATGCTGTTCCTGCAGTACCATTTGCTTTATTTTCTTTAGCAATTCTTCTAGCTTCTTCAATATTTTGGGTTGCATTTTTATTTGGATCCCATTTCCATTGTACACCATTACCGGTACCAGTACCTGTACCTCCTGTACCACTTCTTGAACCTGATCCACTTCCTGAACCTGTACCTTTAGCTGGTTTTTTACCACCACTATATGTATACTCATCATAGTAAGCATCAGCTGCAATTTTATTTATTGCATTCTGACCTCTTAACTGTTCTGTTTTATATCTCCAAGATCCAGCTGCATTAATTTCACCCATTTGTTGCTTGTGTTTCATATCAAGCACAGCATAAGGATTTTCTTTAAAATCTTCCTTAGCATCTTTTTTAGAGAATGTTTCAGCTGCAGATAAAATATCTCCAGACATTAAATCATAAGATACATTACCATCTACTACTCTACGTAATTGATCAACATCTTGATATGGATTTTGAAACTGTCCGGTACTTGTATTACCACTACTGGAATATGCACCATTCAATTGTTTCAATTGTCTATCTAACTGACCCATTACTTGGTCATTAATGTTCTTACCATCTTGATACTCTTTAAGAGTCTTTTCTAATAATGGATTTGAACCTTTCTCTTTAATTTGTTTTTGGATATCTGCTATCTTAGCATTGTATGCCTGGGACTTTTCTTCTACAGATGCATGTCTGTCAGCTACTCTATCTCTCATACCTGTATAGGCTTGCTCAAGATATTTCATTTCTGCTTCTTTGACACCTCCATACTCATTAGCTTTTGAATATGCAAAGTCTTTTCTATTTACATAAGCTTGAGTACTATAGAGTTCTTGTACTGCAGGATCAGATCCTAACTGAGCTTCAAATAATTTACTTAAAGGTTCAGTTAATAACTCACCATTTTTATTTTTAATAATCCACATACCATCATCACTGAAGGATGTTTTCTCAACAGATAGTCCAGCATCTTTAGCAAGTTTCATTGCTTTTTCCTGAACATTTACATATGGTGTATAAACTGGATTTTCAAAACCTAGAGCCGCACCTGGATCAGCATTTTTAAACTCTTCTCTTTTATACTGTAGAGCTTTAATACCATCATCCCAATACTTTGCTCTGGTTTCATCATCATCACTCTTTCTTAATCCTTCAGCCTCTCCAAGTTGTTTATTAAAGTTTTTAGTCCATGCCATATCTTTCATAAGAGAAGTATCTTCATAGAAAGGTCTAAAAACTTGTGCAGCTTGACTTACATTCTTTTCTTGTGATAAATCAAGTCCAGCAATTCTTTTTAAATCAAAATCAATTTGTTTTACAGTATTATCTCTTTTCTGAATATTATCTTGTCTTGTCAAATCACCATAATAGTATTGACCATACATCTTACCTAATTGCTGATAATTTGTATCATACTGTGACTGCTTGAGTTGCAATAAGTTAGCAACAACATTCAGTCCTGGATCAGTAGGTTGTAATGCCGGGATTATGGATTCAACACCTTGTACGTACGTTCCCATATATTTGAGTTTCTGTGTATTGTAAAACTATTAAAATTTATTTAGTTTATTAAACCTACTAAGTTTAATAAAAGGCAAATGGGAAGATATGATCTCCTAAAACAAAACCACCTTGAGCATAGATGTTACCACCAAACTTTTTGCCTTGTTTGTCCATTCTCATTTGAAGATCAATTGCTCTTAGTACATCTGCATTATCAGTCAATCCTTGTTGCTTATAATCACTCATCATGTCCAAAACAGTTTTTGTAGGAGCAATTGGTTTAATCTCGGTATTGTTAGTATTAACATATCCTTCTTGACCATTTGGACCTACCACCCATTTCATACCTTGACCTTGGTTTAATGCTGCTAACTCTCTACCGTGAGTTTTCATTTTACCGTATTTGTTTGCAACATTAGCCCAGTAGTTATTTGTGTCTTCAGCTACATTATGTGCCCAAGTTGCATGTGCAGGATTATATTTCTCTTGTGCTTCCTTACCTAATAAAAGTTGATTCCATTGATGACCAGTATTAGTTGCATTAATAGAACCAGCTTTTTCAGCATTTGCTGCATTAGTTTGAGATGCAAGATTAATAATATTATCTTGACCTGCTCTTTCTGCATTAAACATTGCAGCCATAACACCACCAGGATTGTTACCAGCAACTTTTCTTAATGCATCTTGTGTAGCTCTAGTTTGTCCTTTTAATAGTTCAGCTTGACCCATATAATCTGTACCCCAAATATTTTGACGTACTCCTGGAGCTTTACCCATAACAGGAGGAACATTAACATTTCTTCTACCCATAGCAACTGCAAGATCAAATTGATCTTCAGGTAAGTATTGCATGCCTTCAAACTGAGGTGCCATACCTTGAGCTTGTTGTTGTGTTTGTTCCCAAGTTTGACAGTCTGTACCACATGGTACAATAGTTTCTTGTCCAGTAGTTGGATCTACACAGAAGCATTCATCTTCTTCATAGCCTCCACCACCGTCACCACCACCTCCAGGAGTTGTTGGTTCTTCATAATATACAGCTTCTTCTAATTCATCTTGTCCTTTAACTTCACAGCCTTTTAAGAAGCCTAAATTTTCTGGACTTGCAATTCCACCAGCAACAATTTCTTCAGCAGTCCACCCATAGTAGTTACCACCTTCTTTCTTCATCCATGCACAAACATCTTCTTTAGTGTAGTTACCTCCACCACCACCTTTACCTTGGGCAATTCTTTGTTCTTTATTTTGAACATCAGCTTTATTAATTACTTTACCTTCTTGGTAAAGATATTTAGCTTTCTTACCTGAAGCTGTAGTTGTTTCTGTTCCTTTATGAGATTCATATCCAGACTTATCTACATTTTTAGCTTGAACATTACCTTTCTTACCTTTTACAGTTTCACCTTCTTTAGCTTTATGTAAAGGTACACCACCATATCTCATTTCATTAGGATCAAAAGGCATATCAAAACCACCCATCTGCATACCATACATAGCCATTGGTACTTGTCCCATTGCTTGTGCAGCAGCCATTTGTGCCATGGCAGGATCCATTCCTGGTTGACCTTGTTGTGGCATTCCTTGAGGCATACCTTGTGGTGCCATCTGTTGTTGTTGTGCAGCCATTTGTTGTTGCTGCTGTGCATTCTGTTGATATTGTGAAAGTGCTTTAAGAACCATCTCCTGTGCTGTTCTCTCAGGAATATTTAAGTTCATTAATACTTGTTGAATATCATCTACTGCAATTTTGTTTTGAATCAAACTAAGAATGATGTCATCCATTGGAATTCCACCTTCCATAGATGCTCTTACAGTTTCAGTAATTTCAGCCATTACATCTGCCATACCACCTTCTGCATAGTGAGTCATTCCACCATATCTCATTGTTGGTTCTGCTTCCTCTGGCATTGCTACCGGAGAACCATCAGGCATAGTAGGTTGTTCTCCTTGCATTGGTGCAGGAGCTGGTTGACCCATATCCTGACCAGTTTGTGGTGCAGGTGCTTGTCCTTCTGGTGCTTGTTCAGCATCTGGTAAAAAATCTTTTTCAGTAAGATTGTTTTCTTTCATGTATGCTTGAGCAACTACAGGAATTCCTTGAGGAAAACCTTTTTTAGCTTCTTGTGCTAATGCAAGTGCCCCAAGTTTAGAAACAGCTTTCTTAATCATTAACTCTGCTGTTTCAACTGAAATTTTATCTGAAGTAGAATCTTGGAGAATACCTCTGTATTTATTTAATGACAAAAACTGCTTAGATAAATCTGCAGGAGTATATCCACCTTTCTTTAAAGGTTTGTTAAACATCTTAAGAATCTGTGGATCCTTGATCATCATTGACTTAGTATCACTGAAAATGAATGAGTCATCAGGAAGATTTAAAGGAACACCGTTTTGACTATGTCTTGGTCCTTTAATTTCATAGAATAACGGATAACCAGATGGATCAAATGTTAATACAGTTTCTCCACCTTCTGCTTCTAGGTTAGCTTCTTCCCTTGGTACCTTAGTAATTGTTTTTCTTTCAATTGCTTTAGGTTCAGTAAGTTTTAAATTACCACCTCCAAATGCAGATAGATCATTTGCAAGAGACCCATCAACTTGATATCCTGTCTTTGCTTTAGGTACATCAGTTACTCTTACTTTAAAGATTTCAGGTTCTTCTGATATTTTAACTCTATATTGCATGTTAGTTATTTTAAATATTCTACTTTACCTCCTGCAGCTTCAATTGCTTTAATCTGCTCAAGTGTAAGTGTGTATACTCTTCCTTTTTGGTATTGTTTATTTCCAGTACCACCCATTTTAGTATTAACTTCATTACCTTCAAAGCCAACATTCTCAATGTTTTTACCCCATTGATTATACCAACCTTTGTCTCCCATTTGAGAACCAGTAACTTCAGCAGAACCAAATCCAGATTGTCCAGTGTTTGCAGTAGCAGCATCAGATGTTCTGTATTGTTTTCTTGCTGGGTCTAATATATTCTTCTCATTATTAATTGCATTACCAATACTTGTTGCCATACCAAATATACTAGCTGGTCCACGGAATAAATCTGCTCCCATTTGTTTAGGATTAAAAGTATATGCAGATTGTTCAATAGTTCTACCTACAAAATTTGGATCACTAAACTCAGGTTGATCTACTGTAATACCATTTTTAGCCATTTGTGCATAACCACCATAAGCCATATAAGAAGGAATAAATCCTCCATCTCTACCACTCAAACTTGGTGTAGGTAAAGCCAATGGATTTGGTTTTGCATAAGGATTAGCTAGACCTGGATTATTTAAAGTTGGTGCAGGTCTTTGATTTTGAGATGGCGCAGAAGTAGTTGAATTTGCAACTGGAGTTTCTGGTTCATATACTGAATCAATACCAGTAGAAGATGATGTACCTGCAGGATACATAGTGTTATATGCAGGTCTTGCTGGAGCATTATATGAAAGATTCTGTGGTTGAGGATTATCAATTTGATCAGCTCTTTCCATAGCTCCCATACCTGAACCTGAATATCCAGCAGCAGGATTTGCTGAAGGACCGGTTCCTGAACCGGCACCAGCCATTATGTTTGTATCATCTTTAATAGGATTGTTATAAGTTACATTTGTTGCACCTACAACTGGATTACCTTGGTTACCTAAAGTAACATCAGGACTCACAGGAGCTTTTGGTGCTGAAAAATCTACAGCAGGTTGTTTTGCAAATGCATTTGGTGTACCTTCTTGAAAGTCATTAGGGAATTGTTCATTACCTCTTGCAGTTTGTCTTTCTGCCCTTCTTTCTCCACGTCTAATTGCTCTTGCAGATCTACCACTTAAACCGTCAGTATTTGTATTACCAGAAGCATCTGTACCTGGTGCGTTAGCAGGTCCTTGTTGTCCCATTTCTCCATCTGCCTGTAGATAATCAGGAATGTTATTACCATCACTATCTGCATTATAACCAGAATATCCTGGACCAGCTGCATTTGGATTATAACCAGGTGCATTTTCAGGACCAGCAGTATTAGGTTGACCAGGAGCTGCTGCTTCAGATTTAGGTTTACTTTCACCAGTCACTGGATCTCTATACCAATCAGTAACTTTTTTTGTATCAAATGGGTTATACCACTTACCTCTATCTTTATAAGTTTCTTGTCTTAAGTGTTTTGTATCTTCTCCAATATTCCAATTAGGAGAGAAACCTTGTGTATAATTAAAATCTCTTGTTAATCCAAAACCAAGTCTTTGTGGACGGCCCATACTCATTTGCTGCATTTGTTGCATTTGCTGCATATACTGTTGCATTTGCTGCGGGCTGAATTGTTGTGGGTTAATATTTTGATTTTGATTAGGTGGTTGTACCGGACCAGCTGGACCTTGATTAGGAGTAGGATTTGGAGCAGTTACACCTGTTGTAGGTACATTACCGTAATTACCTGAAATTGTAGGTGCCTGTAAATCTAATGGACTTTTACGTGCCCAAGGATTTGTTGCTTCATAACTAAGAGAAGGTTTATTTTTTAATGTACCATCTAAATTAACTCTATCTCTTGCCCATGTCTCAAAACCATTTAAAGCTTTTGGTAATACATTACCTCCCATAGCATACTGATCATCTCCACCATAGATAAACTTCATTAACATAGGATTAGATGGATCAATGATAGACTGATCAATAAAACCACCCTCTTCAAATTGAGAGTCTCTTGACCATGGGTTAATCATTAATTCTTCTACTGTAGGTAGATTTGTTTTAGATGGCATTGGAATACCATTCATATCAACACACATATCTTTTGCAGCATCATAGAATGATCCTGGAGGACATGTTAACTGTTTTTTCTTATCAGTTTTTTGTTTTTGAGTAGCATCAGATCCAGGAGTAGTTTTTGCAACTTCATCTAAAGCTTTATTATTTACAGTTTGAATTATTTTTTTTCTAACTTGAGCTGGATAAGAAACTGATTTCCAACCTGAAGACATCATACCTGGCATCATACCTGGCATCATATTCATACCACCAGGTAAAAAATTTACAAGATTACCAAGAGCTTGAACATCCCAGTCAGCACTTGCTTTTCTCATACCCCCAAGTGGGCCAAACTCATAATTAACGTCAACTCCTGGAATTGCAAACGGAGTTCCAAATAATGCTTTGTTAGCTCTTCTTACTCTTCCACCACGTGCATAGTCACCTTTCATAATAAAACTATTTAATGTATTTTGATCCATATTAGGCATAGCATGTTGTAATGATTCTCCATAACCATGAAGTTCATCAATCCAATCATGTTGGTCTTGAGATCCACCTGCTGCCTTTGTAAACATATTTTGATAAGCTTCCTCAGCTTGTTTTTGCATCATTGCTTCATTACCAATTTGTTTTACTGCACCAGCAAACATTTGGTTTTGTTTTGTACTATTACCCATAGGATCATTAACAGTTCCTGTTGGTGGTAAAAAAAATTCATTATTATTTACCTGATCTCCTTCAGCAGCTTTTTTAAGTTGCTTCATATAAGACTTTAGAAACTTACTTTTGCTAGGTACATTACCACCATATGCAAATTCAGAATCAAATGGTGCAGCATCTAAACCAATAAAGTATGGTTTAGTTTGTTTTGGGAAAATACTATTGTTCATAAACTCACCTCCTATTGCATATTCTTGATTTTCATCTACTCCTTCATTAACTACCGGCAATCCTATATTGTTACTATTGTATTCATATAGTTCTGCATTGTCTGGTTCTTCTTCAGTTTCTTGTGGAGTTTCTTCTTCATAAGGAGCTTTCTCTTGTTTTGCATTGTAGTAGTTTTGTGTATCCTGATATCTATCATACGTGTCATAAACTAAACTTTCTACTGTATCTCCTTTAATATTAAATGATTCAAGTTTAGATATTACATCTACTGGATCTGATCCATTCTCAATTTCAGACTCAATAAAATTTTCCACAGCAGCAGTTCTTCCTCCCTTTGCTTTGTCTACTAAGTTATTAAGTTTGCTAACAAAACGTGGTTTCTCACCAGGACCTGCTTTGCGGATTCTTACTTTCATAGTTTTTGTTATATACTAAATATACTAAAATTTAATTTATTTAATAAACAATATAAGTTTATTAAACCTGCTCAATTACATATCCTTGTGCAATTAAGTCTTGAATTTCTTGTTCTGTTAAATCACTCTCTAAAGATCCTCCATTCTTTTTCATTAATGCAGGTATTGAAATATCACCACCATATTGAAGATATGCGGGACCATTAGGTCCTACAGTTCCATCAGCACTTACCCAAGCATCTCTAGAGTCATCATAATATGTACCACCTTTTTCAGCATGTATTAATCCTTCACCACCACATTTATGACATGTAGTAATATCCTTACCTCCATCTGCAGCATTCCATTCCCAACCACATTTTTTACATGTTACTTTCTTAGTAAGTAAAGCACCACCATCAGCATACTTAAACTTTGCATTAGGATTATAAACACCCGGTGCTTTTTTCTTTCTCTTTTTAAACAGTGGATTTTTAACATACAATCTGTTTGTTGCATAAAGATTACTGTTCTGAAGTTTACCGCCTTTTTTAAACTGATCCATTATCTATATGAGAATTGATTTTTAGTATTAAATAATTTCAAGATCATGTTAGTGTTCTTGGTATCCTTCTTTGATAAATGCATAAAGTTAACCATATGTCTAAACTTCTTTCTTTGAAGTTCTGGTTTATCATAATTAACCGCAAGTGGGTTAACAACTTTTTTATAACCACTAGCATCAGTTAACCAAAGCATGTTTTCAGGATAGTTACCTAATAACACAGTAGTATCAGGTATTAACTGACCTTGTGGAGGATAGCCTGATCCAACAGGAAACTCACCACGATCTTTTGTAATATCCCAGAATTGGTTGATTCTATATTTGTTTTCCTCTTTAGAGAATAAGATATCAAATGAGTTTCCTCCAGGATTTAATTTTGGATAGTCAAGTGATAAAGTAACATTATTCTTAGGGAAAATATTAAGATTCAAGTATCCAGAAATTTGTTCTGAATTATAAACTACTAACTCATCAAAATTATAATCTAAGATGTGGAATTGATCTAAGCAATATTTACTATCTCTTCTATAACATTCAAGAACATACTCAACAGATTTTAACGTAGTAACTGTTTGTCCAGTTGTTATTGGGAATTCAATTTCAAATGGATATTGTACACCATAGAAATTACAGTACTCATTACAATCTGCATTGTGTTTATATAACTTATTATCTTTAATACTTATAAAGCTGCCTTTAGTAGGTAATGTAAGATTTGGATGCCAGTCATGGAAACTAATCCAGAACTTGCTCTTAGGATCATAACTTGTTGTCCAAGAAGCATCATTAAAGATTAAAGGATCTCCAAGAGGTAAATACACAGGTGGTAACAACTTACCACTAGCATCAGTTGGTGTATATAGAAATGCACTTATTTTACCATTATTTACATATGTAACTCTACCTGCTAACGGAAAACCATTATTATCAAATTCTTTTAACTCATAATCTTTCTTAGAAAAATATAATACAGAGTTAGAGTTATCATATACAGCTTGTGTACCTATCCCTGCAACAGGATTATCATCATAAGGAAACTCAGGAAATGATGCAAGTAATGATGATGGTAAAAATTGATCATACCACCATTTCATACCTGCCTGGTTAATTTCTTCTAATCCTTCACCATATGCAAATATCTTACCTTGTTGTTGTGAGATATAATAAAGACCGGCTGGAGTTGAGATAACACTTAATCTACCTTGAGAAGATCCGTATAAGTATGGTTCATCTGCTACAACAATATTTTGTGGTTCTCTTGCAAATAAACCTCCGTCACCAATTATAACTTTTGTACCTGATCCATCCATTTCCAAAGTATCAACACCTTGAAATACAACTGGACTATCATTTTTAAATGTTATTAAAGCTCCGGTTTTTGCAAATGTTTTAACTGCACTGATTTGACTTTTAAAATCTTTTCTATTAAATGGCAAAAACATAAACCAATGGTCCGTTGTTTCAGAATCAGCCTGAGGTAATGAATATGTAATTGTATTTGGTAAATATGTATAACACAACTGAGCTACATTAGGATCATAGTAAACACTTTGTAAGAATCCAAATGATGTAAATCTATTTGTCAATCTATTAATACTTAATGAGTAGTCATAGATGTAATAGTTACCTTCTGTTGCTGTAAGTTTATCCATTCTAAACATTGTGTCTAGATCTGTATACATGTACGGCTGGTAACACTTTTCATAATCAAATGTACCAACTTCTCTAAAGTCAAGTAATACATCTGATTCTACTACAAAGTCTCTTACACCTGAAGCTGATAAATAGAAGTATGAATTTTTTGCAAATTGAAATCCAGGATAAGTACCTTCATCATCATTAGCTCTATCATAATTTTCATTATCCATATTAAAGTAGCTGTTTGGAAAAAACCCTACTCCTGGATTTGAGTTATTAAATATAGAAGACCAAGCAGCTACATTTGTTACTTGAAATTGTGATACATCATACTTAGTACTATTAACCCAGTATCTTGGTTCACCAATCATTTGACTATCTAAGTAGTTATACTCGTAACCATTTGGATCACCATATAACCAGTCATAGAAAAAGAACATTGGATTTTTTTCTGTAAACCTACACACGTAAGTATCACCACCAAATAGTTCTGTAGTAGATGAAATTACTTTTTTGTTATAAGTATGTGTTGTTGTTCCACCATTAGGTAAAGGAACAGTTACATTAAATACTTGTATTGGTAAATTTGATGGAACATTTTGTTCACAAGGAGTTATTGGTAACTGCACAATAGATCTTAACTGACCATACTGATCATCTAAATCCACTTTTAGTGCAGCATAATGACTAGCAATAGGAGTTTCAAATTCAATACTTTTTTCTTGGTCATTAATTTTTGGTCCTAAATTATATAAGTCTGCAATACCTAAGTTAACTAATGATAAGTCTTGACCTGTTAAAAGTTTAGGTCCATCAGTTTGATTATTATTTGCACGTTCAGTTCTTAATACAAGTAACTTAGGTCTTTTATAATTATTAATAGTATATCTATCTGTAGTACCTGTACCTGTATTAGTATAGTTTCTTATCTCTTGTGATGTATTCTTAAACATGTAAAAAGAATCAGCAACTTTAAATCTTTTGGTATCTGTTTGTGCAGGTCTTGTAAATGTATCATAAAGACCATGCCCTAATAATTGAAGAGCATATTGTCTATATGGACCAATAGCATATAAAAGATCTAATACGGCTCTTGCTCCCTCCATAAAATAGAAGACCATTTGATTTGATCCACCTAAAAGAGTAGTTAATGCTGTTGCCCAAGACGGCATCATAGCATAACCTGAAAGATCATGTGTATATGTTCCTCCATTAAATATACCACCATTAGTTGCTGAAAGATTGTTATGAGTGGTAGCAGCAGTTGCCATACCATCATTAAGTGGAGAAAATGCATCTGCTAGAAAACCTCCTGCTGATGCATAGTTATTAAATGCAGTTTGAGAAGCTTGAGTAGCTATATTCCAAACTTGATCAAATTGATTTGGAAATCCTCCCGTAATGTTTAACCCATCATAAAATGCTAAATAAGGACCTCCAGTTATAGCAGATCCCCCACCACCTAGTTTCCAATCTGAACCAAACCAGTTTTGAAAACTACCTTGAGGATAGTTAATATGTTTTTGTCCACCAGAAGATAACAATGCATCAGCAATACCACCTATAAGTATCATCCATAGTGCATCATTGGTTACAAGTTTAAACTTAGGATGACCTTGTGGTTCAATAAATCTTTGATTTGCAATTCCTGATAAATGACCATAAATTTTTAACTCACCTGTTGAAAGGTAAGGATTTCTAAAACTTGTATCCGGTGAATGGAAACTAACAATATTCTTAGGAACATTTTGATTTACTACATCATTATTGTTATCAACCGTTTTAATATAGGGATCATTGTATAAATAGTTATGATCACTTGGATTTGTTGAATAGTCTAGAGGTCTGATTGTATTATAAGGATAGTTTGCATATAACCCTTTTCTTGTATTTGCTGTAACTCCTTGTCTTTCATAATCTCTAAAGTTATTTAACATACCTTTAGCAATTATAGTTTTGTTACCTTCTCTGGAACCTCTTAAGATTTCATATCCAACAATACCTGGGATATCATTACCTTCATTATCTTTTGGAAGCATGATGTTATTAAACCTAACACCCATGATTCTAATAAATAAAGCTCCTGTAGTTGGATCTTTTCTAAAGTGATTTGATCCTGTTACAGTAGATATATTACCTGTTACATTATCATAAATTATATCTTCTGGAAACTTATGATGTCTGATAGGTGTACCACATAAATCCCATGCAAGATTTGGCTGATTAAATTTACCACTCCACTCATGGTAACTAGCATTATATATATCAGGTCTATTATCAGGATACTTTTCAGTAGACTGCCAGTATCCCATTTCACCAGTACCCACAATTACACCACCATCACTTAATACTGTAGCTGGATTGGATAATTGTGTTGCTGTATTAATAGTTTGAAATAATAAAGTATCTCCTGGAAAACTATCTGTATTACTAAAGTTTCCATTTTCCCAAACACCATTTGGACCCCATTGTCTTGGGGCTCTTCCTGGAATATGGTATGAGGCAGACTTATCTCCTGTGTTATATAACCAACGGATAAAGAATGGATATACTTCATCTCTTACATAGTTTGTATTACTACCACCTTTAAAATAATAATCAGAAGGGTACTCAACAGCAACCCATTCTGTATTAATTAAATTTGCTAATGGTTGATAGTTAAAATCAAATTTAGATGTTGGTCCTATTCTTAATAAATAACTATTAAGTTGGGTCATCTGATCTGACTTTTCAAAAATTGGATTAATTAATCCAATCATGTTTGTTGGAACACTAACTAAACTAGGAGGATATTTATCAATTGCTATTCTTTTAGTTTTAGTTGAATAGTATCCTATTTCTCTTGCAATTGTATTTTCATTACTGTTTGCAACAAGTACTAATACAAATTCATCAAAGTGAATTGTATCAGCACTAATTTCAACTATTAATGATCCTTGTGCACTATCCACTGTGTAGACAGGTTGAACATTACTAGGTGCAAAATAATCAGTTACCTTCTCTCCTTTTATTGCATATGCCAGTACTGCATAATAACTTCCATTTTCTAGTGCTCCAGAACCTTCTCCAATTGTTAAATTAAGACACGGGCTTTCCATTAACCTAGCTAATCTTAATCCATCACAATCTAATACATTATCATCTACAGTAACTGTACAAGTATTTGGTGGAGTTGGAACAGGTTTCCAACTAACACCTGGCCAAAGAGTTGTTAATCCAGGTGTAATTAAACTTTGATAGTAATTTACATTTGATCCAGGTCCAATCCAGGTCCAGTCAGTTAATGAAGGCCATAACTTTGGATCTCCAATATTAATATATCTATCTGGATTTAATCCATCAGCCCAATACACTTGCCATGTACAATCTTCTACAACTCTAGATGCTCCTGATATAAGATTTGTTTTGGAAAAGTTTAAACAAGCATCTTGTACAATAGGTCTATATGAGCAACTTTCTTCTTCAAATAAACCTATCTCAGACATTACTGAAGTAATAGATGTTGCACCATTATGTCCAGCTGTAAATATTAACCATTTATCACTAAACATATGTATCATTCCAATTATGTATTTGTTTGGAGCTAACATTGTAGCACCAGCAGCATTACATAATTGATTTGACCATTCATTTGATATAGTACCAATATCACCTTCTGCTGTATTGTTTACAACATTACGAGCATGTGTCCACATTCCTTCTTGAATAAATGCAGGATTGGAGTCTTTGTGAAGACCTTTGATAAATGTATTTAAATTATCCGGAGTACTTTGTTGCTGCTTTGCCATGTTATATTACTCTTGTTGCATTTGGATTAGGTCTGTGTGAATTAGCTGGATAATGTGAGTTAAACATGTCATAGTATTTACTATACTGTGCTCTTCTATTAGTCCACCATAAGTCATACATTTCTCTAAAGTTTGGAGTATTTACTAAACTTAATGCATTATTTCTTGCGGCTTTAACTCTTTGTTCAATTAGTTGCATTCTTTGTGCAACATCTTCTCCATTTAAATAAAGGTTCTCAAGAATCCTTTGCTTTAATGCATACTCATAATATTCATTAAGAAGGTCATGGTCTGGAACAAGTAACTGTCCATTCTCATCTTCCATTTGACCTTGGTAATTTAAATATACTTTACCAGTATCAAATGTTGTAAATAAAAATCCACCTTTAAGCCAACCCTCATTTGCAGTATTATAGTATAAGTTAGGACAATCACATTCAATTCCTTGACTTGCTTTCATTCTCAAAGGTACCATGGCTCTATATGTCCTTGTTACACCTGTATTTAGTACTTGAATCAATTCCCATTTTTCTCCTTTACAGTTCATAAAAACTCTTGGTCGAATACAAGTATCTCCATAGGGAGCTAACGGGTTATATTCAGTTGGTATAGTAGGTGCAGGACATGTTGATGCACAAGAGTTGTCTGGACATGCTGCGGTATGATTACAGGGATGTGAATTACATACAGCACAATTTATTGTTGCAGGTGCACATACATCAACCGTTGCTGGAGTTTCTACATATGGTACTTCTTGCATATTGGTACCACTACCCCATCCATCATAACCTACATGTTCTTCATACTTTCCACAAATAAATGCAAAATTGAAAGTATAGAAGTCATCAGGTAGTTTTACTTTACCATGACAAACATCTAAGATAATTTCCTTTTGTTGATTAAGTCTAAGACCTAAATCATAGTTAAGTTTTTTTGCCAACTTGATGAGCTGTTGTGGCTCAATCATATTTTCTAAGGCAAAAGAATTTAAGTCAATTGTTACATCTTCTAACAATTGATCAAATGTTCTATATTTGAGGGTATAATTGTAGTCCATTATCTAAGTGTATTTTGACTATCATCAGGACCATCAGATGGTACTTGCAATGTCATTGTTAATTCTTTAACTACAAATTGTTCTATTTCTGAAAATAAATATTCAGGAACATTGTAAACTTCATCTTGTCTTGGAGAACATTCATCTGTATCACAATTTTCTACTTTGTTTTCAAAAATAGCTTCTATTCTGATTGCATCCCAATCAATATTTGGACAATAAATATATCCATTCAAATACCAGAAGTATGGTCTTTTATTATATTTAAAGGTTGTAGATTTAGTAATTGATACCCATGTACCAGGATCAGTACGAAACATTTCTATAGATCCATCTATAGAAGATGTAGTACGAATAATTGGACCAAACATACCATCTAAGATAGCTGGTAATTTATCTTTTGATCTCTTAAAATAACATTCTGAATAAACACCAATACAACCTGCTTCAACTTTATCAACATCAATTAATTCTACATAAGGCAGAACTTGAAAGATCTGACTCATCTTCATTAAACGAAACTGGTTATCTTCCCTTTTAATTAGAGTCTTTGCATATTTTTGAATTGCAAAATAAATTGTTCTATCAGTTAAGAAAGCATCTTCCTTAACAGCTTTTAAGGTGTTCCTAACTCTTGATATTGCTTCTCCAATTGTTGTCATAATTTAAAGTCATTATATGTTTCTAAAGCTTTTTGTTGTTTCTTTAGAAACAATTCTTTTAAAACAGTTTTTTGGTATGTAAGTCTAAGTTTGGTTGTTGCATCTACTACTACATAAGTATTCCAGTTTTCAGGGTAAGCTTTTGCAACAGCTCTTTTAAATTCTCTACATGCAACAAAACTCCAAAACTCTCTGTTCTTCATTTTATGTTTTGGCGCATGACTAGTAAAAAAGATCTTAGCAAGTTTACCATCTGTTTCCCAGTTTCTATTAGTAACTGTGACACCATATTTATTGGACTTAGCAAAATCTATATTTTGTTTTTTACTCTCTTGACAAGTACCAATAAATAACCATCCAATAGTTTCTGGAAGTTGAACACCGTCTCTCTTGTCTATGACGGATTGAAATACATTCTTATTAAAGTTTTTTACTATACTCTTTAATAATGTATTATCAACATCTTTATACTTTGGATGTTTCTTTTTAAACTTTTCAAAGAACTCTTTATTTAGATCACTATGTACATCTGGTCTAAATCTTGGAGCTTTAACATCAGGCTTTCTAAATTGCTTCATACCTTATTAATTAATATACTAAAAATAAATGACTTTAACAAATATACTAAAAAACAAAACCCCCACGAGTGTGAGGGCTTTGCTGTTGTTGTTACAGAAACCAACAAACCGTAACTTCTTTAAAGAACTGGACAGAAATATGCTACAATTAATTGTAATGCTTCTGCCATATTAGTATTTGTAGGGACAACAGTGTCTCCATTACAAACAATATCCGGACCAACATAAATATTACATTGGGCATATGAAATCTCAGAACATGGTTCTGGATCTGGGCACCCTGCAGGTGTAGGACATGGTGGAGGAGTAGTTAAAAAACTATCCTGACATCCACATTGTTTACATGTATGATTTGTTGCCATTTTTATTTTATTAACAAGGTATATATTGTTTTATATCTGTAGTACATCTATCTACAAATACTGTAAGTCCATCAAGATCAAATGCAAATCCACCTAACTCAGTTGCTTTTGCAGCATTTATTCCAGTACTACTTGTATCAGATATAAGTGGAAATTGTGCTCCTAATTTAGCTGGTGCTAAATTTGCATAAGCAGCATTAAGATTCCAGTCTTCTAAAACACTTTGAATAACTCTAGTTCCATTTGTCCATGTTGTAGGAGTTGTTCCAGTTGCAATAAAAGATTGACCTGTAGCATTTGCAGCTGCTCCAACATTAGTAAAGTTATCACCAGCTTGAAAAGATATGATTGTATATAATTTACCAATAGTTAAGAAACCACTAAATTGTGGTGCTACCGATGTACTCATTGATGCATCTCTATAACCTAAGTTATTTGCCCAATCAATAACACGGGATCTTCCAATAAAACTAGATGTAATATTAGTAAACAATGATGTACCAACCATAGTAACAGAATCAGAACTATTTGATTCTAATACATTTAATGGAGTAATTCTTAATGTACCATTTGTAAGTAATTCAATCTTACCATATGATGTTAAAAGAACTGTACCATACTGTCCGTTTCCTAACTGTGATTCAACAGCAAGCTGTCTAGTTAAAAAAGGAACACTATGTACATACTGATTGTCAAGAACTGTTCCTGCTGTTAACACTGAAGACGGAATTACTGATTGTGCAGCACCCCCATTACTATTAAATAATAGTCTTCCTTGAGCATCAAGGATTGTACCACCTGAACCAATATATGATAAACCTCTATCAATAGTTCTATATGTATCAGCAGCTGTAAGAGGTTGTGCACTTGTACCTGTTCCATTTGCTAATGGTACATATACTGTTCCTCTAAAGTAAATTTGATTACCAACACGTCTACATTGTGGAAGACTTGATGCCATACCACCTTGGTAATATGCAAAACCTTGAAGATTAACCCAACCAGTATCATTAATATTTGCGGTAAGTACATTACTTGTAATATCAAGTGTGACACTATTTGTATTATCTACAGTTAATGGTGTAGCTGTTGCAGCATAAATTTCACAGATAGCAATCCATACATTAGTTAAACTTTCTGCTAATGTTGTTGGAGTTGCTGTCCAATCCGGATTTGATGTAATCTCAGTTCCAAATGAACAATCTGGTACAAGAGATGCTCCAATTTGAGCTGGAGATCCTAATGTAGAAAGTAATGTACAATATCCATTTGTATTATTATTTAATAACTGATCAATAATAACATCAAGTGTGTAAGCTGTTCCTGGAGTTAATGTACCAATTGTACAATCAAGTGTAAGACTAGGAATTGGTGTTGGTACAACAGGAGTATTTTCTAATGCTGTAACTCTTATTAGGAGGTCTGTAATCTGTGCATTAATAATTGCAATCTGATCAATAATACTACATACTCTTGTACCAATAGCAATTGCATATTCAGCTACAGTCATTACTGTTACATTTCCAACTACAAAACATGGAGCTACTGTTACTAAAGTATCTGTAGAGTTTGACCTAGTTGTGTTAACAACAGGACTTGTTGCTGGATCAGATAATGTTGTGACTTGATTCTGAAGTGAGCAAATTTGATCTATTAAGAATTGAACTAATGCTTGAAAATCATTTGGACCACAAGCTGTTAAATTAAAACATGTAAGATCATAGTTTCCAATATATAACATATCCATTATAGTACATAACTCAGTAGCTAACTTTGCTATGACATCAGATACTGTATCTCCTTTACATAATTTTATGCATGGAAGATCTGGTCCCTGCCAAATAACACAGTTACTTGATGTTGGACTACAAGGAGAATTATCTAAATTTAACGGCTTCATATTTTTACTATTAATATAATATACAAATTATAATTAAGAATTGCAAGTACTAGGCTGATTACATGAGCAATCATTAGGTTGTCCACATCCACAACTTGAACCACAACTACTTGCACTTCCACATCCACATCCACATCCTGTTGGAGTACATGGATAATCTGGATTATACAAAGCAGCTAGATCTATTAATTCTTTTTTGACTAACCAATACTCATCCTCTTCAGGACAACAATTGCTTATTCCATATCTTAATGTAAGAACGTTTCTATATAAAGCTTGTGATGCTTTGCATGAAATTTTCTCATATTTTTCGGCACTACATGTTGGAGTATTATATCCTGGTTTTACACTTCTCTTAATATATACAGGAGGAGGGCACACACCATCTACACAATTACCAAAATATTCTACATAATCTGTTGCATAAGATGTAAGCCAATGTGCCATACATATTCTATCTGATCTTTCTCCTGCAGTTAATGTAATTGTTTGAACTACACCTTCACAGTCTAAATATTCATAGGCATGTGATACAATATCATGATTTTTAAGTCTTGAACATACACATGGAAAACTTGTAAGACATTCTAAACATGAATTAAATTGATTTGATATATCTCCTAAAATACCTGCTCCAACACTTGTTGATGAAACTGCAACAGACCAACATGTTGTAGGACACCATTCAAGAATGATAATATCTCCCACATATGTTGAAAGATCTGTTGATGTAATTATGTCAGCTTCTGTATCTGTACAATCTTAAAGTACATAGTAAGTTGTCTTACATGCTTCACAATCATCATATGCTTGTGTAATTGTTACAGGAGTATTAGATGGGATAGGAGAATTATATTCTGCTACTATCCAACAACCAGGACAATCAGGATCTCTTTCAACTACCTGTCCTATATATGCACTAAGATCCGATGAAGTATATACAATAGTACCTAAGTCATCACAGTTAGTTAATGTGTAATTTGGAGCAGGGTTACATGTTTCACAATCAGGATATGCTTGTAATACAATAACATCAATTGCACAATCACATACTACAGTATCAGTTACTGTCCAACAATTATTGTAACCTTGTATAATTACAGTTTGACCTAATATAGCATACGCAGACAAAGATTGAGCTGTTGTATAAATTGGATCTAATAAGCCATTACAATCTGTAAGTTCAAAACATTGATCTGCACATAATCCATTTACACAAGGACCATTATCTGTGACTGGAACTTGTGGATTAGTAAATGGATATACTAATGAACAGTCTTTCCAATATCCATTTGTATCAGTATCAATCTCATTACCATCACAATCTACATAAGATACCTTAGCTTCTTCAACTATTTCATAACAAGTACATTCACATGTACAAGGAGTATCTCCATCTACTACTACTGTAATAGGGTTACTACAAAATAGAGATTCAAGTACATAAAAACATGTAAATCCAAAATCAGCATCAACTTGAATCAATGCAAATCCATTTACATAAGCTGATAAATCAGTATCTGTATTTAATGGTGGAACTGAACCATCACAAGAATACAATGTATAACATTGTGGAGTACATGATGGACACGTAATTACTTCATCACCACATGTTGATTCATAAGTAGTTGTACTGTCCCAAGTATAGTTACTTGGTGTATTTGTAGGAACAGGTAAAAGATTACCATATTCAGCTCCTGTAATAGGCTGACCAGGACCGGCATTTCCTCTAAATACTTTATAACATTGATGAGTTAATAATGCATATCCTCCAGCTCCAGCATTTGCTAATGGATCATATCCTGTTGCTCCAGGACCTTCATAAACATTAATTCCTAAATTTGGTATTACGGTTGTTCCATTATTTGAAAAATACAAAGTTGGACCTCCACAACAAGGTTGAAATCCTATATAACCTACAGAAGGAAGAAATGTAGTCATCTTAGTTATTTATTTTTTATATCTATTTGCTCCCCATACTGCTTGAACAGGAGTTGGAGATGCTGCAGCTTGAGCTGCATTAAGTTTTGCATTTAATGCATCAACACAATTAGAACATGCTGATGTTCCATTTACTGCTTGTCTTCTTTGGCAGCCACATGACATTCTGGCTCCACAATTGGCACATGTACTGTTTGCCATAATTTGTTGGTTTTTAAGGGTTTAACAATTAATACAATCCATTTTATTTAAAAGTTTTAAAGCATAATTGTACAAGCTCATTCCTTTCTGGGGCTCATGACAAGTTTCTACTTTAGCAATTGCAGCTTGAAGATACATATTTATTAATCTTAGTGCTTCAAGTTCTTGCTTAATTTTGAATGGTGGATCACATGCATTTACATCCACGTTACATAAAATTTTATTGTATTTATTTAATGCTTTTGATATTCTCAAGTGGTTATACTCTACATACACTTGATCAGCTGGTTCTACAGTATACTTGATAATATAGATTCCATCTGGAATATCTGTATAACTACTACCGCAATCTTGAGTTTGTAAACCTAAGTCACATGCAGTAATGATTTGATTAAAATTTGGTGATACAGCAATTTCATTTGAATAAGCAAATCCTGGTACAGTAATATGTAATGTAGGACAGCTAATTGGTATCAATGAAGAATACACACTAGTATCCATGATACTCATAATACATGTGTTCATTACTGTAGGGACCTCTAAACTTAGGACATGATTTGCCATAATACTTTTATAAAAAAAGGGGAGGAGTATGAAACTCAGCTCCCCTTTCTAGTTAATAATTTATTACCTACTATGTTCTTGCAGGGAA